>ERZ857629.1470-NODE-1470-length-25642-cov-8.229413_pt1 | contig 25642 bp, 30 predicted proteins | sample MGYA00519700_ERZ857629 | MGnify/ENA primary metagenome ERZ857629 (study PRJEB31778, sample SAMEA3449351) | human gut metagenome | biome: human gut; feature: human-associated habitat; material: faeces | place: United Kingdom | collected 2010/2012 ...
AGAAGTATCTTATTAGTGATATAAAAGTACTTGAAGTTAGTGATTATGAGTGTATACTTCCTGTTATAGATGGAATAGATACATATCCATTATGTTATAAAGATGGTAATATGATAAGTTATTATTTAATAGATAATGATGCTGTTAATATATATAAAAAATATTATGATAATAATACTCTTAAGGTATTTGATTATTATAATAATTTAAGTGATTATAGTGCAATATGGAATTATAAGGGGTATTATATATTACATGGTAATAATTATTATAATATAGAGTTATTTAAGAATGATAAATATGATAATACTCTTAGTTTTATGTATAAAGATACTATATATACTCCTAATTATGAAGAAGATCATACTTTTAGTTCTTTAGTTTCATTAAATATTAAGAGTAGAAAAACTAGTAAAATAGAACTTGGATATGATATAGATTATGATAGTTATATAGTAGGGCTATATGATGATAAAATATATTTATTTGATAATAAGTATTCTATATTATATGAGTTTAATCCTAAGAAGAAAAAAATTAGTATAAAGGGAAGTAATAGTAAAGGTTATACTAAGTATGAAGATGGTAATGAGGTTAGCTGTAGTAAGAGTGAATATAAAGTAAATAAAATTAAATATGATAATAATTATTCAATATATAAATATATTAAAGATGATAGTGGTGTTTATAGAATGGTTAATGATAATAATAGTATTAGAACATATATTAATTATGATGATATAAATATAATATATGAAGTAAATAATACTATCTATTATGTTTATAAAGATAGTATATATAAATATAATGATATTAGTGGTAATGAAAAGATAGTTACTTATAATGAACTTGAGTTTAATAAAGATAATAAGATATTTATGTATAGTGATTAACAATATTTAATTTAATTCATATATTAATATTAGGTGAATGTATGAAAGATGATAATAAATTAAATATAGAGAGTCCTTTTTATAGTTTTTATGAGATTAAAAAGGGAGATAGTTTATATAAGATATCTAAAGAATATAATGTAAATACTAAGTTACTTGCTGAGCTTAATGGGCTTAATTTAGATGATTATATATATCCTGGACAAACTATATTAATACCTAAAAGAGATGTTAGTTATTATATAACTAAAGATGGTGATACATTAGATGGTGTATCTAAAATATTTGATAGTAGTGTAGATAAGATAATAAATCAAAATAAAACTATTTATTTATTACCTGGACAAATGATATATTTTAAGAAAAATTAAATATATCTTTTTTTTTACTATAATGATATAATTTATATATAATAGGAGTTGGTATTAGTGATAGTTAAAAAACCTTATGCTTTTCTTATTCGTAAGTTTAAACTTATACATATGATTATGTTTGGACTTTTGGTTTATGTATTATTAAAATCATTTGATATATTTAGTTTTTTTAATAGTTATGCTAATAGTTTTGCTGCGATAGATTATTCTAATTTTGATATTACGTTCTTTTTATATTTATCTTGTTTTATAATAATTATACTTAGTTTAATAATATATTATTTACTTAGTAAAAAGAATAAGCCTTATAAGTTTTATATATTTAATGCGATATATTATAGCGCTATTATTATATATTTTATATTGGTAATAGCACAAATTAAAGATTTAGAATATAGTAATCTTAGTTTTGAAGGTATTAGATTTATTAGAGATATTTCTCTTATTATATTAATACCTCAAGTTATAGTTACATTTTTTGTATTATCTAGGGGACTTGGATTTAATATTAAGAGTTTTGACTTTCAAAAAGATATTAAAGGACTTGATATAAGTAGTGAAGATGCTGAAGAGATAGAAGTTAGTCTTGGTAAAGATAGTTATAAATATATGAGGGGTATTAGAAAAGCTCTTCGTTATATTAAGTATTTTATACTTGAAAATAAGTTTTTTGTGACTATAGTGTGTTCTGTGTTTTCATTAATTATATCTTTAATTATTATTACTGATATTAAGGGATCTATTAAATATTATAATGAACAAGAGAAGTTTATTGCTAATTCTATATATTATACGATTAATGAAGCTTTTATTGTAAATGATGATACATATGATAATATTATTAGTGATGGTAAGTGTTATTTACTTATTAAAATTAATCTTAAGAATAGTACTTCTAGTAGTATATATTTAGATAGAGATAATTTTAGATTATCTACTAAGAATGGGCTTTTATTTCCTAAGTTTAATTATTATGAAGAGTTTATTGATGTTGGTGAAGTGTTTACTCCATTTAATTTAACTAGTGGTAGTAAAAAGGATGTAGTACTTGTTTTTGAACTTAATACTAGTGAAGCAAGCAGTGAATATTTACTTAAAGTTAAAAATACTAATTTAAGTGTTGATCAAAAATATTATGATGTTTTAGTTAAAAGTAAAATATTAAAAGATAATAATAATGTTAATAACTATAGTATGAATAGTTATATTAATTTTGATGGTAGTGTACTTAATGGTACTAGATATAGACTTAATAGTTATGAGATTAAAGAAGTGTTTAATGAAACATATAGAGTATGTGATGGTGAATGTAAAGATTATACATATATAGTTAGACCTAATACTAGTGGTAATTATATTATGAAGGTTAATAGTAATGTAATTGGTAATAATAGTTATTTAAAATATCCTTTTGATTTTTATAAATATTTTGTTCTTATTAAATATAGAACATATGGTAATGTTTATAATATTAGATGTAATGTGTTAAATACTAGTGATTTATCTAGTGATTACGTGTATATTGAAGTTCCTTCAAGTATAATTAACGCTAATAAAATAGAATTTGTAATAAATAATAGAGAAAATAAATATAATTTAGTATTGAAATAGCGCAAATTGTTTGATATAATAGTTTGCGTAAGTGGAGCCATAGCCAAGAGGCTAAGGCAGTGGTCTGCAACACCATCATCGCCGGTTCGACTCCGGCTGGCTCCTCCATATAAAAATATACCAAGTTTAATGCTTGGTTTTTATTATATGTAAAAAATGTTAATAATAATTGCATAACTTCAAATGATTATTGGTAGAAATAAATAATATAAGATGATATATTGTATTCGAGGTGAAAAAATGGAAATTGGAAATAAGATGATTCAATTAAGAAAAAGAGATAATTTATCGCAAGAAGATCTTGCACAAAAGGTAGGTGTCACAAGACAAACTATATCTAAATGGGAACTTGGGGAAACTTCACCTGATATTAGTCAGGCTAAAAAGATAGCTAATGTATTTCATATAAGTCTTGATGAACTAGTATCTAATGATATAAGTAATATTTTAATTAATAAAGTTAGTAATACTGAAAAGCTTGCTGGTATAATTATTAAAATGCTTAAATATATAGGAATTGGTATAGTTTGTTTTATAATATTTTTAATATTTTTAATAATTTTCTTTTCTATTTCTAATAGAAATGATAGAAATATATATGGGAAAGATGTTATTACGTGTTATTTAGATAATGAAGAATATGTATATGAAATAGAATATAATAAAAATTATGAAGTTATAAATACTGGGGGAGATGCTTTTATTGCTAATCATGTTGATACAACTAAGTATGATGATGTTAATCAGTTAATGGCACATATAGAGGATTATTTTAGTGAACATAATGGTAAGTGTAATATTAAAAGATAAATATTTAAATATATAATAATTCATGGTATACTATTGATAGTAGGAGATAAAAATATGAAGAAAAAAGTTTTAGGTATTATTATATGTTTAGTTATGGTAATTGGTTTGACCGGATGTAGTTCTTTATTTGGAAGTAAAGTTAAGATTAGAATGAGTGAAGCTAAGGCTGTTAAGTTTACTGATTTTGATAATGGTTTAATTAAATTAAAAGTACCAGAGGGATGGAAAGTTGATGTTCTTGGAGATTATATACACTATACTATTAAAGTGTATAATCCATTAAAACCAACATATCAATTCTTCTTTAATTTAAAGAGTGAGGGTTATAATAAATCAGAAGATGCTAAGAAGTGGCAACAAAAATATTATCCAGATAGTATATTTGCTAAAGCATCAGTAATTGCTAGTAAAGATACAGAAGGATTTTATAAAATATTTAATGATATGGGGCCTTTAAATAATACTAGTACATTTACTTTTCCTGTATTAAATGATTTTACTGTTGTTGATAATATAGGTAAAGATGTTCTTGGTGGTGATATATTAAGAGCTACATTTAAAGATTCTGAAGGTAATGAGGCTGAAGGATTATTTAGTGCTTATGTCTATGATGCTGGGCCATATTATGTTAATGAGAATATAATGTCTGGTAAAAAGATAGATGTATATTATTTGAATGTTTATGATGCGATGTTTATAACAGCACCTAAAGATGAGTTTATTAATTGGGAAAGTACATTAAGTACTATAGTTTCATCTCTTGAGTTTACTGATACATTTATAAATGGATTTAATAGTGAACAAGATGCAGTTATGAAAAACTTTCAAAATATAAGAAATATAGGAAATCAAATTAGTGATGGTATTATGGATTCATGGAATAAGAGAAGTGCTAGTTTTGATATAATGAGTCAAAAACAAAGTGATGCTACTCTTGGATATGAAAGAGTGTATGATACAGAAACTAATGAAGTATATAAAGCATATAATGGATTTACTGATGATTATAGTGGTAAAAGATATAAATCTATAAGCGATGATATGTATACTAAAGGAATTAGTGGTTATATAGAAAAATAGACATTTATGTCTTTTTTCTTTGACTAGTTTTTATTATTAATTAATGATATACTATAAGTAAGATATGTGGAGGATATATGAAAAATAAAAAAATTATTTATATTATATGTGGTGTATTATTTATTATTGGAGTTATATGTGGAATAGTGCTTGGTAAGAAAGATAATGTAAAGAATGATAATAAAGAAAATAATAAAAGTAATACATTAGTTAGTGAAATTACTAGTAAGAATAAAAAAACATATAAAAAAATAACTAATGGTGAAGTATTAAATGAAAACACTAATTTTAGAGAGTATGCTTTTATAAGCGATAATTCTATATATATTTATAATTCAGTTTCGTTAGATAATGGTGTATTTGAATATAAGAAAGTGTATGATGTTTCACCTGATATAAAGGTTATGAATGTTACTCCTGGATATGGAAGTGATATTAAGTTTATTGATTATAATGATACTATGTATACATTAAGTGATACTAATATTGATAATAAAGTAAGAGATAGTTATGATATGTATACTAATGCTGTATATGAACTTAGTAATAGCTTGAAGTGGGAGTATTCTACTACTTATTTAGGTAAGAAGATTGATTATGATTTTATGTCTAATTATGCTTATTCTAAAGATAATATATTATACGCTATTAGTTATACTAATGATAAGTATCCAAATATATATAAAACAGATGGTAATTATGAGGGAGAAAAAGTACTTAGAATATATAATGAAAGAATACTTAAGACAGATAAAGCTTTTTATGAGATAGTTAGGTATTATGATAATAAATTAAATAAAGAAGTTACTACAACTATGAAGATTAAATTACTTAGTAAATATTATGATGAAGTTCTTACATTTACATATAAGTATGTAATATTAAAAGATTATACTATTATACCTATTAATGATGTTATGGAAAATAGAGTACGTGATTATCAATATAATTCATTTTTAAGTGGGTTTAATAGTCAAGAAGAAATACCTAGTGTTTTTGAAGAATAAAGCAATTAAAAATTACAGTTTAGCTGTAATTTTTTTATAGAGATTTTTGTACTTTGTTATATTCAGTTGTTGTTTTATTAATACCTCTTTTATATTTGCTTTCTTTTATAATAGATAGCTTGTTTATTTGTTTTAATAAATTGTTTATTTCATTTAATAAGCTTTCACTATCTTTATCTAGTGCTTCAATTTCTAACTGTTCATCATTAGAAATAATACTATCTAGTTTATAATTAGTGTATATAGTGTTATCAAGTGATAAGCAAATATGTTTACCATTTTTTGATAAAACTACATTTGTTCTATAAGTAGTAGCATTTAGAATAGGGGAAGTTTCTATATTATTTAAATCTATTTTACCATTTAAATTACGTTTTAATTCTTCTAAAGTTTTACTTTCCATATCATCTTCTATTTCTAATCTATTTGTATAAATACTATCAGCACTATTATTTATTTTAAGAGTACTTTTATATTTAGATTTACCATCTTTAATTTTTTCTCTTATTCTAAGAGAATTATTACTTTTATATAAATCTAAATCATTAGTGTCATAATAATCATCATTATTAGTAATAGTTTCTGTACTTTCAATAAGAAAACCATTATCTATAAATAATTTTAATATGTCATATAAACTTAAACTTTCTTTTATTTCATATTTTAATTCTAATTCATTCATAGTATATTCTTCTTTCGTACTGATTTTAACATGAATTGTTTTTAATATCAAGTTGAATAATAATATTATTTTATGTATAATTGAAGTGGTGAATTATATGGATAAAGTTATACTTATTGCTGATACTAGTGTTAGAAAAGAAGTTACTGTTTTACTTGTTATAATAGTTTTAATTGTTCTTACTATTATATGTTTGTCTATTGTGAAGAAGATACAAGAAAAGTAGTTGTTTTATGGAAATTAAAGTATGTGATTTTGATTTAGTTTCTACTATACTTAGTGGGCAATGTTTTAGAATATATAGTGAAGAAGATGGAAGCTATACATGTATTATTAGTGATAGAGTTATAAATGTTAAACAAATAGAAGATACATTATATGTTAAATCTAATGATATGAATAATATAGAAGAAGTAATTAGATATTATTTTGATTTAGATAATTCATATGGAGAAATGAATAAGATAATATCATGTGATGAGGTAATGAGTTTATGTGTTAGTAAATGTAAAGGATATAAGATACTAAGACAGAATGGTTTTGAGATGTGTATTAGTTATATAATTAGTCAAAATAATAATGTTAAAAGAATTAGTAAATCTATAGATATGTTATGTAAGAATAGAGGTAAGAAGATAATATTTATGAATAAAGAATATTATTTATTTCCGGAGTATAATGATATTAAAGATATAACAAGTGAAGAACTTAAAAGATATGGAGTAGGATTTAGAGATAAATATATAATAGATTTTTTAAATAATTATGATAATGTAAAAGATATAGATAATTTAAGTACAGAGGAAGCGTTTAATAAGCTTATTAATATTAAGGGAATTGGAACTAAAGTTGCTTCATGTATATTATTATTTGGATATTATAGGTTTGATGTATTTCCGATAGATACTTGGGTTAGGAAGTTTATTTCAAGTAAGTATAATATTAGTGATGACGTTAAAAATATATATAATTTTACTAAAGATAAGTTTAAAGAATATAGTGGACTTGCGATACAGTATATGTATCATAGTGAGAGGAATGTTAAGTAGTATGGAAAGTGTATTATGTGATTATGATAGAATAAATAATTTAAAAAAGAAATGGTTATTTGATGATAATTCAGTGAGTGATTATTATTATGAAGATGCGACTACTATTAGTATAATATGTCATGAAAAAGGTATTCAAGATGAACTTGGGAAATATTTAATAGATTTATTTAGTGCTCGTACTAGGTTGTATAGTAAAAGTAAAAAGAGTGAAGCTAATAAGCTACTTTATTATTGTACTAGTTATATTACAAGTAATAGTGATTATTTTAATTGTTATAGAAATAATATGAGAACATTACTTAGCGAAAATATATATGATATAAGTGAAAGTAATTATATATTTGGGGTTATATCTCTTAGTAATATATTAAATCATTATTATGGAAGTAATTTAAGAATAGATATAAATAAAGTTAATATGATGATTATACTTAGTAGTTTAAATGGTGAAGTAGTTAATGATAAAGTATATAGAGAAATAATAGAAGAATATAATAGTCAAGAAACTATGGAAGCTAAGTATGCTAGAATGTGTTTTGAACTAGAAAAGAAACTTGGATTAAATGGTGAAAATATAAAAGAAATAGATATTACTATACTTAATGAAATGTCAAAAGTATTAAAGTAGGTTTTAATACTTTTTTTGATGTGTTATAATTTGTGTATGATTAAGAAATGTTTTAAGAAAAATATAGTTTTATTTATTATACTTATATTAATGATTGTTGTTTTCTATTTTATGTTTAATAACAAAAATATATACGATTTTATATGTTCTATAGATTATGGTGTAAGAGATATTATAAGTAGTGATAATGTATTATTTGTAAATATTATGAAAGTGTTTACATTTATTGGTAATGCTTATATACCTATTTTACTTATTATAATATTATATATGATTAAAAATAAGAAAAAAGATACATATATTCTTGCTTGTGTGTATGTTTTTTCTGGTATAGTTATATTTATATGTAAATATTTAATTAATAGAGATAGACCACTTGAAGCAATAATTAGTATTCCTAGTTCTCCTAGTTTTCCTAGTGGTCATGCGTTTACTTCAATGGTGTTTTATTTTACATTTGCATATATTATTTCTAAAGATTTAAAAAGACCATATAAAAATATAGTTATTTGTATTTTTATACTTCTATCATTAATAATTGGATTTTCTAGGATATATCTTGGTGTTCATTTCTTTAGTGATGTTGTATGTGGTTTTGTTTTTGCAGTTCCAGTTTTACTTATTGGGATTAATTCTTATAATATTATTAAGGAGGAGAAAATATGAGAGGTCTTGCTTTACAGGGAGGTGGAGCTAAAGGTGCTTATCAAGTAGGAGCTATTCTTGCTTTTAATAAAAGAGGAATAAAGTTTGATGGAGCTATGGGTACATCAATAGGGGCTATTAATGCTGCGTTTTATGCTTCATCTAATATAAATGGACTTTATAAGTTATGGCTTACTACAGATTGTGAAAAGTTATTTGGTTTTGAAACGGCAATAGTAGATGCTTTTGATGATGGGAAAATTAATAAAAATTATATAATTAAGGGTATTGAATCAATTGCTAAAATAATTAAAAATAAAGGTATTGATACAAGTCCTATTAGAAAATTACTTGAAAAAAATATAAGTGAAAAGAAACTTAGAAAGAGTAAGATAGACTATGGTCTTGTTACTTTTAGAATTAAAGATTTAAAACCTATTAAAATAACAATTAAAGATATTCCTGAGGGTAAACTTATAGATTATATTATAGCCAGTGCTTATTTACCTTGTTTTAAATTTGAAAAGATTATAGATAATAGTTTTTATTTTGATGGTGGGATATATGATAATTGTCCAGTTGATATGTTTATGGATGCTGGGTATGATGAGATATATGTTGTTAAAGCTTGGGAAGGGGAAAAACTTAAATATAAGAAGAAACTTGGCACTAAAGTAGTTGTTATATCTTGTAGAGAGAAACTTGGAAGTATACTTAGTTTTTCGCCTAGAAAAGCTAAACGTAAGATTAATTTAGGGTATTATGATACTCTTAGAGCTCTTGATAATTTAGATGGTGATAAATATTATTTTAAAAAATACAATGAAAACTATTATAGTAGTTTATTTAGTAGTAAAGATATGGCCTCTATGAGAAAGAAATATGGCAATTTATTTACTTCTAAGAGTAATAAGAAGTTTATTATATCTATTATAGAGCAGGTATGTGATGAGTTTAAAATACAACAGTTTAAAGTATACAATATGCCGTTTTTGATTACTAAACTTAAGTATAAAATGGTTTCTAATAAAAATAGTAAGTTTTATAGTTTTATTTATAAAATTAAAGTTAAGTTTGAATAAATTTATGTTATATTATGGAAAAGAAATGATTAAATGTTTAAATAAAGTAAGAATGTATAATGGAAATATTAAATATAAAAGTAAATTTGTTAGTACAGCTTTAATATTTTTGCTTGGTATATTATTAGGCATGTTTGCTAAATGGCTTGATAATTTGAGCATTGATAATACTATATGGTGGCAAAATATAAATGGGAATATTTAGAATTATTTATATAAATTTATCTAGTGAAAAGAAGTTAAGAAATAAATCAGATAGAATGCTTAGTAAAATTAAAAAGTTGATTTTTATGAAAATGAAGGCACAAAACATATGAGATTTGCTAATAAATATAATGATCATGTAAATGCTATTGATAACAAATGTGCTAACAAATTGCCTAAGTGTAAACATGGCTGGTATATTTCTAAAGATGATTAGAATAAATTTTATTTAATTATTATTTTTACAAATTACAATATACTAGTGAGATTAGTTTTAAACAAATTAATTTTTTTATGAAAAGAAATATATATATATATGTGAATGTTATTGTATATTAGATATCCATTATCTCTTTTACATAACAAAAAATACTAACTATTTCTAGGTAGTATTTATTACTCTCAGAAGTTAATTTCCGAGTTTCCTATCAATTTGGAGCAAGTAATCGGAATCGAACCGACATCTTAGCCTTGGCAAGGCCACATTCTAACCGTTGAACTATACCTGCGTTACATCAAATATTTTATCATATTTTATAAATAATGCAATAGGTTTATTTTATTTTTGTTAATCCTTTTTTAAAATGTCACCAATAGATTTTATTAAAATGTCACTTATTGTAGTATATAATACATATCTGAAAAGATGTGTTTTATTTTGAAAAAAGATAAACAAAAAGCTTTAGAATTAATAAAGCAAAAAAATAATTGTGTAATTATAATCACCTATAAAGAAATATCTGATAAGACTGATATGAAAAGAGACAAATTAAAATATTATTTATAGTTAATCGAATTTCAAAATATAATGCTTTTTTGTTGATTTAATTTTTTAAATTAAAAACTCCAAATGGAGTTTTATTTTTCAATAAATGTTAAATGTTTTTTTAATGTTTTAACTATATCATTTATATATTTTTTGAACATTACCATGTCTACTATATCACAAATTGCATAACATATAACTATTATACCAAATGTGCTTGTTATTATCTTTGATGAAGCTATTGGATGAATTATAAATATTACACCGCATATAAGTGATAACATAGATAATATTAGTAATAGAATCCATGGAATATCTTTATCATCTTTTAGTGATAGAGCTATTCTTATTTTAAATATACTATCTGTTATAATCCATATTCCTAGAGATAATGGAATAATTAAACTAAATGATTCAGGATATAACAATATAATTCCACCTAATATTATTAATAAAATACTAATTAATGTAGTATCAATAAATATAGTATATTTATCAGTTCTAATACATAAAGATATACCCAATAATATAAATATAATAGCAACAGAATAAGCAATTATATTTAAAGATATTTCTGGAAATAATAACATTCCAACTCCAACTAATAGAAATAATATTGATATTATTATGGAAGTATAGATAAAACTATTTAATTTCTTTAACATTTTTCACCTCCTTTATTTTATTTAATTTTATCAAACATAAATCATGTTATCAAATACTTCTGTTATATTATGTTTAATATTAAACATTTTTATGTAAAGTGTATAGTTTAATTTTGATAATTTTCTATTATATGTGATATTATTATAGTGGTGAATGATATGAAAAAGTTTATTATATTTATATTATCTTTTATAATTGGTATTGGTATTATTAATGCTGAATGTTATAGTGAAGTAGTTAATAATAGTGATGCGATTGTTGGTGGTAGTTTTGAATATATTCTTGGTTCTAAAGGAATAAGTAATAATAGTAAGATATATGGAGGACACTATATTATAGAATATGATAGTAGTGTACTTGATGTAGTTAAAGATGAAATTAAATCTTATTATAATTGGAATAATTTAGATATTGCTACTTATAGTGATGATAATTCTAATATGAGTGCGCTAATAATAGATGTTAGTACTAATAATAAGAAGAATTATATAACTAATGATAAGTTTGATTCTAATGCTTTTATACCTATGATTTCTATTAAGTTTAAAGTTAAAGATAATAATCTTAAAAATACTATAATAAATGTTAATGGTAGTGAAACTGAAGATGGGTCATTTAAATATACCATATTAGAAGATGGTACTAAATATAATGAAGCATGTAGTGATATTTCTAATACATTAAAGATAGTAAAACCTGTTAATCCATCTATAAATGGTATATTTATTAATGGTAAGCTTATAGATAATTTTAGTAGTGAAGTATATAGTTATGATGTTAAACTTGATTCTAAAATAGCTAAGATTACTGCTAGTAGTGATAGTGGACTTAGTATTAATGGAGAAGATGAATATGAACTTAGTAATGGGGATAATAAATATGTTATAAGTGTAACTAATGTACTTGGAGAAAAGAAAGAATATACTATAAATATTAATTATGATGCGACTGATAAATCATGTGATATTAAGAAATTATATATAGAAAACTATAATATTAGTTTTGATCCAGATATAACAGATTATAATATTAAAATAAAAGATGAATATTCTCTTAATATAATGGTTACTTTACTTAATAGTGATTCTCATTATATGATAAAAGGGAATCAGAATCTTAAAAATAATAGTGATATAGTTATTGAAGTTAAAAGCAGTACTAAGACTAAAAAATATAATATTCATATAACTAAAGATGAAGTAGTAGAAGTAGTAACTAAGAAAAATTATACTAAAACTATTATAATTATAGTATCTTGTTTACTTCTTGTATTTGCATCTATAACATTATATTTTCTTGTTAAAAAACAAAAGAAACTTGATAGTGAAGAAGATAGCATTAATGACGAAGTTAAACTTGAAAATAATAATGATGAATTAAATAAAGAAAGTGATTAAGTTACTTTCTTTTTAATATGAATTATGTTATTCTTATAATAGAATTGGAGGAATAAGATATGTCATTTTTTAAGAGAAAGATTGTTATTGAAACAAATGGGCTTAATATATTACTTAATAGTATTTGTATAGCGTTTATAGTATTTATATGTATATTATTATGTGTTAGACCTAGTATTATTAAAGTTATTTATTTGTATTATGAGAAATGTGTTATTACTGGAACTAAGTGGTATGATGTTTGGTATTATATATTACCTTTTATATTAGTTATTGGTTTACTTATTGGATTTATTAGATTTATATTACTTTATAATAAAAATAATGTTAAAGGTAAAAAGAAGGTGAAGTAATGAAGAGTCCTCTTAGATATCAGATAACTGAATTTGATTGTGGTACAGTTTCATTAATAAACGCTATTAGTTATTTATATGATAGAGAAGAAATACCAAGTAAACTTATAAGGTCTATATATGTATATACTCTTGATTGTCATAATACTAAGGGTATAATGAATGATAAAGAAATGATAGATGATTTATGTAATTGGATAGTTAAGTATTCTTCTAGAAATGATTTTGATTTAGTATGTAAACATTTAACTAATAGTGATGTTAATTATGATAATATACTTAAGTGTATTAGAGAAAATGGATGTGCTTTTGTTAAATGTTATCAAGATGATCCACACTATACAATTATTACTAATATTAATGAACTTAATACTTATATGTTTGATCCATATTATATGGATTTTGATAGTTATGATGATGATAATGAAGTTAGATGTGTTCAAAGTAAACCTTTTGAATATAACAGAATAGTTAGAACAGATAGAGTATTTAGTGAAGAAACTAAAGATTTTAGTTTAGGTAAAATATCTAAAAGAGAATGTGTACTTATGAATAGAGTTAGAGATGGAAAATGAAGTTTTAAATTGTTTTTATAATGTTGTTGTTCCTGGGGCTTCTAGTGGTGTAGTTGATACATTAGAAGGTGTTTGTCATATTTCATTTAGTACTAAAGTACCAGATATTAATAAATCATATATTTATAAAAGTGATAAGTATTATGCTCCAACTTTATATATTAAAAATAAAGAAGAGTTTGATAAATATTTAATATTATATTGTGAAAGAGCTAAAGAATACTATAAAATATATAATTATAATATTGATATAATATTAAGTATGTTGTTCGTTGATGCATCAAGTGAAGATTTTTTAGATCCAGTTAGTTATTTAAAAAAGAGAATAGGGTTTTTAGAAGATAAGACAATACCTGATAGTTATGAAGTACTTGGATATAGCGATATATTTAATGGTGAAATTGTTATGCAAAGTAGTAAAAGTAGTATTTTTGATGATGGACCACATAATATTATATTTGAACTTCATAGTAGTAGTGGTAGTTATGTGTTTCCAACTATTAGTTATGGTATAGATAATGGAAAAGCATATATTTACTCTATTCAAAAAGCACATGTAAGTATTAGTGAAACTATTTATCAGAAAAGAGTTAAAAGAATTTTATATAAAATAGGAGAAGGTTTTGATAGTAAAAAAGATAATTATGATATATATGATTATGGAAATTTAAAAGATGTTTCTGCTTCTTTTGTTGTGTGTGCTTGTATGTTTTTAAGTTTGCTTAATAAAAATAATATAAATGATATAGTTCTTCCAAGTATTAGAATAGTTAGATGGAATAATAAAGAAATAGTATATGATTTAAAGAGTAAAAGTGAAGAAGATAGAATTAAATACGATTCTATACATCAGATGGACCAGAGTAATATTACTGAAAAGTTTTTGAGAACTTTTATGAGACTTTGCTATCATTTTGATGGTCTTGATGTTATTTCTTATCCTTTTGAAAATGATTCTTGTATGCATATACATAATTCTGGTAATTTAGAATGTAATAATAGTTTACTTGGTGAAGTTTATGGTATAATAAGTGAATTAGGAGTTGAGAAGAATGCTAGTAAGTAATGATTTTAAAGATTATGAATGTATTGATGCTGGGAATGGAGAGAAACTTGAAAGATGGGGTAATATTATACTTAGAAGACCTGATCCTTGGGCTTTATGGCTTCATGAAGATATAAGTGATTGGAATAAATATGATGCTTTATATCATAGAAGCGATAAGGGTGGTGGATACTGGGAATATATTAAAGAAATACCTTCATATTGGACTATTAAATATAGAGATTTAACATTTAAAGTTAGCCCTACTGGGTTTAAACATACTGGTCTTTTTCCTGAACAAGCTGTTAATTGGGATTTTATAATGGATAAAATAATTAATGCTAATAGAAGTATAAAAGTACTTAATTTATTTGCTTATACTGGAGGAGCAACTATTGCAGCTTCTTTTGCTGGGGCTAGTAGTGTTACTCATGTTGATGCATCAAGTGGTATGAATGATTGGGCTAAAGAGAATGCTAAATTAACTGGAATTAGTGATAATAATATAAGATATATATGTGATGATGTTATGAAGTTTGTATTAAGAGAAAAAAGAAGAGGTAATAAGTATGATGCGATTATAATGGATCCTCCTACTTATGGAAGAGGACCTTCTAAGGAACTATGGAGATTTGAAGATAGTCTTAATAATTTAATCGAAGCATGCGTGGATATTCTTAGTGATAAGCCTTTATTCTTTTTAATTAGTTCATATACTAAAGGAATAACACCTACTATACTTTCTAATGTAATGGAAACATCTAGTCTTAGCAAGCTTAATGGAAAAATTACATGTTGTGAGATTGGTATAAAGATGAGCATGCGTGATATGGTTTTACCTTGTGGCATATGCGGAAGATGGGAGAGTAATGATTAATGTTATATATGAAGATAATCATTTGATTGTAGTAGAGAAACCTATTAATATGCTTACTCAAAGCGATAATACTAACGATAAAGACTTATTAACATTATTAAAAGAATATATTAAAAATAAATATAATAAACCTGGTAATGTTTATTTAGGACTTGTTCATAGGCTTGATAGACCTGTAGGTGGTATTATGGTGTTTGCTAAAACAAGTAAGGCTGCATCTAGATTATCTAATCAAATTAGAGAAAAAACATTTAAAAAAACATATAATGCTGTAGTAATTGGAAATATACCAGAAAATGGAACTTTATGTGATAAATTATATAAAGATACTAAAAATAATATTGTTTATGTTAGTGATAAAGGAAAAGAAGCAATTTTAAAATATAATAAATTATCTTATAAAGATGGCATGAGTCTTGTCAATATTAACTTATTAACAGGAAGAAGTCATCAAATAAGAGTACAATTTATGAATTATGGATATCCATTATATGGAGATAATAAATATAATAAGAATGCTAAAAGTGGAGAGCAGATAGCTTTATTTGCTAAGAAAATAGAGTTTATACATCCAACTACTAAAGAGAAACTTGTATTTGAAATTGATTTGCCTAATAGATATCCATTTAATATATTTTAGGAGGATAATATGTTTATAAATAATACTGAATACTTAGATCAACATTTTTTAATAGATAAAAGAGTTATTAACAAATTTATAGATGAATGTAATATTAGTATTAATGATGATATAGTAGAGATTGGACCTGGGAAATGTATTCTTAGTGAAATAATAGCTCGTAAATGTAAAAGTTTGATACTAATAGAAAAAGATAATAGACTTGAACATTATATAAATGTTCTTATGGATAAATATAAAAATGTATCTGTGATATGGAATAGTGTACTTAATGTATATATACCGTCATGTGATAAGATAGTATCATCTCTTCCATATTCAATTACTGAGCCATTTATAGAAAAATTACTTAGATGTGATTTTAGAGAATGCTTGTTAATAACTGGAAATAGATTTGCTCTTAGTATATATAATAAAGAAATTACTAAACTTAGTTTACTTGTTAATAGTTTTTTTAATGTAGAATATATAGAAAGTATAGATAAGAGTTCATTTAGTCCAGAACCACGTGTTACTTCAGCAATGATAAAATTAACTCATAAAAATAGAAATGAGTTATTAACAGATAAAAAAATGTTTATGTTTAGAGAGATGTTTTTTAATAGAAAGAGAAAACTTAAGAATAATTTAATAGAAAGTTTAATTGAATATTATAAACTTAATGATAAAGTTTTAACTAAAAAAGAAAGTAAAAAAATAGTTAATACTTTTGGTATTAGTGATAATATACTTGATAAAGAAATGGAACAGTTATCTAATTTAGAGTATAATATTGTTTATGAAAGTATTAATTTTTAGTTTTGTGTGCTATAATTAGTTTGTTTTTGGAGGTGTTTTATGAATTATAAAGAACTTGCTGATTTATTATATCCTGATGTTACGATGAGTATAGATGATTTAGAGAAAAAGTATCCTAAGAGAGATTTACCTGATCATAGTGAGGTGTGTAGATTTGCACCTAGTCCTACTGGTAGAATGCATTTAGGTAATTTATTTGCGTCTTTTATGCCAGAAGTGTTTGCTCATCAAAGCAATGGAGTTTTTATTCTTAGAATAGAAGATACAGATGATAAAAGAGCTATAGAGAATGGAATTAATCTTATATTTAATGATCTTAGGGCTTATAATTATCAAATAGATGAAAGTCCTCTTACTGGAGGAGAATATGGCCCATATATTCAAACTCAAAGAAAAGATATATATAAAGTATGTGCTAAATATTTGGTTTCTATTGGAAGAGCTTATCCTTGCTTTTGTAGTGAAGAAGATTTAAATGTTATGAGAGAAAAACAAGAAAAGTGTAAAGAACGTATTGGTTATTATGGAAAATATGCTAAATGTAGAAATCTTAGTATAGAAGAAGTTAAGAAACATTTAGAAAATGGAGATAAGTTCGTTCTAAGACTTAAATCTATGGGTGATTTTGAAAAGAAGATAGTTTATACTGATTTAGTTAAGGGTAGACTTGAACTTCCAGAGAATGATATAGATCAAGTACTTATTAAGTCTGATGGTATTCCGCCTTATGCTTTTGCTCATGTTGTTGATGATCATTTTATGAGAGTTACAGTCGTTACTCGTGATGACTCATATATATCTTCTGTACCTTATCATTTTGAAATATGGGATGCGATGGGATTTACTAAACCTAGATTTGCTCATTTACTTCCTTTAAATATCAAAGATGGAGAAACTATAAGAAAAATAAGTAAAAGAAAAGATCCTGAAGCTGCGGTTGCATTTTATCATGAAAGGGGTATACCAGTAGAAGCAATTAAATTATATTTTGCTACACTATTAAACTCTAATTTTGAAGAATGGTATATAGCAAATCCTAATAAATCATATAGAGATTTCCATTTTGATTTTTCTAAGATGAGTAAGAGTGGTCCTTTGTTTGATATGGAAAAGCTTATAAATATATCAAGAAATTACTTAAGTAGAGTGAGTGCTCCTGTGTTATATGAAAACTTAAAAAAATGGGCTAGTGAGTTTGATAAAGAGTTTTATGATATTATAGATAAATATAAAGAATATACTATTAATATATTAAATATAGAACGTGAACAAGAGAAACCTAGAAAAGATTTTAGTTGTTACTCAGATATTAAAAATTATATTTGGTATATGTTTAATGAATATTTTGATAGTGCTGATCGAGAATATGAGTTTAAAAATATTACTGATAGAGCACTTATTAAAGAAATATTAAAAGAGTATATGGATAATTATTATGATGCTTCTGATGATAAAGATACTTGGTTTAATAAAATGAAAGAATTAGCTGTTAAGTTTGGATTTGCTAGTAATATGAAAGAATATAAAAATAATCCTGAAGCATTTAAAGGAAATATAACAGATATAGCAACTGTCATTAGAGTAGGTGTCACTACTAGAAGTATGACTCCGGATTTATATGATATTTTAATACTACTTGGAAAAGAAGAGATCAATAGAAGAATTGATATGATAAACTGACTTTGAGTCAGTTTTTTTGGAAAAATGTGTAAAATTATATTGGCGAGGGAAAGTTTTTAATTTTTCTATATTTTATGACTATGTTTCTTAAAAGATATTTGAAAAATAAATAATAGGTTTTCCTATTATTTATTTTTATAAAGTATATCTAAATCTACATAACCATTTATACCATTAACTATACCAGTATTTGTAAACTGCCATATTTGGTAGTCTTTTTTATAATTAGTTTTATCTGTATAATGTGCTAGCCATGTTTTATCATAATCTTTCCAGATGTTCTCTAAATAATATTTACTACTATACATATATGAAGTGTAACCATTATTATTTAATTCATCCATAAATGATTTTGCTATGTTATTTAATTTTTTAATACTTACATTATATGAGTTTATATTATTCCAATTCTCCCAATCAAATGAAATACCTAATTCTAATTTTTCATTATTTAATTCGTTTATAATCCATTTAGCATGCGCTTTTGATTCTTCTTCTGTTTTAGCATATGAATAAAAATATATTCCTACATCAAGTCCTGCTTCTTTTGCTTTTTTTAGATTATTTTTAAACTTTGTATCATAAACTATTTCACCATCTTTGTTATAACCATAACCTATTCTAATTATAACAAACTCTATTCCTTCATTTTTAACTTTGTTATAATCAACATCACCTTGCCATGAAGAGACATCTATACCTATCTTGTTATCATCATTTTTATACGTTTTGATAACGTCTTTGATATAATTTTTCTTAGGCTCTTTGCTTTCGGATTGTTTTATTTTGTTTTTAACAATTAATTTTATACTTTTTTCATTTCTATTATTACTATTATCTACTGCGATATATTTTAAATTATATGTTCCTTCTTTATTGATATCATAATCCCCTTCAATATAACAATTAGGTTTATCATCATAATCATCAATACATATTTGTTTGTTAACTAAATCTATATTTTTTGATTTTTCTATAGTAAAACTATTACTACCTAATATTAATGGAGGAGTATTATCAATAACTTTATAATTTATAACATATAAAGCATTATCATTTTCATAAGTATATTTATAAGAACCAAGAATATCTTTTTCTAAAATATCATCACTATCAATATTTAATATATCTTTTACATATATAGATTCTCCATATGATATTATAGTATCTTTAACTATTTTATTTTTAATATGATATAGTTTTGTTCTTAATAAAAATATAGATATAAAAACTATTACTATTGTTAACATTATATAATTAATTTTCTTCATATTATAATTATATAATATTACTTAGCATTTTTAAATATAAATATTTATGATATATTATAAATGGAGGAATGTATGTTTAAATATGATAATGATAATGAAGTTCTTAAAAACTTTGTTATTAGTAACTATAAAGTATATTATGAAAGCGCTGTTAGAAAACTTGCATGTGATGATGCAATTGATGAAAAAGGTAATTTAAGAGAACAATATGTTCTTAGTGATGAGGAAATTAAAGCAATTAATTATGTTAATCCAGAGGTACTTGATATTGATATAGAAGAATATAAGAGTAATGGTAAATTGATGTAAATTATCATTGTTTTTTCTTGAATAAATAGTAGATTATTGTATAATATTATTAAGGAGGATATTATGTGGATTGCAATTATAATTTTAGCTGTTTTGGTATTATTAATTATTGGTTGTTATAACTCATTAATTCTTTTAAGAAATAAGGTTAGAGATCAATGGGCACAAATAGATGTTCAATTAAAAAGAAGATTTGATTTAATACCTAATTTAGTAGAAACTGTTAAAGGTTATGCTAAACATGAAAAAGAAACATTTGAGAAAGTTATTAAAGCTAGAAATAGTTTTAATGAAGCTAAAACACCAGAAGATGAAATGAAAGCTAATAATGAACTTAGTAATGGTATTACAAAAATATTTGCTTTAGCTGAAAGTTATCCAGAATTAAAAGCTGATGCTAACTTTACTAAGTTACAAGATGAGCTTAAAGAAACAGAAGATAAAATATCTTATGCTAGACAATTTTATAATGATAATGTAATGGTATATCAAAATAAGCTTGAGATGTTCCCAAGTAATATAGTAGCTAGCATATTTAGATTTAAACCCGAACCTTTCTTTGCTGCTAATGAAAAAGAAAGAGAAAATGTTCAAGTTAAATTTTAGACTTACTTAGTTAAGTCTTTTTTAGAATGGGGTATATTATGAAAAGATATTTATTTATTATACTTTTTATGTTTTTTATATTTGGTTTTAAAGTAAATGCTAATAGTTTATATAATATAGATATGAATGTTACATTAAATAAAGATGGAAGTGCTAGAATAACTGAAGTTTGGGATATGAAAAATAGTAAAGATACTGAAGTATATAAGGCTATGTATAATTTAGGTAATATGAAAATTAGTAATTTAGACGTAAGTCTTGGAAATACTAAGTTTAATTATGTAAGTAATTGGAATATTAATGGAAGCTTTGAAGATAAGAAATATAAAAGTGGATTTAATTATGCTAGTGATGGAACTGAAATTTGTTTTGGTATAAGCGAATATGGACGTAAGAAATATACTTTTTCTTATGATGTAAGTAATGTTATATTTAATGTAGAGGATGCTCAAGTATTATATTTTAAGTTTATAGATTATATGAGTGTTATGGATGATATGACATATAGTATTAAAGTAAGTGGACCTAATACTTATAGTGATACATTAGATGTATGGGGATATGGGGTTAAAGGTTATACTTATGTTAAAGATGGAAGTATATATTCTAGTAATGAAGAGAATACTTATTTAAATAATAAAAAAGATTACTATGTTATGCTAGTTAAATATGATTTAGGTACATTTAATACTAATAATAGTTATGAAGAATATAGTACATTTGATGATGTATATAGTAAAGCACAAGAGGATACATATAACTATGATTATGATGAAGAAGATGATAGTAGTATAATAGAAACTATTATAGATTTAATTCTTTATGTATTTTTACCAATCTTTATAATAGTATTTGGTATTTTAAAAACTAATAAATATAAGTTTGGTGAAGCGGGTAAGAAAATTAAAATGAAAGAAATTAATATGTTTAGAGATATACCTTGTAAGAAGGATGTATTTAGAGCATATTTTATCGCGCAAGCATATTCTTTAAATAAAAATAATACTGATTTTTTAGGAACTTTATTTTTAAAATGGATATATGAAGATAAGATAAGTGTTAAAAAGGAAATTAAAAAGAAACTATTAAAAGAAAAAGAAGTTACATCTTTAGTGCTTGATGAGAATGTTATTTTTGATAATGGTAGTGAAAAAGAAATTTATGATATATTATATAAAGCTTCTGGCGATGGTATACTCGAAAATAATGAATTTGAAAAGTATGCTAAAAATAATTATAAAAAAGTTGAAAAATGGTTTGATAGTGCTGAAGCTTACGGAAGGGGTTTATATATTCAAGATGGTTTAGTTACTAAAAATGGTCATAAATATTTAATTGATGATAAACTTAAAACTGATGCGATAGAGCTTGCAGGTCTTAAGAAGTATTTACTTGAGTTTGCATCTATGGATACTAAAGAGGCAATAGAAGTTAAACTTTGGAAAGAATATTTGATGTATGCTCAAATATTTGGTATTGCTGATAAAGTTGCTGCTCAGTTTAAGAAATTATACCCTGAAGTAATTAATGATATGAGTAATAATAATGTAGATATTGGAGATGTTATTTTAATTAATAATATGAGTACTACTTTTGTAAGAGCTGTTAGTAGTGCTAGAAGCGCCGCTGAAAATTATTCTTCCGGTGGTGGAGGACTTAATGTTGGTGGTGGAGGTGGAGGCTCCTTCGGTGGTGGAGGAGGCGGAACTAGGTAGTCACCTCATGTAAACTATGTATTTTAAAAGTCAAACTTTGTTGTTTGGCTTTCTTTCTTTTGCAAAAAAACGAGTTATCGACCAAAATTGACATATATATGTACAAAAATGGTCGATAACTTTACTTTTCACTATATTTTTTGGTGTTTATTTACTATTTTGTCTATTAACATACTTGATGCAGTATCACCTGTTACATTTAATAAAGTTGCAGGTGCATCTATAACAGCTGCAATAATTGTTAATATAGGTAGTGCTGATACTGGAAAACCTAGAGAAGTTATTATTAACATTTCTGATATTGTTCCTCCGCCAATTGGAACAGCAGTAACAAGTAGAGTAGCTAATAAAGAAATAAGCAATATTTTGGTATTTGATATATTTGCATTAAATAAACATACTAGAAACATTATTTTAAATACACTTCCTATAATTGAACCATCTTTGTGAAAACTGGTTCCTAAAGGTATTACAGTACCTGCTACTTCACTATTAACACCAATGTTTTCAGATGCTTTTATGTTAACAGGAATACTTGCTGCTGAAGAGCATGTTGCTAATGATGTTAGTGTAGGAGCAAGTATATTTTTCCAATAAGTTTTAAATCCATCTTTTCCTTTTGCTATATAAGCATACAAACTATAAATTATAAAATATACAAATAAACAAGTAAGAGTATATATTATAAATAATTTAGTATATCCAGTAGCTATATCTTTACCAAATGTTCCTACTAAACTAGCAAAATAACATCCAAGACCTATAGGAGCATAATACATAATAATTTTAATAAAACTTTGTACAACATTGTTTGCACTATCTAAAACATCTAATAATTTTTTACCTTTCTCTTTACTTATATTAATTGATAAACCAAATATAATAGAAAATATAATTAATGCTATAATGTTTTCGTTTGTTAATAATGAGTTAAAATTGTTAACAGATATTGTATTTACAGTTTTTTCTAAATAATTAACATCAGTATTACTTATATCTTCATTAATATTTAATTCATTTTTAATATTATCTATGTTTTTAACATTAATTAACTTTGTACTTGAAGAAGATAATAAACCAATAAATACACTAATAATAGAAGTAATTATAAATATCAATATAGTTGTCCCTAGTATTTTACCTATTTTCTTAGGCGTTTTCATTTTACCAATAGAAACGGTTATTGTAAGAAATATTAATGGCACAATAATAACTAATAATAGATTTAGAAATAAATCACCTAATGGTTTTAAAACAACAGCTCTGTCCTTAAAAATTAAGCCAATGATAGTACCCACTATTATAGAAAATATTAAAATAATAGTAGATAAATAATTTTTGAATACTTTTTTCATTTTTTTCCTCCTAGTTAATTATATAGATTTATATAGAAAAAAATCTACTAATTATAATCCACAGTAATCCACAATATACATAAAGCATAATATTTGATAAAATATTATTATGAAAAAAAGATATATTAAGATGAATGAAAAAAACATATTATCCTTAGGAAATATATGTAATTGTATAAAAGAAGTATCATGTGGTAAGAGTGCTATGCAAAAAGAAATATTTTGTGTATTATTTAATACCAATGATATAAATAATAGTACAGTAAATAATTATATAATAGGTATAAGAGCTATAGGAGTTTTATATAAAAAAGTATATATAGATTTATATAATAAATATAAAGAAGATAAGAATATATTTTGTGATATAGTTATAAATATTATAAGTTTACTTGATGAGAAAATATATAATATTAATGAGAATAAAATAGATTTTATAAATAATAACTACAACTTTAATAATTTATGTATAAAAATATTAGATATATGTAATAAAGATAATAGTTTAAGTGAAGATTTTGTAAATAAATTAAATAATTTTGTAAAGTATAATAATTTATATGATATGTTTGTTTTAGCGTTATATCATTCAATAGTTGTAAATAAACAGCCTATATTTGTTACTGATGTAAATGTTAGTTTTAATAAAAATGAATTAGAAAATTATATGAAAGTTAAATTATATGAGGGAGTTAGTTATGTAAGTTCACTTATATTACTTAGTAAAAATAAAAATATGTATGCTTGTGCAGAAATTGGTTCACTTGCTTATGATGGGTTAATAAATGGGAATGCTGATTATAATATGGCTTATAAATATTATTTAATAGCAGCAGATAAAGGTCATCCTAAAGCATGTTATATGATTGCTAATTTAATATATAAGGGATTTGTTAAAGAAAATGTTAATATAATGTGGAAATATTTAAATAAAGGAATTAAACTTGGAAGTAATGCAGCGATTAATTTAAAAGGACTTTGTTATTTGAATGGAGTTAATCCTAAGAATATTATTAATAAAAATAAAGCAATAGAATATTTTAATGAGGCTAGTAAAAGTGGTTATGCTTTTGCTTATAATAATCTTGGCTATATTTATGAAAAAGATAATGATATGGATAAAGCAATAGAATATTATAAAATAAGTGCTGATTTAGGTAATAGTTGGGCACTTAATAAAATGGGCGAGTATTACAGAAATAAAGGTGACAAAGAAACAGCATATTTATATTATACTATGTCAAATGATGCACCTATCAATGAAAGATGTAAGTGGGCTAAATATAATTTAGAAAAGTATTTTTAATGTATATATGAGATGACAATTACGATATTTAGATGATGGTATCAAGTAATGAGTAGAGTTGTAATTTTTTTTGAATACATCTATTGTTCTTTCTGCTGTAATAGATGGGTCAAATACTTCATATTCTTTTTGGAGAAAGTAACGAATACCTTTTTTCTGCACCACCTCCTTTGCACCGATTTTAAGTTTTTTTTAAAAAAGACTTGACGCGGGGG
>ERZ857629.1472-NODE-1472-length-25637-cov-5.454617_pt1 | contig 25637 bp, 27 predicted proteins | sample MGYA00519700_ERZ857629 | MGnify/ENA primary metagenome ERZ857629 (study PRJEB31778, sample SAMEA3449351) | human gut metagenome | biome: human gut; feature: human-associated habitat; material: faeces | place: United Kingdom | collected 2010/2012 ...
TTTCTTTCTTATGGAGGAAGTAGTCTTTTATCTTATATTATTTTAATTATGTTAATATTAAAAAAAGTATCAAACGATACTTATCTATAGTAAGGTTGATAGTAGTTATAACCTCCATAATAATTATAACCTGCTTGAGGGTATGGATATGGTGTAGGCTGGTAAGGTGCATTGTTAATTGCATATACTGGTCTTGGTCTTGATGCAGAGACAACAGCAGCGCCACCTAAACCTCCAAGTAAAAAAGGGAACCAAAACTGTCTATCACCAGCGTTATTATAACTATAATTATTGTAATACATATAAAAACTCCTTTCATGGTATTATATGAAAAGAGTTTACTTAGAATATAGGCGATATAAACTTATTGAAGGTTTATCAAATAATCTAACTTTATACTTACTAGTGCCAACTCCACCAGATATGTACATCTTAGTATCGCCAAGAGAGTATTCTGGGTCGTAATATTTTTTAGCACCAACCGTTTTATAAATGGCACCGGCAAGGGGAATTCTCACTTGACCATTGTGTGAGTGTCCAGCAAGCATTAAGTCTGGTGTTTTTGGTAGTTTATCATAAACGTCAGGCTCATGTGATAAAAGTATTTTATAACTGGTGTCATCTTCATAGTTAAATGCAGTATCTAAATCAAGAGTACCTTCTAAATAATCGTCTAAGCCAATAAGCATTATTTTTTCTTTTGTTCCGTTGTATATATACTCATATTTATTTTTAATAAGATTAATATTAGAACCGCTTAGTATGCTTTCATAACTTGTATTTTGGTCGTGGTTACCAACTACTGCATATACACCCAAGGAAGAGTCAATATCACTTAAAATATTAATGATGTCATTTTTTTCTTCATCTTTTAAATCATAATGATAGTCAATTAAGTCTCCGGTAAAAACAACAATATCTGGTTTAAGGGTATTTATTTTACTAACCATATTTTTAAGTTCGTCACTAAATGTTGTCATTCCATAATGTGTATCACTAAACTGTACAATCTTAAATCCATGGAAACTTTCTGGAATTTTTTCATTTATAACTGAGTACTCTCTAACAATAAGACCTCTAGTTTCAATATATCTTGCGTAGTAATATGTTCCAGCAAAAATAATAATTAGTATTAAAATAAATTTTGAAAAACCATGCCCCTTAATTTTTTCATTCTTCTTCATAAAATCTCCTAAAATATAATAAATAATAAACTAATTAAATTGTGAATAATATGAATGCTTATTGGATAAATTAAACTATTAGTTTTTTTATAGGTATAAGCAAATGTTAATCCTAAAATAAAGTATGGAATAACGTATAATATTTCACTAAAATTAGATAAATGCATAATTGCATAAAGAATTGAAGTAATTATAATATATATGTATTTATTTTTTATGCTATTAAAACCATATCTAAATGTTAATTCTTCACTAATTGGGGATATGATACCAAATATTAATAAGTAGTATAATGGATTAACATGAATTAGGCTTCTAATAAGTATCTCGTTTTCTGGCAAGGGGCTTATCTTTGTTATTAAATATAATAAAATATAATTTATTAAAATTAATGGGATGCTTATAAAAAAATATTTATAATTAGTAATATTGAAATTCTTTAAATCAGTGTTTATTTCTTTGAAATTGAGTAAATAAATAGTTATAAGTGTACCAAGGCTACTGCAAAGAGGGTATTTTATAAGTAAAACATTAAATGCTAAAAATATAAATAAGATTTTTATAGATTTAAATTTCTGCATAAGCTAATCACCACTTAATATTTTATCATAAAAAGAAAGAAAATTGTTTGAAAATGACATATCTATATGCTATACTAGACACAGGATAGGTGATAAAATGAAATATTTAAAATCTTTATTGGTTTTACCTTTTTTAGTTGCCTTAAACGTTTATGCTGATGAGTGCTCATATAAAGAACAAGCGACTCTTAATAAAGAGGCAGCACTTGTTGAAGCAAATTATGAGGTTATCAAAGAGAAAGAACCATACATATTTGTTGATCCAGACACATTGGAAGAAATGGAACTAACAAGAGATAAAATATCTTTTAAAATAAAGTTCTATAATATTACAGAAAATTTGTCTTTAGATATCACTGGAAGAGTAAATGGTAAAGCAAATGATAATAAAATTGTAACTTACACAGAAACAGATAGTGGGGTATACACATTTACTACTGAAAATACTGATGATATAGTCGAGTATGGAATTAAGGTTAATGCTTTAAATGGTGGATGTGCTGGTAGAACTATTAGAACATTTAGTTTAACTAAGCCTAAAGTTAATCCATATTCTCAATATGAAATGTGTAATGGGCATGAATCTATTGAATACTGTCAAGAGTTTACTACGAAGGAATATGATATCTCACTTGATGATTTATCTAAGAAAATAGAAGAAGCAGACAATAATGGAAGTAATCAAACTGACAAGGGAAACGGATTTTTAAAATTTTTGAAGAATAATTATTTATATATTATTGGTGGTGTAGTATTAATTGGAGCAGGAACAGGGGCTTACATCATTTATAGAAAGAAGAGAATTTTATGAAAAAGGTTTTGGTAATTTTATTTGGATTATTTATATTAGCACCAGTTGTTAATGCAGCAACTGCTGAATATGGAATATGTGCTGGAAAGAATATAACTGGTGAGGGTTATTGTACATTAGATCAAGGTGTATATATATCTGGTGGTTCATTTAAATATAAGTATAATTACTTTACTAATGGTAAATTAGCAGCTGCTAATGACTATAAGGGTACTGTTAATGGTAAGACACAGCATATGTTCTGTATTGACCCTAACCTTAGTTCACCAAACGGAAAAACATTTATGTATGCCAGGGGTCTTAATTATAATTCATCTTTTGATAAAAATATTGCTAGAGTATATGTTTCATTAGTAAATGCAGCAGTTTATAGATATAATAACAATGCATGTTCTAACTTAGATGAATGTTTTGAACCATATTTACAAGCTACTAATGTTCTTTATAGAGCATTTATCAAAGAAGCTGGATATTCTGCAAATGGTGGATATAGTAATGCTTTAGCAAACTATGATAATGTTGTAAAACAGTTAAAAGGGTTACAAGTAAATGGTGTTAGATTAGATAATAAAAGAGCTAACAATCAATTTGAAACTATAAAAAAATGGTATGATACAGCAAAAAGTTCATCTGGTATTGGAAGAACATTTAGAATTACTGCTGAATTAAAACAGGATGAAGAAATTGTTACTGAGGAAAATGGAACAACGTTTACAAAAACAGTTCCAATTAAAATAAGTGGTCTTAATAAATTTAAAATAGATGGAACTACTTGGGATAAGACTAATCCTTTTGTAAAAATTACAGGTTTAGAATGTTCTGAAGGATTAACATGTGAATTAGATACTGCAAAAAGTAATGTTAATGTTAATGATAATCTTTTAAAGAAGACTAGTGAAGATGAAATGACAGTATATGTTAAGGTAACTGGTAATAGTCAAGTACTTAAAAAGAATAATAAGGGAAAAGTAACTTTAAAGATAGAGAAATATCATATTTTAGATGTAGATAATTTAGCTATTGTTAGATATAAGATTAATGGCACTGGTGGATACCAAAGAATGGCTTTATTAATGCCAACTACTCCACAAAAGGTTCAAATAGAAATTGATTTAGATTTACCTAAGTATTGTCGTACTGAAACTGATGATAACGGAAATAAATCATATAAAATTGGTACTGAGGTTGTTTCAGTAAGTGATTATATTGAAGGCGGATGTTGTGCAGATATTGATACTAGTGATTTATCTGATGCTGACCGTGATGCATTTGAAGAAAAATGTGGTGGAGAAGATATCGTTGAATTAAAACAAGAGTGTGGTGCTGGAACATGTGATGCAAATGGTGGAAACATTCCAGGTAAAAGCATTGATTCATATGTAAAACAAATGAGTATGAAAAATATCTTAAAAAAGATAAATACTTGGGAAGATTCTGCTGTTAAAGGTACAATCACTACGGAAGCTTATCAAGAACAAACAAAAACAAATTTAGCTTTATGGAGAGACGATGAATTTGCTAGTGAAATAGAAAATAATCCATATTGTAAAATATATACAAGTGAAGAAAACCATATGTATTATCCAACAACTACAACTGCTACAAGTGGTAGATACTTTGTATTTGGAAAAGATGCAAGTGGTGAGTACTTACAACCATATGTAGAAGGTAAAATCCAGTCAACTTTTCATACTGCGTTTGATGTATGGAAAAAGGATTATATTAATGCTATTAAAACTGAAAAGAATGCTTATACTGCATGGCAATATGCTGAAAATATAAAAGATGCATTGTCACATGAAACTACTGAGTCAAGGTCACATAGATATGTTTGTGGTTCTCATACCAATTCTAAGGGGGAGACCGTTTATGAATATTGTACATGTAACTATACTACTCATAAAGTAAAAGCGGAAGATACATATTATAATGGTAATTTTGCTGGAACTACTCAGGCTAAATATACTAATCAATGGGATACTGGACATAGTTGCGGAAGTGGAAATGGAAGCCGTCCTACATATGATGCTGGGGCAAAATCAAGTTATATTGCTGCGAAGAATGCCAGAAAAAATCTTGAAACTCAAAAGAAACAGTGTCAAGATGTATCAAAAAAATATCAGTCAGATTGGAAATATATTTTAGAACCAGATTTAACATTCCATTATAATCAAAAATATTATGATTCTGTAAGTGGGCAGACAAAATATTTAACAACGGATATTGATATGGTAATTAGTGATAAGGCAGAAAAATACTTTCCAAATGTAAGTGCGAAAGTAACTGAACCATCGAAAACCAGTGGTAATTGGAGTGGAGTTAACTTTAATCAAGGTGATGGAGCAGAGTACGAGAGTGCTAGATATGGTGGTAGTAATCATGTTGGCAATCGTATAGAAGAACCATTTGAAAATGTTGATAAAACAGATAATGATGGACATAATTATACTAGAGATTATGAAGGTATTAAGCTTTATTATAGGCCAGATAAAGCATATTATAGTTTAGTGCCGTCAGGGTTATATATTACGAGCGTAGATAAAACGACTGCACAAGATGCTTTAGATATAGGTTATGTGTTTAATGTACAGATAACTAATTATCAAGGTGAGTATGAAACATGGTTTACTATTAAAAATAATGGACACTTAGAGATAGTACCTACTGCTGCTGATAAAAATGAAAGTAATGTACAGTACAGAATTAATGAATATTTAGAGCAACATGCATCTGAATTTACTGATCAAGCAAATGATATTGATGCGTTAAAGGCTTTCTCTAGTAAGTGTATTTATTGTAATAGGGAAGTTATTTATCAAAGAAATTGTATTACTTGTGAGGATGATGAGAATTTTAAACCTAATTATATTTATAGGTCGGTTAATCCTTCAGATATTGATCCTAATAATCGTGCTGATACTGGAGATTTAGGTAATAACTGGTCTAATCCAAAAGGAAAGGCTGCTGAGGGTAGAATTTCTAGTTTAGGTAAGGCTGATGCTATATATGATGATTACACTAAAGAGAATTTAGAGTATGAGTTTAATTTGTCTACTAAGGTAATGCAAGAGATTAAGAAATCTAATAAGTCAACAAATTATTATGATTTTGGATTGAAATGTAATGAATATGGTAAGGAATGTGTAAGTTCGTTTGTTGATGATTATGCGTCTTATACAGAAGGACGAAATAAGTATAAATATTATGTAAATGGACAGTTCCAGTCTGGTACTATGAAAAATATTTTAAATGGTAAGTATCCAGATTTAGAAGATTGTCCTGATAGTTTATGTCCATAGGGAGGTGCACTAAATGAAAGAAAGTCTTTGGGGATATTGGCTAATTGTTTTAGGAATCTTTATTCTAAGTGTTATGCTTCTTTTACAAAACTACACAACTACTAATGAACAGGATGTTTACTTAATAAAGGAAATAACTGATGCAGCAATGGGAGATTCACTAGATTTAGCTCACTATAGAAAATATGGTGAAATAAGAATAATAAAAGAAAAGTTTGTTGAAAATTTTGTAAGAAGATTTTCTGAAACAATTAATATTAATAAAAATTATAAGATATCTTTTTATGATATATATGAAGCTCCACCTAAGGTAAGTGTTAAGGTAGCAACAACTACTGGTGATATTACAATTGAAGGCACTACTGATTCTTATGCTGTAGTAAATAAATTAGATGCTGTACTAGAAGATTTAAGAACACCAAATACACCAGAAAATAATGAATTTCCACAATTTTATAAACATTAGTAATATTTGAAATTTTAAACTTGCTTAAATGCAAGTTTTTTTCTTTTTGAGTGCTTGAATAAAGAATAAAATATTGCTATAATTATTTTATGATAGAGAAGAGTAAAATGGAGGATTTAATATGAATAATATACTTGTTGGAATCAAGAGGTTTTTGGGAAATAAAAATACTGTAACTATTATTGGTGTGCTTGCTGGTATTGCTGTGCTTTATATAGGTTATAATTGGCGTGTTAAGCAAGCTATAGAGCCTAAAAGTGTTCCTTATGCTAAGCAAGAGATAGCTGCAAATACACTTATAACTACGGATATGATTGGTAGTGTTAAGGTAAGTAAGAGTATGGTAGATTCAACTACTAATTTAGTTACTGCTAATAATCAAGTTGTTGGTAAGTATGTATCTTATGATACAACTATTCCAGAAGGAAGTTTGTTTTATAAGAGTCAGTTAATGACAGAAGAACAACTACCAAATTATATAGTACGTAATATTCCTGAGGGATATACTGTATATAGTTTAGAGGTTAATTCACATTTGACTTATGCTAATAGTATTATGCCAAATGACTATATTGATTTATACTTTAAGGCAGTAGATGATGATAATAAAATAATGTTTGCTAAAATGATTGAAAGTATTAAAGTTATTGCTGTTAAGGATTCAAAGGGTAAAAGTGTGTTCTCATCTGAATCAAAGGATGCTCAGCCAGCTGAATTAGTGTTTGCTGTACCAAATGATATGTTCTTGTTACTTAAGAAGGCAGATTATATTCGTAGTAATTCAATTGCTATTATACCTGTGCCAAGAAATGCAAATTATACAGAAAATCCTAATGCTACACAAGTTGCAAGTGATGTAATTACAAATTTTATCTTATCTAAGTCAGCTTATATTCCAGAAAAAACTTCTAGTTCTAGTACAAATACTGACACTAATACTACTGAAAATAATGAATAAGAAGGTGATAAAATGACAGATGCAATTTTCTCAGAATTAGATTTTGGGCCTTTGAAGGAGTTTTTGGAAGATGATAATGTAACTGATATTTCTTATAGTAATGGTGGTCAAGTTTGGCTTAAAACTTTAGATAAGGGTGTTTATCAGGTTATAAGACCAGAAATTAATAATGCTCTTATGGAAAAGCTAGCATTCCAATGTTCAAACGTAATGGGTAAAACATTTAATATGGCACATCCATTTTTAGATGCTGAAAGCGCAGAACTTCGTCTTAACTTTGTACATGATAGTATTGCTACAAATGGTATTGCTTGTGTTATTCGTAAGACACCTGCTAAGATTCGTTTAAATAAAGATAAATTGTTAAATGAAAAATATTGTACACTTCAAGTTCATGATTTTTTAATGAAATGTGTTGAGGGACACTGTAATATTATAGTATCTGGAGAGACTGGTTCAGGTAAAACAGAACTTGTTAAGTATTTAGCTAGTCATACTAAGGAGAATGAAAAGATAATAACCATAGAAGATACTTTAGAACTTCACTTGGATAGAATTTTTCCAACAAGAGATATTGTTGCGATGAAAACAAATAATATTGCTTCTTACTCAGATGTATTAGTTACTTGTATGCGTCAAAACCCTAAATGGATTTTACTATCAGAGGTTCGTAGTGCGGAAGCGGTTATGGCGGTTCGTAACTCAATTTCATCAGGGCACAATATTTTATCAACAATCCATGCTGATAAAGCAGCAAGTATTCCTATGCGTATGTACTCTCTGTTAGAGACAAATCAAGATGTAAGTCAGTTCTTGTCTACAATTCATAGATATGTTCAAATTGGTGTATATGTAAAAGGGTATATGAGTAAGGCACTTGGTAGATTTCAACGTGAAATTATGGAGGTAACCGAGTTTTATGTTGATGAAGATAATAAACCATGTACGAATATAATCTATAAAAAAAGTATTGATGGCTCATTTGCTATGAAAAATCCAACTAAGTATTTATTAGATTATTTATCTATTCAAGGGGTAGAACTTCCTGCAGATACTTTTAGATTAGGAAATGTAAATAATGGCGTGTCTGATAATAAAGTAAATATAAATGATTTTGAACTACCAAAAGCTGCAGCCTAAGGAGGTGAATTATGGAGTTAGTTTTATTACTATTAATCGCTTTGTTTGTCATATCATATAGAAGAAATGATGGAGAAAGTGTATATAAATTTATTGCTAAAGAAGTAACTGGTCTATATGATAAATATGCTCCATACAGTTTTAAGACAGTAAGAGAGAAATCTATTGAATTAGGCGAAGAGTATACAACTAAGCAATATATTACACAAGTTGTAATATTTGGAATAGGTGGTGCTGGTATTGCTTATTTGTACTTCTACAGTATCATCTGGGCAGCTGTTTATGGCATTGCCGCTATTGCTTTTATTCCATATCTAGCATTTCTTAGGTGTAAAAGGATTTATAGTGAATTCTTATTTGAACAAGTTCAAGTTTATACAACAAACGTTATTATGGAATTCAATACTACTCAGTCATTTGTAAAGGCACTTGAAGGAGTAAGAGACTCTGGTGTATTAGAAAATCCTATTTTGGATGATGTAAAATTAATGATAGATTTAAGTTATCAAAATGGTACTATTGAAGAATCCATTAATTATTTTAATCAAAAATATCCATATTATATGGTAAAGAATATGCATCAGTTGTTTTTACAAATTACTAGAGAAGGTGCTAAGGATTCTGGTGAGTCTTTAGATAATATGTTATTGGATATTGATATGCTAGTTGAGGGCGTTTATCGTGATAAAATGGATAGAGAACAATATCATAAAAAATTCTTAACATTCGGTTTTGCTTTATATTTATTGGTAATGCTTACTCAGTTTTTGCTTGGTACTGAAAGTTATATTTCAATGTTAGATAGATGGTATGTTGTTTTATTGCTTCATGGAATAATTTTAATTAATACATATTTCTTAATTGATGGTGAAAGATACTACAATGAAAATACAGGAGGTGAGTAATAATGCTTATTGAGGTTATGATTCTTGGCATCCTTCTATACATTATATTAGAGTATAATGGTAGTATTAGTACTAATAAGTTTATAATGGATAATCAAGATATCTTTAAAAAGTTAAAAGAAAAAGATTATGATTTTTATGCTAAGGCTAGGTATGGCGACTCAATAGATGTAGAAGCTTTGTTTAATGCTAGGCTTAAAAATGGGCTTATAGTAATATTTTTACTTATCTTTACTTTTATTTCCAAATTAAGTTATGTTAATTGCATCTTTGCTGTCATTGTCGGTTATGGAGTTTATAAACTAAATTATTTAAAATTAAGAAAGTATTATAAAACTCACTTACATGAAATAGATATTATGCTTCCATACTATCTTAAGAACCTAGAAATCTTGGTACAACACTATACAGTGCCAGTTGCTTTGGGTAAATCAGTTGATGAAGCACCAGAAATTTTTAGAAGTGGGCTTAATGAGTTAATTGCTAAAATTAATGCTGGTGACTCAACAATTAATCCTTATATGGAATTTGCAAGAGACTTTCCGGTAAGAGATTCAATGCGTATGATGCGTTTACTTTATAGACTTAGTTTAGGTAGTCAAGAAAGAAAACAAGAACAGTTGTTAACATTTTCAAGAAATATTTCTAATTTACAACAGAAGGCTCGTGAAACAAGATATAAAGAACGTTTAGAGAAGATGGAAAGTAAAACAATGGTTATGCTTATTTCTACCGGAGTAGGGGTAATGGTTTTATTAATTATTTCTATCTTAATGCTATTTACTAGCAGTATGTGATCACGTAAGTGGTCATTTTTTTAAAAAGTTTTCAAAATTATATTGACAAGATCTTAAAAATAATATATATTTATGTTGTCTAATAGTAAAGGGTACATATATAATTAATGATTTTGTGTATATTTTAAAGAAATATATATAAAATGACTTTATATCAATTTAATAAAAAAAGTAATATTTTTACCAAAATTAAAATATTACATTAAACTAATTGATATAAAAATTGTATTAATTTGAAATGTACAAAATAGCATAGAAGCTCGAAAGAGTCTTATCTGCGATAGACGTAACAATTGTTAGGGAGAAAGAATACTCCAAAAGATAAGTGGAATATATAATACTGATAATATTATATGGAACCATTCTTTAAAACTATGGCTAGTTATTTTATCAGAATAACTAGTTTTTTTATGATTATCATATTGCAAAAGAATACCAAGTTTGTTATAATTTTTATTAGAATAGAGGTAGGTTAGATGATATGCGATTTATATAGTTCTTACTATGATTATAAAGTACGAACATTAAACGAATATACCTTAGCTCTGAGTAAAATTATTGGAATAAAAGAAAATAAATTATTTAATAATCAAAAACTTCGTAATGATTTTTGGCCTTTTGTTATAAAAGATTATTTAAGTAGATATATAGAGGGTATTCCATTAAATAAATACTTAGTAAAAGGTTTTTTAAATGAGAAAGAAATTTCAAATTTTGAACTGGAAAATGAAGTTATGAGTGTAATAAATTATCTTATAAGTAAGAGTATGGTTTTAAATATAGGGACCTATAAAGAAAGTATTGTTCTAGCAAGTTTTATTTTAAAGATCGCAAATACACTAGATGTGTTAACTAGTCCATTTACTAAAAATCAAAATAATTATAGTACACTTTGTACAAATGCAATTAATGAAGCAAATAAAGTTAAATATATTAGTTTAATTGATGATGGTAAAAAAGAAACTAATAAACTACTTGTTAAAATAAAAGAAAATGTTAAAAGAGAAAGAAAGTTCTTTGAAAGTTTAACTAGTATTAGTTCATTTAATAAATATATAGATATATCTAAGGAAAATGTGTATTATCTAGCGCAGTATAACTACCGCATACCTAACCTAAATAAGTATGATGAATATGCAGTAAAGGATATCTATGATAATTTAGGGGTTGATGATGCTTTTGCTTTGATAAGTGCAAATTTGGTAGTATCAAGTGAACTTAAATTATTTTCGGTAAGAAGACCGTTAAAAACAATTTTCTTGCCGTTAAGAAAAAGTTTCTTTGATAATGAAAAGAATATTAAAGAACTTAAGTTATTGTATAAAAATAATAAGTTACATAAATATATTAAGATTTTAATTAACTATAGTGAGGTTACTAAAGAAATAGTAAATCTACTAAATAAAAATAAATTGGAGTTCTATTTATATTGTAGTCGTAATAGTGCAGCAACGTCTGGTAAAATCTTAGATGGTACTAACAATTATTTAGTTAGTAAAGAGTTTTATGATAATAATAAGAATATTATATCTAAATGGAAAAGCTTAGATATTAATATAATAAAAGAAGAGTTTGATGGAATTGTTACAGATTCGCGTTTACTCGTAGATTAGAAGGGATGAAGAAGATATGGGAATTAATGGAGAATTTTTTCTAAAATTTTTAGAGCCATTTTTTGGCGGATTAGTGGCATTTTTTAAAGCAATAGGTGCTGCTATTGTAAAAATATTTAATATTGCAACATACTTTGATACTATCAAAGAATATCAAGAAAAGGGGGCTAGTGTAGTTATTGTAATTTTAGCGGTGCTTGCATTAATAGTGTTATTTGCCGTAATTGCTTTATTAATTTTCTTATTAGTAAGAAGAATTATTAAATGGCGTCATAATGTGTCTCATCATGAAAAAATGGTTGAAGAAATAGAGAGTTTAAATAATGATGTAGTTCGTTTAAGAAATGAAAATCAAAAATATATGGAAATGGCAAGTCCTGATTCTGGTGTAGAATATGATGAGAATGGTAATATTGTTAATAAATTAAATGAAGGTGAAAGTAGATTCTTTAAACTTACTCAAATTGATGAAAAATATAAAGATTATGTGGCTCCTGATTTACATGAAACAATAACGCTTGATAAATTATGTGAAACATTTAGAAATTATTCAGCTAGTCAAATGAAATTATATTATTCAATTGATTTAATCAGACTATATATTGCATCATTTGCTTCAAATAGACTTATTATTTTACAAGGTATTTCTGGTACTGGTAAAACATCGCTTGCTTATGCTTTTGGTAACTTTATTAAAAATGAAGCAGTAATTGCTAGTGTTCAACCATCATGGAGAGATAGTACTGAACTATTTGGTTATTTCAACGAATTTACAAAGCGTTTTAATGAAACTGAAGTTTTAACAAAAATGTATGAGGCAAAATACAATCCAAAGATTTTTATTACATTGTTAGATGAAATGAATATTTCACGTGTTGAATATTACTTTGCTCAAATGTTATCAATTCTAGAATTACCTAGTACTGATGAATGGGTATTAGAACTTGTTCCTAATGCTTGGGATAATGATCCTAAATTGATCGATAATGGTCGTTTACAAATTCCAGATAATATGTGGTATGTTGGTACAATTAATAATGATGATTCAACATTTATGATTACTGATAAGGTTTATGACCGTGCTATGCCAATTAATATTGATACAAAGGGAGTAGCATTTGATGCTCCTCAAACTGAGGCATTAGATATTACTTCTAAGTATTTCTTATCATTATTTGATAAGGCTAGAAAAGAACATCCAGTAAGTGATGCTACAATGGATAAAATTGCTAAAATGGATGACTATGTAATTGAACATTTCCGTTTAGCTTTTGGTAATCGTATTGTAAAACAATTAAAAGACTTTGTTCCAGCTTATATTGCATGTGGTGGTGAGGAAATTGTTGCAGTAGATTATCTAATTGCTAACAAGATTTTAAGAAAATTTGACCAATTAAATCTAGCATATATTCGTAATGAAATAGATGGTTTTGAAGCTTACTTAGATGAATTATTTGGTGAAAATAAAATGGTTGAATGTAAGGCGTTCTTAGAAAGACTTAAAAAGACAATATAATATAAAGTAAGGAGTTGTTAATATGGATTTCAGTTTACTTGTAAAAGATATTCCAAAAGATGATTTAGAACTTTTTCTAAAAAAAACTGATAGTACTTTAACTGCTAAAAAAAGCATAAATAAGATAGCAATTGATTATGGGTGGGTAGATGTTTTAAATGAATCTATTCCATACTTAGATAATATTATTCGTAATCCAAGAAGATTTATTGCTCAGGAAGAGGATATTATTCCAATTGAAAAAACTAAAAAAGTGTCTGAAGAATCTATTAAACATTTAGCAACTCATACTCAGTTAATTCAAGAAGTTGATGAAGATGGAACGGTTAAACCTTTAAAGTTATTAAATATTTTTAAGGAGGAAACTATTGATTTATATGAGAACCGTTTCATCTATTCTCTTGTTACAAATTTATATGTTTTCTTGAGAAATCAATTAACATATGAAGAAGAGGAGCAAGAGAATAAGGAAGAGAAGAAAATAACATATGAAGCTAAAACTAAAATGAATGGTGAAGATGTTAATTTCTCTATGTGTATTTCAGCTAATAAGGATGATGTTTCTAAAGAAGATCCTAAATTGATAGCTGAAAGAAAAGAAAAGATTAAAAATATTAAGGATGTTCTTGAGGGGTTTATGGCTAGTAAGTTTATGAAAACTATGGCAAATGCTACACCGGTTAGAAGTCCAATTAGAAAAACTAATGTTATTTTAAAGGAACAGAATTTTATAAAAGCTCTTGCTTTATGGGAATTCCTTGAAAAATATCAAATTGAAAAACCTGTAAAAAGGGAAGAAGAAGAAACTGATTTAAATTATAAGAATTTAAAGCAAAATTTAGGGGTTTCTTACTATCTTAATTATAATTTGCTTGAAGATACTACTAAAAATGATGGTGAAGATAAATTATCATTTGGTACAGATATTATTTCATCAGTAAGAAAGTATGCAAGAAAATTTAATGTAAATGAAATTGACCTAAAGAAAGAAATTGAAAGGGAAATAAAATTAGCAACAAAGTATAAAGAAGAACAAATAACAAATATCAAGGGAATATATAAATCTTTCTTAGAGAATAATAGATCCCATTTTGATAAAGCTATTTCTATACTTAGATAGGAGGCTCTTATGAGTAAGAAAGAAAAAATTAATCCGTTAATAAACTTTAAAAGACAAGAGATTGACTTAGTTAAGTTTAATGAGAAAACTGATAAAGAGCAAAAAGAACAAATTCAAAAAATACTAGAGGATGCTTATGGTGATAGTCTTAAAATTGATCGTAAATATATAATGAAAGTTTTAAGACTTACCTGGAATCCAAAAGATGATTTTACATACTTACCATATAATTTAAAAGTTACTAAAGATAAATTAGTTTTATCATTTGATGTTGTTAAGAAGAAACCAATACCTATTGGATTATTAATCTTTCTAATTTGGTTATTCTGCTTTGCACTTATTGGAGCAACTTATTATGGTGTAAAGTATGTAAGTCTTATGGGACTAAATAAGGATATTGATGGTGATGGTATTGCTGATATTAATGTTGACTTAGACAATGATGGAAAGGCTGATATTAATATTGATACTAATGGAGACAATAAGCCAGAATTAAATGTTGATTATAGGCATAATTTGAAGGCAGTATTTAATATTGATACTGATAATGATGGATTCGCTGATTTTAACTTGGTAAATGATGCTACTAAAAATCCTAAAGAGTGTCGTATAAATTGTGATACTGATGGAGATGGATGGCCTGAAATAAACATTGATTTAGATGGAGATGGTGTACCTGATATTAATATTGATACCGATAATGATGGTATTCCAGATTTAAATTTAGATATTGATGGTGATGGCAAATGTGATCTTATGTGTGATACAGATGGCGATAATAAATGTGACGTAAGTTGTATTAAACCTGAAGATGGCGTAATAGATAATAATGGTAATATTAATCCGGGAAAACCAAATAAGGGTCAAACTGGTAATGGTGATACTGATTTATCAACGCCAACATTAATGCTTAACTTTGTTGATGGTGGTAAACTTGAAATTGATAATTTGTATCCAGATGATCAACCGGGAATGCCACCGTTATATCCAACAAAAGTCTTTTATGTAGAAAACTTAAGTACAGTTGCTATTAAATATAGTTTAAAGATTCAAGTAGATGCAAATACTTTTATTACAAGTAATCTTAAATATAAACTTGATGGTACAAATGGTGGAATTAATATTCAGTATCAAACTGTACCAAAGGGAACTAGTTATATTGCACAGGATGTTATTATAGCACCTAGAGTTACTCACAAATATACAATGACCTTTAAACTTCAAGGAACTGGTACAGCCCAGAATGAAGACCAAGGTAAAACATTCCAAGGTAAAATTGATATAGAACTATAAGCACATATGTGCTTTTTCTCTTAGAAAGGAAATATATGAATAATAAAATAGTAATTGCTCTAGGTGGCAATGCTTTAGGAAACTCTCCAGAAGAACAAATTAATAATTGTAAAATAACTGCTAAAAGTATTATAAAGATAATTAAAAAAGGTTATGATGTTGTAATAAGTCATGGTAATGGACCGCAAGTAGGTATGATATCTTTAGCTATGCATGCTGGTAATATTTCAGATAATTTACCGGAAATGCCTTTTGCTGAGTGTGGGGCGATGAGTGAGGGATACATCGGTTATCACTTAGGAAGAGCAATTTCTAAAGAATTTTATATTAATAAAATAAAAAAAGATTGTGCGTGTATTATTACTGAAGTAGAAGTAGATAAAAATGATCCTGCATTTAATAATCCAACTAAACCAATTGGTCCTTTTTATACAAAGGAAGATGCTGAAAGAATAAATAAAGAAAAAGGATACACCATGGTCGAAGATGCTAAAAGAGGCTACAGAAGAGTAGTACCTTCTCCACAGCCAATCAAAATTCTTGAATTAAATGCTATTAAAAAACTAATGCATCAAAATGTTGTTGTAATTGCTTGTGGTGGTGGCGGTATTCCTGTAGTGCTTCAAAAAGGTGGATATACTGGAATAGATGCTGTTATTGATAAAGATATGACTTCATCTCTTCTAGCACGAAATATTGATGCAAGTACGCTTCTAATTTTAACAACACTTCCTAAAGTATTATTAAACTATAAAAAAGATAATGAAAAAGAAATTGATACAATGTCAATTGAAGAGGCTAAAAAATATATTGAGGCTGGTGAGTTTGCAAAAGGAAGTATGCTTCCTAAAGTAGAGGCTTGTCTTAAGTTTGTAGATAGTCCAAATAAGACAGCAATTATTACAAGTTTAGATGAAGCAGCAAATGCCCTAGAAGGAAAAAATGGAACTAGAATAACTTTTAACTAGTTCTTTTTTATTTTACTTAATAAAAGTATTATCATAATGGATGTAAGTATTGCTAAATAGTTTTTAGCTAGAAATTCTATTACTTTATAGCTATCAATGAGCCAAAAACTAATTAATAAATAAAGACTAATTATTGATATATAAAATACTTTATTCCCATAAAGTTTTTTGATATTGAGTGAGCTCATAGAAGAAGATGTAAACCCTATAATAATCCATATTATAAAAAGAATGTTTTCTATGTTATCAATAAAGTTAAGGGCAGATATTCTTTTTAAAACTATATATTCTGGGTATCTATATAAAGCACTCATTTCTACTCCTAAATTACCAAATGTACATATTATTATGATGAATAATATAATTGCTGAGTATAAATAAAATTTAGGTTTATAGTATTTTTTAAAGTTAGGGATTAATACTATGGGGAGGGTCATGGTGATAGCAAAGCTTAGACTTCCTAAGAGAATGTTATTAATTTTATTGGTCATTACTGGTTTAAAGTAATCTATTTCTATACCTGGAAGAAGCATTAAAGCAGTAGATAATATAAGTATTAAAAGAAAGATAAATAAAGTGTTAGTACTTCTTAAAAAAGCGCTAAAACCTTGTTTTACTGTGTATATAATAAGTAGTATGTTAGGTATCATAATAATATAACTAGGAGTGCTAGATAAATAAACAGAAGATATTAATTTAGTTGTACCAAAGAGACCAAAAAATAGTATTACTATATTACTAATATAAGAAGTTATTTTAAGTCCTTTGTTATTTAATTTACTAAAAATTTTAAGAATTATAAATCCCAAAATAGTTCCTAGTATTATACATATCCAAGCATCACTTTTATTATTTGTGAGTAAATTAGATATTCCTGCTCCCATAAATAAAGCTAAACTAAGTATAAATTGAAGTGCTCCATAATTATCTTGATTTTTCATATTCACCCCCTAATGAATAAAATATAAGTCCTTTACGATTTAAACTAACTTTAACTTTAACTTCATATTCAATATTGTTTATACTTTTAAGTTTACTTCTTTTTTTGTTATAATAAATTTTCTTAAATCCTAGTATATCACTATTGTTTAAAATAAGTTTATCAGTAAACTCTTTAGTTTTATCACTAATTTCTTTCTTAATATTGTCAGTTATTTCTTGTATGTTTTTTTTGTTATTTAGATCAATATCACTCATTTCATCTAATATACCATTTGCATCTATTTCAATTATAAATTTATTATCATAACTAATATTACTTTTAACTTTCATTCCTTTAAATGTAAATTCTTTATTATTAATGGATGAATTAAATAAATAGGTCATATTACTATTATTTAGTATATTGTATATTTGGATATTTTCAAAATCTATGGTGCTAGTAACTTCTTTATTATTAAAGATTATTGCTTTATCTATTAAATAATTATCATTATAGATATAACCTACTGGTATAATAACATCGTAATATGGACTTAAGAATTTTTGTAGGAATGGAATATATTTTATTCTAACTATATTATTATAATTGTCTTGTAGGATTCCTTTAACGTAGTCACCATAGACATTATCTTTGTTCTGCATTAGTTTAAAACTATCTTCAAAATTGTTATCGCAAAGTATGTAAAAGTTTACGCCAACATTGCTGTCTCTAGAAAGATAGTCCATTATGTTTTGAAGTTTACTAGTTGCATTTTTACTGATTACTAATACATCTAAATCTATAAAATACAAAGTTTTGGATGCAAGAAGGCCAATTTTTTTAATTGCTTCATCTAAACTTTTACCTTCATAGGTGTAAATACTTGTTTTATTTTCGTCATTTTTAGCATTGTCTTTAACAAGTACGCTTACATTATACATATTATATTTATAATCTATTCCTAAGGCAGAGACCACTGCTATGTTATTAAGTTCTCTATAATTATTACATCCACTAATGAGTAAACAAAATATTATAATTAGTAGTTTTTTCATATTATCTCTGCTTTCTAATATTTTTAGTTAAGTATGAACTTCTTTTTTTATTATTATGAATATCACTTTCGTAAAGGGTTTCTTTTAAATATGGAAGACTAAATGGCACAACTGGAAACGTATAAGGTAGACCAAACGAACTATAACTAGATAAACTTACAATAAAGAATATAAATGATAGTGCTACTCCATAAAGACCATAAAAAGAAGCAATAATCATCGCTATAAAACGCCATATTCTAATAGCACCACTAAGTTCAACGTTACTAAAAATCATGCTGGAAATAAAGGTAAGTGCTGTAATAATAATCATAATTGGACTAACAATATTAGCAGATACTGCTGCATCTCCTAAAATAAGTGCTCCTAATATGCTGATTGAAGAACTAAAATTATTGGGGAACCTTATATCACTTTCTCTAAGCATTTCACAAATAAAAATCATAAAAAATGTTTCAATCGTGGCTGGAAAAGGAATACCTTCATTTTGCGTAATGAAATTAGTAAGAAGCGAAGCTGGTATTGTTTCTTGGTTATATGTAATAATTGCTATATAAAATGCTGGGGTAAATATTGTCAGGAAGAAACATATCATTCTTAAAATTTTTAAATTATTCGCATTCCTTTGATATAAATATTTATCACTAATTGGGTTAATAAAGTCTGCTAGTACAGCTGGTAAAATTATTGCAAATGGTGATGTATCCATTACAATAACTAGTTTTCCATCAAGTAAAGCTTTAACAATTACATCTGGTCTTTCTGTAAGTTTAGTAGGTGGGAAAACATTTCCTTTATCCATAGTTAGAAATTGTTTTAATTCGCCAACATCTATAACTGAATCTGTATCTATTTTATTAAGTAAAGCATCAACTCTTTTAACAAGAGACATATCTGTAATATTATCTATATATAAGACACCAGTAGATGTCTGTGTATACCTACCAAGTTTATACTCCTTAGTTTTTAAATGGGAAGACTTTAGACGTCTTTTAATAAGACCGATATTTTTTTGATAGTTTTCTAAAAGAGCATCTTTTGCTCCGTATAAATCTTGTTCTACTAGTGGGGAAGTAACTGATCTATCTAAACTAGCTTTTGTTTCAATAGCATAAATTTTATTTCTATAGACTAAAACTGTAAAACCATTATATAAGTAAAACTCTAATTTATTTAGATTTATTTCTTTAAAATTAGGACCAGCTAGGATATCTTTAAATCTTCGGTGACTATTTGGATTAGTTAAATTTTTTAATATAAAATTATTAACCTGCTCTGAGGAACAAATTGTCTCAATATAATAAATATGTACGGATGAAAAAGAGTATTTAATCTTTCTTTTGACTAAATCAGGGGTATCCTTAAAAGTATTGTTAATATATTTAAAAACATTCATAATATCACTAAAAATAGTATGGCACTTTTCTTTAAAATTATTTATAATATAACTGGTGATTTTATGGGAGTAAAAGTAAATAATACAAACAAAACATTTAACGACTACAATTTTGGGGACTTCTTTAATGTAGGAAACCTTTATAATTATGAAAAACTTATTATTACAAATGAAGAGGTAAGTGGTTTATCAATTGGTAAAGATATAAATGAAGAAACAAAAAGTTTTATTGCATTAAGCATGATAAATAAAGCAAATATTTTAATAATTGATAATCATTTATTATTAGAAGAATTAAACTTAGAAGATATAATTAAAAAACATACGGGAATACTTATTTTTAGAGATCCAAACATAGCTTTAAATTTAGGCTTAATCACTGAACCAGAAAAAGAAGTAATCTATGATAAGTATGGAAATAAAGAAGGGCTTACTAAGGGAAAGTTAGAAAGCATAACAAATAATGAAAACTAACTTAGACTTATTCAGAAAAATAATATGCTCTTTAACTTGTATAATTAAAGAGACTAAAAATCAATACACAAAAGTTAAAGCAAATAAATATTTGGATTATTACATAAATAGTTACAAATTATGCTTAAGTAAAAAATTTTATACAATAGATAATATCAGAGAAATAATAGATTTCTGTAACGAATGTTATGAAGATACAAATGTTTTCACTTACGCAGAAGACTTAGAATATGGACTAAAAGAATTGGTGGAAAACATAATCAATCAGTAAAAATCTAAAATTTAAGTATAAAACAAATAAAAAAGCCATAATATTACTTGACAACAAGTGTAAAAATGGTATAATATTCGTGTCTAAAAGGAAAGCGATGTATCCACGTCCACCTGACTTGCAAATAAGCGAGTAGGTCAAAAGCCGCAAACTGGTTTTTATGGTGGATACTATTGTATTCACTTTTTTGATGCATAAGTGTGGAGGTGTATTAGTATAGCAAATGTCAAAAGAGATGACTTACCAATTAATGGAAACATTAGAGTAAGCGAATTAATGGTAATTGGACCAAACGGAGAACAAATGGGAACTAAAAAATTACAAGATGCTCTAACATTAGCAAATTATGCTGGTTTAGACTTAGTTCTTATGAGTGGTAATAGCGAACGTGCAGTCGGTAAAATTATGGACTATAATAAGTATCGCTATGAAAAACAAAAGAAACAAAAAGAGGCTCTTAAAAATCAAAGAGCAAACAATCGTGATATGAAAGAGTACCAATTCTCAGTTACCATTGATATTGGAGATTTCAATACCCGTAAGAAAAATGCTGAAGAATATTTAAAGAAGGGTCACAAAATTAAAGCAACCCTACGTTTTAAAGGACGTCAAATGGCTCATACTGAGTTAGGTAAAGATGTACTTATGAAACTTGCTACTGAACTTGAAGAAGTAGCTCAAATAGAATCAGCACCTAGACTTGAAGGTAGAACAATGACAATGATACTAGCACCAAAAAAATAAGGAGGAATTATTATGCCAAAACAAAAAACACATAAGGCAACAAGCAAAGTATTAAAGAAAAAGAAAAATGGAACCCTAACATATAAAGTTTCTGGTGGCAATCATAAAACTGGTAAAGATACTAGTAAAGCAATCAGACAAAGAAGAAGTAAGGGAGTATTAGCGAAAGGAGAAGCTAGCAGATTAAAATCTGTTATCTAGGTGGTATAAATGGCAAGAGTTAAAGGCGGAAACGTATCTAAAAATAGAAGAAGAAAAGTATTAAAAGCTGCTAAAGGTTACTTTGGAAGTAAACATCGTTTATATAAGACAGCACAAGAGCAAACTTTCCATAGTGGAGCATATGCTTTTAGAGATCGTAAACAAAATAAGAGAAACTTCAGAAAACTATGGATTACAAGAATCAATGCTGCATGTCGTGAAAATAACATTTCATACTCTAGATTTATTTGTGGTTTAGAAAAAGCAGGAATTGTAATTAATCGTAAAATGCTATCTGAAGTAGCTATTGATAATCCTAAATATTTTGCTGAACTAGTTAAGATGGCTGAAAATGCTAATAATGGTGTAGCACCAAAAGCAGAAAAAGCTGAAAAGAAGGTAGAAACTGTTAAAGAAGAAGTTACTGATTTATCTAAATTAACAGTAGCTGAACTTAAAAAATTAGCTAGTGAAAAGAATATTGAAGGTTACACTTCAATGAAAAAAGCAGAACTATTAGAAGCTTTAAAGTAATTGTCTGATGACAATTCTTTTTTTTGTCCCATAAATAGCACAATAATTATAAGACAACATCAAACATATTAAAATTAGATGTTTCTTTTAAATTTCTACTAAGTATCTTTGATAAAATTTATTATAATAAATATAAAAATTACTGCAATAACCACTACTAAAAAATAATTATATTTTTTTATTGCTTTATATTGCATTATAACCTCAAATGGATTATAATTTACTTAGGGAAAAACTTAACAGTTGAGTGCTTGCCACCTTTCTTAAAGGAAAGGAGGCTTGATATTTTTAATAAAAAAGATTTTTTTGTTCCATTTTTAATCATAAATAATCTTTTGCTTATACCTTTACTTTCTAATTGATAAGTAGTAAAAATATCAAAATAAAAGCACTCAATCTTGTAAGATTGGGTGCTAACACAAAAACTTGTGATAAGTACTCAACACTGCAATGTTAAGTATTTCCCATTTTTTTATTATATGCAAGTTTCCTTGAAAAATACATTATAGCAAATATGAAAATCACTGGCAACATATATAAGCAAAAAATAATATAAAATACAATCACTATTTTATGCTTTGTAATTTTATGATGTGATAATAGGAATTTCCTTCTTTCCCTTGTTTTCTTAACTTAAGTATATATAATTTTATTAGGAACATTTGATGTGAGTGTCAGCCTCCAATCTTGAAAAAGAAAGGGGGTAGATAAAGATGAAAAATAAAACTTTTATTTTAAAAGTTCTATAACTCATCGCTATCATTTTATTACTTTCTACCTTGTTGGTACTAGCGATAAAAAAATAGACACTCTTCAGCATTGATAGAGTGTCAAACTCAACTATATGAGGCGACATTCACTTGCAAAATCAAATGTTCCTCTTTTTTTATTATATGCAAGTTTCCTTGACAGATACATTATAGCAAAAAAAAGAAACTTTTTCAAGTTTCTCATATTCAATCTTGGTGGAGAATAGGAGACTCGAACTCCTGACCCTCACGGTGCAAGCGTGATGCTCTACCAACTGAGCTAATTCCCCAAGCAACAAGATAATTCTAGCATAACCAAACTCTAAAATCAAGTAAAATTAAACTAAAACTATCAAAAATCACAATTTATTTAATGACAACAAACTTTTCGCGGGCTTTCTTTGCATTTTCTTCTATTATAAATGTTTCTGTTTTAAGTGGGTTTCCATATGTTTTTAAATAAATCTTTATATAAAATGGTGCAAGTTTATTTATATGTTCATCTGTATCATTTATACCTTCTGGGTGGTTCATAATAACTTTATTGCAGAGTTCTAATAATTCTCTTTGATCTAGTGAATAATCCCATGGATTTTCTAATGAATTATTAAAACCATCACCAATTAATTCATATATACCTTTAATAAATCTAAAAGACTTAATATTTGGGGTGGTCCCAGCAAAGGGATAAGCGTTGCCTCTTTCATCAATGTATATAGAGATTCCTGTATTAACTTCCTTATACCAGTATAAATCCCTTCTATGTTTATTATCACGTACTTTGCCAAGTCTTTCATAAAAGCCAAAAGAAAACCTTTCATTTTGCATGCCATCAAAACTAAAATCAGCCTCATTAAACTTTTCTTTAATGCCAATATAGATATCATCTAAATAAAATATTCTCATAAAACACCCCACAGGCTTTAGTATAACATATTAAATCAATAAGCAATAGTTCTAATATTAATAATATCCCAGAAATATAAAACATGCATATTACTTAAATAAATCTTCTTAAGAGCACTATCCACTCTTAAAATAGTGGCTTTATCATGATACAAAAATCCTTCCTTATAAAAAGTTAAATCAACCATAACTCTATCTGTCAAAGCTTCCAAGATTGCTTTTTCAATATAACTAACTTGTTCATCAGAAAGCATGGGTTTATTTATTCTTTTCTTTTTCTTCTCAATCTCTGAAACTATATACTTACCATTTATTACTGAATTAAATGGTGCCCATTTGATTTCACCACGATCACGCACTGTGACCACCAATTTTCTTATTTCTTTCAATAGCAGTAGAGTCAGGCAAAAGACTAGATGCTTTTATGATACTATTAGCTCCAAATTTATCTTTAATACTATCAACAACTTTATCCTTACTTTTATTTTGAACTTTATCTTCGATACTTTCAAATAAATTAAGTTGCATTCCCGTATCATCCGATAGACCACCTAGGGCAATAGATACTTTTCTAATAGGTAAATCTTCATAATATTTATCAAATATCCTTAAGCAATCATCACAAATCTCTTTTGTATCACTAGTTGGCACATCTCTTTTAAAAGAATGATAAAAACCACCACCAATATTTCTAGAGTATCCAATACCAAAACTAATAACTTTGGTGCATTTATTCATTGCACGTAATCTTTTAGTTAATACATCGCACATTTCTTTTATAATAAGGATAATATTATCTCCATTATAATCTTTAAAAAGAACCTGACTATGACTAATTGACTTATCCTTAGGAGCATAATTAAAATCACTTATCTTAGATAAATCAATCCCATTAGCATGATACCATAATTCTTCACCAATAACGCCAAACTTTTCCTTAAGTTTATATCTGTCATATTTAGCAATGTCACCAATTTTTTTAAGCCCAAGCTTATTTAAATTACTTTCCATTCTAGAGCCAATACCCCATATCTTAGATAGGGGCGTAATCTCCCAAAGCTTAGTCTTAACATCATCATAAGTCCATTTTGCAATATTATTTTTAACATGTTTAGCATCTATATCCATAGCAACTTTAGCCATCATTAAGTTAGGCCCAATTCCAGCAGTAGCGGTAAGTCCTGTTTTTTCTTTAATTCTCTTAAGAATCTTTAAGGCAAGTTCATAATCAGTAAGTTTGTACATCTTCAAATAGGATGTTACGTCTAGTAGGACCTCATCAATTGAATATATATGCATATCTTCTTTAGATACAAACTCCAAATAAGTCTCAATAACTTCTTTACTTTTTTCTACATATAAACTCATTCTGGGTGGGGCTTTCATGATAACTGTTCCTCTTGGGAACTTATACTTATTAATATCATAAATTCGGCATCTACCAGGAACTCCAAACTGTTTTAAATAAGGCGTAACTGCTAAAGTAATCGCACCTTTTTGTTTGGGATTACATACAACTAGTGGGGTAGTAAAAGGATCTAGGCCTCTATCAATACATTCACAAGATGCAAAAAAACTCTTTAAATCAATTGCAATAATATTTCTATTAATATATAAATCATTCATTTTTGCACCTCCATCTAAATTATAGAACAATTGTATTAAGAATTCAACTGGTAATAATTGGTAATAGTGCGAACAAATATTTTATAAAATGCTTTTCTTAAAAATAAA
>ERZ857629.1475-NODE-1475-length-25617-cov-9.509076_pt1 | contig 25617 bp, 18 predicted proteins | sample MGYA00519700_ERZ857629 | MGnify/ENA primary metagenome ERZ857629 (study PRJEB31778, sample SAMEA3449351) | human gut metagenome | biome: human gut; feature: human-associated habitat; material: faeces | place: United Kingdom | collected 2010/2012 ...
TTCGACATTTAATTGATTTTGAGATAATTTTTCTACCTTTGGTCATGAAATATAACAAACCGACAAAGATGAAAGAATTTTTGAAAATGACATTGGCCGTAATATGCGGCCTGTTTATAATGGGAGTTGTGGGATTTATCCTGTTCTTCGGCTTCGTGGGCGCACTTGCGTCATTGGGGAACGAGACTCCTGTAATTCCACGATCCGGGGTACTGGACATGAACTTGAGTAAAATCATTCTTGCCGAGCAGGGGCAGGAAATCAATCCGGTTGCCATAATGCAGGGCGATGAAACCAAGACAATAGGACTGTGGGATGCGGTGCAGTCGATAAAGGCCGCAGCGGCTGATCCTGCCGTACAATATATATTCCTGCGTCCGGAAGGATTGCAGTCAGGCATTGCCCAGATGGAAGAACTCCGCAGGGCTCTTGCTGATTTCAGGGCAAGCGGCAAGGCCGTGGTTTCATATATCGAAAACCCGACCACAGGCGCCTACTATCTGGCGTCCGTTGCGGACAAGGTCTATATGGGCAATTACTGCGGCGGCACAAGCATGGTGACCGGTGTCGGTACCCAGCTCATTTTCCTGAAGGACCTGCTTGACAAGCTTGGGGTCAATGTCCAGCTGATCCGGCACGGCAAATTCAAGTCTGCCGGCGAGATGTACATCAAGAGCAGTCCGAGTGAGGAGAACATGCTCCAGAACCAGGAAATGATAAATTCCATCTGGGGCAATCTTTCCGCGGAAATCTGCAGCAGCCGTGACATCACTGAAGAAAAGCTGAATTCTCTCGTTGACAACCTGACATTGACGACACCGGAAGACTTCAGAAGCAACGGCCTTGTAGATGAGCTGCTTACAAAAGAAGAGCTCAGGGGCAAGCTTACCGACCTGGCTGTAGAATCCAGTTTTTCGGAGTTGAAGATGATTCCGTTCAGCGACTACGTTATGGTCAATGCCTCAGTTCAGAAAGTGGCCAAGACAAAGGTGGCGATAATCTTTGCTGACGGCAACATCGTAGATGGCGATGCCAAGGAGCAGGTGGCAGGTGACCGTTTCGCCTCCATAATCTCAAAGGTCAGGGAAGACGCTTCTGTCAAGGCCGTAGTGCTCAGGGTTTCATCTCCGGGCGGAAGCGTTCTTGCATCAGAGAAAATCAAGCAGGAGATCGACCTGCTCAGGAAAGAAAAACCGGTAATCGCTTCTTACGGCAACTACGCCGCTTCCGGAGGTTACTGGATTTCAAACAGTTGCGATAAAATCTTCAGCGACCCGTCCACATTGACAGGCTCTATCGGCGTGTTCAGCATGATTCCTGATTTCAGCAAGACCGCCAAGGATATTTTTCATGTCAATGTAACTTCTGTCGGCTCGAACAGGCACAGTGACATGTATTCGCTAACAAGGCCGCTGAATGCTCAGGAGACCGCCTATATGCAGAAGTCTGTCAATGATATATACGATGCCTTCCTCAAAAATGTGGCAGAGGGCAGAGATATGACTACAGACGCAGTGGACAATATCGCTCAGGGACGTGTATGGACCGGTTCCGATGCACTCAAGATAGGCCTGGTAGATGAAATCGGCACATTGACAGATGCGTTCCGATATGCGCTCACGGCAGCTGGCATCGACGAGAGTGAAAGCTACAGCGTGGACTGCCTGCCGAAGCCTCAGACATTGATGGAAATGCTGCTCGAATCATTCGGCGGCACCACTTCCGCATTCGCAGGAACGCCGTTCAGTTCGATCGAAAAGGCTTTCAAAGGCTGGAACTGGGAAACATCCGAGAGGACGTTCGCCAGAATGCCTTACATCTACGAAATCCAGTTGTAGCCAGGGCGCGTGCCCAGTTCCGGCTGGGCTTCAATGTGAACGTGAGGACACCGGCGATGCGCGTGCAGATGGCTTAATGGGGAGGCAGGTGGGAGTGACAGATGCGAGTGTGGAGTGATTGGTGGGAGTGTGGAGTGGCAGATGCGAGCGTGGAGTGACTGGTTGGAGAGTGGAGAGACTGGTGGGAACGTGGAGTGACAGGCAAGAGTGTGAAAATGATGGAGGAGAGGTGGGCGCGATACATTAGGCGCAGCGCGTAAAGCGTTGATACTCAGTAAAATAGCCACTTTCAGAGTTGTAAAAACACCAACTCTGATTTTGGCTAAATATTTGATATTTAGTCATTTGCGGGTCACGCTACATGTGGCAGGCAGCAAGGTTGCCCCCGTGAGGACTTGCTTATCTCAATCCCCATAACCTTGTTGTTTTATTGGGACTCTGTCCCAAACCCTGACGCTCCGCGCGGCCTTTGCGTCCTCCACGTATTTGCTGTCGCAAATACACGGACCCGGCCGGTCGTCTGATGACGACTTATTAACTCCACCCTTCAAGGGGGCGATCAGGGCCTTCGGGCTTTCCATCGCCGCACGGCTTTCCCTGCCCGCCAACTCCGGCCCGGCATCTGATGATGCCTTGTTCGGCACTAGAGGGAGGTGCCTGCGAAGCAGGAGGGCCTGGTCCTCACGAGGGCTTCTTGCTGCTGCACGTGCCTTTTAGAGACGCTCTTTCGGACTGGCCTCTTTGCCTTGTTTAGGAGTTGTCCTAAACACTGGCGTGACGTCGCTGTGAATTTTTCGAACAACCCGCATGTTGACATTTTGTGGATGTTGCTGATTGTCAATTGATTGCAGGAGTTTGTGAAAGCCAGGTTACCCATTTTTTCATACAACCTGGCTTTGGCTTTAATTGCTAATGTGCTATGTGTCAATGTTTTATACTATTCGTGCAAATGCAGGTTGTTCTACTTTTGTCCTAACTACTTGTTGTTAAATTTCGGTAAACTCTTTTCAGGACGATACATTAGGTGCAGCGCGCAAAGCATTGATACTCAACAAAATAGCCACTTTCAGAGTTATAAAAACACCAACTCTGAAAGTGGCTTAACTATTGATAATCAAAGGATTACGCATTGCGCCATCACATCACCATTATCCACCACACTCCACATCACCGTTCTCCGGAGCATTTCACACCACCGTTCCGAGCCACATTCCAACGTCAACGTTATCCACCATATTCCACACCAAAGTAATCCACCATATTTCACGTAACCGTTCTCTGGAGCATTCCACGTCAAAGTTATCCACCATATTCGACATCACCGTTCTCCACCACATTTCACATCAAAGTTATCAACCATATTTCACATCACCGTTCTCCGCCACATTCCACATCAAACGTTCTCCAAAGCGCGAAGATATAGTTTCAGTATAGAAGCAGTGGCCGGAGTAACCATGACAGACTCATCGACGCGGAAAAAGAACCTACCGGAAACGTAGCCGCAGACGCCGGCCACCCGCACGCCGCGAACCGCATCAGTGCCAATGTTATCCGTCCCTCTCTTCGAAGCTTCACTATCCGGAACATCACTGGACGAGTCTCCACGCACCGCCCCCTCGCCTGCCAGACCGGGCAGGACAATGACCAGAGCACGGGACTTTTCTTCAATGCTCAACCTCAGACCTGTAAAGATATCGCTGAGCTTTTTCTTGCCATTGAGCCCGACAGGACGCATCCAGTCCCCATTTTGCCAACCACGCAACAGGAACGGTAAGGTCAATGCTTCTGACGAAAATGCCGCAATCCCTTCTCGGGCCAATGACTTGGCATCCGCTACCGGGTCCGCGCCTGCTTCGGAAACAGAGACATTGACACGAAAATCATCGAAAACATATTCGCCGGTCGTGCGGACCACCGAGCAGGCCTCGTTCTCGTTTATCACTGGTCCGCCGGTCATCAACATGCCGCGTGACCTGCGGGCCGAGCCTCGTCCGGCCAATCCGCTGTATGACAAGCCGGACCCAACAAAAGAGGACGTGATTGACGCCGAGTCTCGACCGGCCAATCCGAAGCACTCCCCCAAACCGTGATTCTCAGACACAACCGGCGAAGATTCTCCGCCCTGCTTATCAACTTGAGCACCGCCCGGAGCACCTCCCTGCTTATCAACCTGAGCACCGCCCGGAGTACCTCCCTGCTTATCAACCTGAGCACCATTCTGCGTACCTCCCCACTTACCAACCATCACACTGCCCCGCTTACCGACCTGCACACCAACAGGCGTACCAACCGTCACACCAACCCGCAGATCACCCTGCAGATTAGCCATATCTGCAAGAGCATCAGCGAGTTCGCTTATGACAGGGCTGTCCGGCACTACCCGAGCGGCCTTTCTGACAATCAGGCACGCCCCTGCCGTAATAAGTTCGTAGCCCGGCGCCTCGAAGACCTTACCGGAAAACGTCTTGCCGCTTTCAAGCAGACGCACCACCGGTTCGAGAAGCCTGTCCCTGAAGCCATACACTTCCAACAGCCTGTACAGTACATATTTATAATGCTTCAGATGACAAAGCCTTACTGCATTGACACGAAGCAGTTCATCCTTTCCGGCAGGCTCGCAGACACTCTCGCGCACAGAATTGAAATAATCATCCGCAATCTCCTGCACCTCGGAAAACGCATTCATCTCCCGGGCAAAAGTCGTCAGGAACGACGGATTCAGACTCTCAAAAACAGGGAAAACAAGATGCCTTATACGGTTCCTCTTATAGACAGTTTCAGCATTGGTCCTGTCATCATGATACTCCAGAGAGTTGGCAGCCACATATTCCTCAATCTGCTTACGACTGAAAGACAACATCGGCCTCAACAGGCGCACACCTGACAATTCATCCCTAGTTACAGGAACTACTGTCTCCGCCTGCATACCGGTCACGCCGCGCAGCCCTGTTCCACGTAAAAGATTCAGAATCAATGTCTCAGCATTGTCATTTGCATTGTGCGCGACAGCCACTCCATAGTATCCATTATCCCGGCACAACGACGCGAACCAGTCATATCTGAGTTCTCTCGCAGCCATTTCAATGCTGATATTATGTGACGAAGCGTACTGTTCCGTATCGAAATCCGCCTTATGGTATCGCACACCGTTCCGCCCGCACCAGGCAGCCACAAGCGCCTCGTCCGAATCACTGTCCTCACCACGGAGATGAAAATTGCAGTGCGCCACAGCAAACCTCCGTCCTGCGGAACTGTTCAGGAACAATGAAGCAAGGCATATGGAATCAATGCCCCCGCTTACTGCAAGAAGGGCTGTTTCCTTTTCCGGAACCAGCCCCACTATCGTTCTGTCAAATGATTTCTGAATCATCATATTGCCTGTTACCTCGGTCTTGAAGCGATCGTATATGAGAAGCCGAATGCCAATGACTCCTTGAACTGTACCGCCTTACGTCCATCAGGATATTTCTTCAATGTCTTCTCAGTCTTCACCAGGACCTTGTCATCATAGATGAGGTTGGTGGTCACTGTCAATGAAAAATACTTGGCGATTTTCCAGTCAAACCTGTTATCCCAGTTCACGCGGATATTCTGCGGCTTGTCGAGATAGTCAGAAAACAGCACCAACTGTGAAGTATATTTGAAATTGTCATTGATCTGAAGCTTTCCATCGATCTTTATCTGCGCACCGAACTCGAATCTTGCCGAACGATAAGCGTCACCGGAAGTCTTGGCAGCGACAAAGGCCTCGTAACGTGCTTTCTCATCCCCTACCAGAGCAGCTGCATCAGCACTGGAAAGCTCATCCAGACTCTCGTATTTCTTCTTGAGTTCCATACTGTAGGACTTCCTCAGGCTCGCATCCGTAACGACCACGAAACCACCTGTAAGAGGAGCGACGTTGACAGTAAGCCATTTGGTAGGAACCCAGTCAATACCGAGCGCGATGTTGGTATAGGCAGGAGCGAAGAAACCTGACTTGAGCTTCCTGCTCTGCTTCCAGTCGGACTTGCCAGGCTCCCAATCGTCAGCAGCACCAGCCGGCTTGGAGGGCATAGGATAGTTGTAACTGTTCGAGAACTGCGACTTGAAGTTAAACTGAGCGGAATAGTTCAATGTCTGCAAAGCCTTGTAGCCGAACTTTCCCTCATAATACATACGGTCATCACTCTTCTGTATGAACGGCTTGTCCTCAGAATACAGGAAACCGTAATCGAGCTGAAGTCGGTTGTTGAAGAACAGGTCTTTCTTCTTGTAGTTAGCATTCGCGTCAATGAAAGACTTCAGTGTCACGTTGTTATAACCGCCGGCAGCCCAGTTCGTCAAACTTGTCTGTCCGAAATCCAGTTTCGTAAGAAGGGAATTCGTCCAATATCTCGGTTTAGGTGTCTTGACTACAGCTTCAGGAGCTCCTGCAATCGCCTTGGCAGCCTCTTCAGCAGCCTTTTGCGCATCGGTGACATCCTGTGCATATACAGATGTAAATGCCAATGCGGACAAGCACATCAAAAGGATTCTCTTCCTCATAAAACGTTCACTAATAAGCGATAGCAAATACAACTCTCTCGTGTGAAGGCTTGCCGGAATAGATATCCGTGCCCTCTTCCTTACATACGACGCTATCTACAGGAATACATCTGATGGTAGCCTTGGTTTCATCCTTGATCTTCTGCTCAGTCTCGGCAGTACCGTCCCAGTGGCAGAGCAGGAACTTGCCCTGAGTGATCTTCTCCTTGAACTCCTCCCAGGAATCGCATTTCTCGATACGAGAGTTTCTGAAATCCAATGCCTTCTGATAGATATTGTTCTGAATATCCACGAGCAGGTCCTCGATATACTTGTCAATGCCCTCCAGCGAAACCGTCTTCTTCTCAAGTGTATCGCGGCGGTGTACCTCCACTGTATCATTCTGCAGGTCACGTGCACCGAGGGCAAGCCTTACAGGCACTCCCTTGAGTTCCCATTCAGCGAACTTGAAGCCCGGACGCAATGTGTCACGGTCATCGATCTTCACAGTATGTCCGGCAGCCTCGAGAGCCTTCTTGATTTCATTCATCTTGTCGAGAACTGCATTGTGCTCCTCCTCGCTTCTGTAGATAGGAACCATCACCACTTCGATCGGAGCCAGAGCCGGAGGAAGAACCAGACCGTTGTCATCGCCGTGAGCCATGATGAGCGCACCCATAAGACGGGTGGAAACGCCCCAGGATGTAGCCCACACATACTGCTGCTTGCCTTCCTTGTCGGTGTACTGCACATCGAACGACTTGGCGAAGTTCTGGCCGAGGAAATGTGAAGTACCTGACTGCAGAGCCTTTCCGTCCTGCATCATCGCCTCGATAGTGAGGGTATCCAATGCGCCGGCGAATCTCTCGTTAGGACTCTTGTGGCCTACAATGACCGGGAGAGCCAGATAGTTGCGGGCAAAGTCAGCATAGACATGGACCATCTTGACTGCCTCTTCCTGAGCCTCCTGTGATGTAGCGTGAGCCGTGTGGCCTTCCTGCCAGAGGAACTCTGCGGTACGGAGGAACAGACGGGTGCGCATCTCCCATCTGACGACATTGGCCCACTGGTTGCACATGATAGGAAGATCCCTCCATGATTTGATCCAGTTCTTGTATGTACTCCAGATAATGGTCTCGGATGTCGGACGCACTATCAGTTCTTCTTCAAGTTTCGATGACGGATCCACTACCACGCCATTGCCTTCAGGGTCATTCATGAGCCTGTGATGTGTCACTACTGCACATTCCTTCGCAAAGCCTGCGACATGCTCAGCCTCACGGCTGAAGAAAGACTTGGGAATGAACAACGGGAAATAAGCATTGACTGCGCCTGTTTCCTTGAATTTCGAGTCCAGCACGTGCTGCATCTTTTCCCATATAGCATAGCCATAAGGCTTGATTACCATACATCCCCTTACAGGTGACTGCTCTGCAAGGTCCGCTTTAACTACCAGGTCGTTATACCACTGAGAGTAGTTGTCTGACCTTTTGGTTATCTGATCTGCCATCTTTTGTTAGTTTATTTTATTTTTTGGTTTCTTTATGCAATAACATTCATATATTTGCATTTAACATGCGAGCATCGGCGAGGTATGAATATTGCAGACATACCATCGCTGCAATGCAGCGCACAAAGATACAAATTATTTATATAACTAGGAGGTCCGATTATGAAAACAAACATCTTGGTTCTTTCCGGAGCATTCCTGGCATTGGCCAGTTGCGGTTCCGCATCGCAATACGCTTCAAGCCAGCAATATCAGGACGGATTCTACAGCAGACCTGCTAAAACCGAAACTAAAGCGGATGTTCTTGCGTCCCGCAACAAAGTAAACGAACTCGTAAAGGAGACGGAGAACTCGACATTGTTCCTCAAGGCAGGAGAAACAGACACGCTGTTCATTCCGGAAAACACTTCAGCCACATTGAAGTTCAACAAACAGGACAACAGCACCGTAGTCACTGTCACCAACACACCTGCATATTCACTGTACCCTGACGGATTCGCAGCAGGATATGCGGCAGGATGGGCATCATCATATTGGCCTGGAACATATTGGGGCTCATGGTATTACCGCCCTTATTGGTCCAGCTGGTACTGGGGTGCGGATCCTTGGTACTACTCAAGCATATGGTGGGACGACTGGTACTGGAGAGACCCGTGGTACAATCCATGGTACTGGGGACGTCCAGGCTACTACGGCTGGGGCTACAGCTGGTACCACGACCCGTGGTATTACCATCACCATCATTATTACCATGACCACTGGTGCGGTCCTTGGTACGACCATGGCTTCGGACACGGAAGGGACAGTTACTACTATGGCAACAGAGGCCTGACCGAAAGCAGCAGAGGAAACGGAATGGGCGTAGCTTCTTCCACAGTCAGAAGAAATGCCGGCTCGTCATCATCAGTCAGGAGAGCCTCCGGCACCGCGACGACATCGACAAGAGGCAATGACATGTCAATGACTTCTGTCAGAAGGGTTTCAGCGTCCGGAGTACGCACATCCAGCGGTTCGGCAAACAGCCAGGCTGTCCGCAGCGCATCGTCCAGCCAGTCGATCCGCACAAGTTCTTCCGCAGGACAGGCGGTAAGAAGTTCAGCTTCGGGCCAGACTGTACGCAGCAGCTCAAGCCAGGCGGTACGCAGCTCAGTTTCCGGACAGTCCGTCCGCACGAGCACCTCAGGCAACACCGCTTACAGAACGGCCAGCACATCCGGAGTAAGGTCAGCCGGCACGTTTTCAAGTGCTTCCTCATCTAACAGGACAGCATCCGCACCTGCTTACAGAAGGGCCGCCACAAGCCAGTCATCCGGCACAAGTTACAGAAGTTCATCTTCTTACGGAAGTTCCGGCAGTTCCTACAACTATGGCAGCGGAAATTCAGGCTCGTCATACAGAAGCTCGTCAAGCAGCTCCTCATACAGGAGTTCTTCCAGCAGTTCGTCATACCGCAGCTCGTCAAGCAGTTCATACAACAGCGGTTCCTCATACCGCAGTTCATCCAGCGGCTTCTCAGGCGGAGGATATTCCGGTGGAGCATCCCGTTCGAGCGGAAGTAGCGGCGGCAGTGTAAGAAGAAGATAATTTAGAAACCTGAAATAGATATGAAGATGAAAAAGATTATTCCGTTGACGCTGCTTGCGGCAGTCTCGGTCAATGCTGCGGCTCAGAACGTCCAGGACGCTCTGAGATTCAGCGAGAACAATTACTACGGCACAGCGCGCTCCATCTCCATGGGCAATGCGTTCACCGCACTGGGAGGAGATCTGGGTTCCATAAACCTCAACCCTGCCGGCTCGGCCGTGAACAGCTTTTCACAGGTCACGTTCACCCCGAACGTCAGCATCGTGTCCACCACGAGCGATTACAATGCAATGCCTTCACAGTCAACGGCATACGGCAGCACCCTGAACAACAGTTCAGCCAGGTTCACACTACCTAACGTCGGTTTCACCCTCAATTTCGACACCAACGCCAGACGCGGGCTGAAAAGAGTGACATGCGGATTCATTGCCAATGCCACAGCAAACTACCTGGACGACATGGCGGCAGGCGGACGCAACACAGCCACCTCCTATGCAGGTTCATTGGCTTCAATGATGACCGGCGTGAACTCCAGCCTCCTGAACGGGGAAAACGGATATTACGGCAATGCCAATGTTCCATGGAATCAGGTAACCGGTTGGCAGTCCGGAATGGTATCCACCTATGGCTCTGCGAATGACAAGTACATAGGCGCGACAGAGAAACTCATTGACGACGGAAAAGGCGGACAGACCATTCAGCTCGCGGACGCCATCGACCAGCTTTACGGACGCAGGTCCCACGGCAACAAGTATGATCTGCTGTTCAATGTCGGCCTCAACATTTCTGACAGGGTTTATATCGGAGGAAACTTGGGCGTCGTGTCAATGGACTACACCAGAAACGAGTACTTCAAGGAAATCGCAGTGGATCCTGACAAATTCGGCGTCGAATTCGACAATGGTTCCGGAGGCGTTTCCAAGACATATTTCAACAGCCTGAGATACAGATACTCTTACGACATGCAGGGCGGAGGCGTCTATGCCAAATTCGGTATAATCGCTGTCCCTATCGACGGGCTCCGCATAGGTGCGGCCATCCAGACTCCTACGGCAAACTGGATAACGGAACATTGGCAGCACGCCGGAGAGACCTGGTACCAGAGCAACGTGTTCGATGCCAATGCGACATCTCCTAAGGGTGAATACAAATACAAATTCGTATCACCGTTCAGAGCCAACTTAGGTGCAGCCTACACATTCGGCGGTTGGGGTCTTGTCAGTGCCGACTATGAGATCTGCGACTACAGCACGATGAAATTCAAGGAAACCGACACCAACGACAACACCGTTTTCGACAATGGCGTAAACCGCGACATCAAGAACTTCACCGGAGCAGCACATGCATTGAGACTCGGTGCTGAAGTCAAACCTGTTCCGCAATTCGCTATAAGGGCAGGCTACAACTTCACTTCCTCGCCGGAGAGATACATTGACAACCTCACCGGCAAGAAGATGACTCCTAAGGCCTACAAGCACTCGCTTGCTGCCGGAGTGGGATATTCATCCAAAGGTTCATTCTTCTGCGACCTCGCTTTCAGATGGACAAAGAACCCTTACGAGTACGTATATCCTTATGACTCCTACATTGAGGGTGAATTGTCTCCTGAAATCAGGAACAGAGCCAGGTTCTACGATGTAGTCGCCACCTTCGGATGGAGATTCTAAAATGATTCGGGGATTTATTTCAGCCTCTTGAGGTAAGAGATGGAATCCGGACCTTCATTGAACAAGAGGTCCATGACGGACAAATCTGATATGAAGCCATACTTCAGGGAAAAGACCTGCCAGTATGGCTTTTTCAGTTCCAGACGCTCAAGTATGTCATTCTGCCGCTTCGGGTGGATTACGCCACGCAGGTCCCGGCCATATACCGTGCTGTCATGCGGCGTAAACTCCTCCGTGAAACGGATGTCCGCCTCTATACCAGTCTTCTTCAGGAAGAAGCGGAGCAGGTCAATGTTCAGGTCGAAAAGGAATTCGTGTTGCCTGTCCAGAATGGCGAACAGGTCGTCCTTGTAATAGTCAAACCACGGAGAAGATTCGTAGGCGGACACGCTAGCCCGCTTCATCCTCATCAGCCACGGCTTGCTCCAGTCGATTCTCAGTTTCCTGACAGGAAGCGCATAAGTGCCGTTTTCATGCACAATCGGCACGGAAAGCGCCTCCACGCCACTTGCAGCATATATCCGGCAACGGTTGCGGTACGTTTGTTTCTGATAGTTCTCACATGCCTCAATATAGACAATTGCCGGCACATACGAATTTACCCCGTCAGATGACAGGGTAAACTCTTCAGCTATTGCCGCCATATAGGATACAGGCGGAAAGAAAGCCATGTCCAAAAGCATTGACATAACTAGTCGATATCGCCTTTCTCTCCGGATGTATTGGCTCTTACGATACCACGCTTGGAAGAACGGATGAAGTTCAGTATGGTGGCCTTCTCTTCTGAATCAGGGAAGCCGGCCTCAACCTTGGAGCAGCCGTCAGAGATATTGTAGCCCTGGAAATAGATGGTATCGTAGATATCCTTGATATTTCTTACAGTCTCTGCCGAGAATCCTCTTCTGCGGAGTCCGACGATGTTCACACCGGCATAGCAGATAGGGTCACGACCGCACATTGCGTAAGGAGGGATGTCCTTGTTGATCTTGGACATGCCGCCGACCATTGCGTGGCAGCCGACCTTGGTGAACTGATGCGCTTTTGCACCACCACCGATGATAGCCCAGTCATCGACCTCAGTTTCTCCGGCAATGCCGACGTAACTTACGAGGATACAGTGATTTCCGACATGGCAGTCGTGAGCTATATGTACATAGGACATGATCAGAGTATTGCTGCCGACCTTGGTAATGCCCTTGCCGCTTGCCTTTGTTCCACGGTTGATGGTCACGCACTCACGTATAGTAACATTGTCACCGATCTCCACATAGGTAACCTCACCTTCGAACTTGAGGTCCTGAGGCACTGCGCCTACGACAGCTCCCGGATACACTTCGCAATTCTTGCCCATTTTCACATAAGGGAAAATGACTGCGTGAGGATGTATCTTGCAACCGTCGCCAATCTGTACATTCTCATCAATGAATGCGTAAGGTCCTACTTCTACATTGTCGCCGAGTACGGCCTTAGGACTTACTGTAGCCAATGGATGTATTTTATTCATAGTTTATTTGGTTTTATTCAGGAGGGCTCTCAGAGCCTTCGCAGCATTAGTATTTATCGTGTGTCCAGGTTTGAAAGCGGTGATTTCAGCATTGAGATAACCGCCTGCAAGCCTCATGTCTCCTATCATGTCCAGAAGTTTGTGACGGCCGCATTCATTAGGGAAATGCAGCTTCAGATTGCTCAGATAGCCTTCCGGGGTAACACCCAGCTTAGGCTGGTTGAACAGGTCCGCCATACGTCCCACCTGCTCGTCAGTAACCGGATGCTCCACAATCACGATGGCATTGTCCACATCACCTCCCTTCACCAGGTTGTTCGCCAGAAGGAACTCAACCTCATGGAAGAACACGAAAGTGCGGCAAGGGCCGATTTCAGATGCATAATCCTTGGACAAGTCCCATGCGGCAGACTGCACGCCGAGCACTCTGGAATTGAAATCCACCGTAATATCGTAGGAAGGAGCGGCAGCAGGTTTGATTTTCACCCAGGAGCCTGTCTTCTCGTCCTTGATTTCTATTTCATCAGGAATGTCAATAAACTGTCTATCAGCATCCTGCTCGACCAGGCCGGCCTCAGAAAAGGCCTTTACATACGGCTGGGCGCTGCCGTCCAGAATCGGGACCTCGACATTGTTCAGCTCGACTACGGCATTGTCAATGCCCATTCCGGTCAATGCCGACATCAGATGCTCTATCGTGGAAACTGAAGCTTCCCCTTCAGATATGGTAGTACTCCTCGCCGTGCTGGATACGTTCTCGGCCAAAGCCCTGACTATGGCACCCTCTCCAAGGTCTGTTCTTCTGAAAACAATTCCCGTATTCTCCGGAGCGGGATTTACCGTCATCTCAGCAATTCTTCCAGTATGAAGACCTTTTCCCTGGAAACTGCAGGAGGCTTTAAGTGTTTTTTGCTTCATCAAATTATCTTTTAATCACGCAAATATACTAATTATTCTTTACCCTGCTGACGGAATATAGCATAACTGCGCATATAGTTCTTTATAGGAATGGCAGGTGAACCCAAGAGCACCTGACCTGATTTCTTCACATTGCCGATGACGCCGGCCTGAGCCGCAATAGTCGTATTGTCAGCTATTTCAATGTGTCCTGCGATACCTACCTGGCCTGCCAGAATACAGTTCTTGCCGATTTTTGCTGAACCGGCGATGCCGCACTGCGCCGCCATAACGGTATTGTCACCGATTACGACATTGTGCGCAATCTGGCAGAGGTTGTCGATTTTCACGCCGTTGCCTATGATGGTGGACTCCATCTCGGACTTGTCAATGGTGGTACCGGCTCCGATCTCCACATTGTTGCCGATAATCACATTGCCGATGTGCTCGATCTTCTCCCAGGTGCCGTCAGGCTGAGGCGCATTTCCGAATCCGTCCGAGCCGATCACAGCGTTTGAATGGATGATGACATTGTCACCGATGACCATTCCCGGATAGATGCTTACGCCAGGGTAAATGATGCAGTGTGAACCGATTACGGTATTGTCACCGATATATACGTTTTCATATATCTTGGTATAGTCTCCGATGACAGCGTGATGTCCCACATAGGAATGGCTGCCGAGATATACTTTCTTGCCGAACTTGGTGGTGAGGAACCAGGATGAGCGGAAACCCCTGTGTCTGCGGTCCGTACGCTTCTGGGTAGCCACATACTTGAGAAGTTCCGCAACTGCCGTGTACGCATCAGCAACACGGATCATGGTGCAGCTGACTTTTTCCTTAGGCTCGAATGTGGAATTCACAAGCAGGATGCTGGCCTTGCAGGTATATACATAATGTTCATACTTAGGATTTGCATAGAAGCACAATTGACCTGATTTTCCGTGCTCTATCTTGGCGAATGAAGTCACCTTCACTTCCGGGTCCCCGTCCACGGTTCCCCTCAAAACTTTGGCCAGCTGTTTGGCTGAAAATTCCATATTCTCAAACTATTTTATTCAACGTATTCCACATACCAAATCCGGTACGACGCAATATCTGCTTTGCAAAGTAAACACATTTACATTACTTTAGCAAGAAAATCGCGTTGTTCATATTTTTTAAGGAAATTCGGTTATTATGGAAATTTTGATTACCTTTGCAAAGTGAGATGAGATAGGGGACGGATGCGTCTCCTATCTTTTTTTAAGAAAGCTTAGAATAATATGATAAGTAAAGAGCTGATTTACAAAGAGATGACTAAGACAGTGGAAGCGCGTGGATGTTTCATTACCGATGTTTCCATCAGCAGGGACAATGACATTGTCATAGCCATTGAATCGGAAAACGGCACTGTAGAAATGGATGACTGCATCGCGGTAAATGACAGTTTTCTCTCGATTTTCGACCAGGAAAAGGAAGACTATTCACTTACTGTGACTTCTGCAGGGCTTGACCAGCCGTTCAAGATTCTCAAGCAGTACATCAAGGCTGTCGGTTCCAAAGTCGAGACATTGACAAGAGACGGAAAGAAACTTGTCGGAACACTGGAAAGCGCTGACGAGAAAGGCTTTACGCTTGCCTACGAGGTAAAGGAGGCTGTCCCTGGAAAGAAAAAGAAGGAGCTTGTCAGACACGTGGACACTTTCGCTTACGAGGACGTGAACAGCGTCACTCCGCACATTGAATTCGAATAGAAAAAAATATAAAAAACAATAACTGTTATGGAAGAAGAAAAGCTCGACCTCAAGGCAGCCTTCGCGCTGTTCAAGGACGAAAAACACATTGACCGCCCGGTGATGATGGGTGTACTGAAGGATGTGTTCATGACCCAGTTGGCAAAGACTTTCGGCTCTGCTGACAATTTCGACGTCATCATCAATGTCGATAAGGGAGACTGTGAGATCTACCAGAACCTCGAAGTGGTGGAGAACGTGGAGAATCCCAACACTCAGATTGCACTTGCAGAAGTGAACAAGAACGGAGACGACTACGAACTCGGCGAGACCTTCACCAGAAAAGTGGAGCTCAAGGATTTCGGAAGACGAGGCATCCTCAATATCAGACAGAACCTTCAGGGAAGGATCATGGATATAGAGAAGGCCAACCTCTATAACAAGTACACTGACAAGATCGGTGAGATTTTCACCGGAGAGATCTACCAGACATGGGCAAAAGAGGTGCTTATCCTCGATGAGGACGGAAATGAGCTCAGACTGCCTAAGTCAGAGCAGATCCCGGGTGAGCATTTCAAGAAGAACGACACTGTACGCGCCATCATCAAGAGCGTGGAGATGAAGAACAACACGACTCCTTACATTGTCCTTTCCAGAACCTCAAACGAATTCCTCAAGAAGCTTTTCGAGCAGGAAGTTCCGGAAATCTATGACGGACTCATCACCATAAAGAAGGTAGTCCGCATACCTGGCGAAAGGGCCAAGGTCGCTGTGGAGTCCTATGATGACAGAATCGATCCTATCGGAGCCTGCATCGGTGTCAAGGGTGCACGTATCATCGGTATCGTAAGGGAATTGAGAAACGAGAACATCGACGTTCTCCAGTGGACCAACAATACCCAGCTCCTCATCCAGAGGGCATTGAACCCGGCGAAGATTTCATCTATCGACATGGGTACGGACGAGAACGACAAGATCAAGGTGTTCATGCTTCCTGACGAGGTGAAGAAGGGTATCGGTAAGGGCGGATGCAACATCAAGCTCGCCGGAATGCTTGTTGACCGCGAAATCGAGGTATGGCGTGAGGTGCCTAAGGAAGACGAGGCTGAGGATGATGAGGACGTACTCCTCACTGAGTTCAGCAACGAAATCGACCCATGGGTCATCGAGAGGCTGCAGTCCATCGGATGTGATACGGCCAAGAGCGTACTGGCTCTGGATCCTGAGGACATCGCCAAGCGCGCTGACCTGGAAGACGAGACCGTGGAGGATGTGATGAACATTCTGCGCGCTGAATTTGAAGAAGAATAGTTAAATAAAAGGGGTTTATATGGCAGAAATCAGACTAAACAAACTGACAAGAGAATTCAATGTGGGACTTCAGACATTGGTGGATTTCCTGAAAGCGAAAGGCGCCGATGTCGAGATGAATCCGAATGCCAAGGTGTCGGACGAGTTCATTCCTGAACTTCAGAAGGCCTTCGGCGGGGATGCCAAGGCGAAGGACGAGTCAGAGCGTGTTCAGATTAAGATAAAGGAAATCATTGAAAAGGGTTCCAAGAAGAAAGAGGACGAGGAAGAAGAGGCTGCAGGTGGAAGCACCGTCATCATCAGAGGAACATCAGGAAGTGGTTTCGCGAAGGAGGAACCTGTACAGAAGCCTGTAGAGGAAGCTCCGAAGGAGGTAAAACCGGCGGTGGAAGAGACGGCTGCACCTGAAGTCCAGGATGCGCCGAAAGTACAGACAGCTCCGGAACCTGTCGTAGAGGCCAAACCTACAGAGGTTCCTCAGCAGACGGAAGAAGTTCATGCCGAGCCGGTTGTGGAGGCCAAGCCAGCCGCTGAAGTGAAACCTTCAGAGGAAGCTGCACCTCAGCACAACGAGCCTGTAGAAGTAAAACCTAATGAAGAAGTCGAGCTGCCAAAAGCCGCAGAGCCTACCGACCAAACCCCTTCGGAACAGGCTCATGCGAACCAGCTCAAGAAGGCTGACATCAAGAAAGGCGACAAGACTCAGAATCAGAAAGAGTTCAATCCTAAGGTGGACAAGGCCAAACTCAAGGCCGAGCACAAACTCCAGAAGGCTGCTTCCAGCAATGACGAAGATGAGCCTGTTTCTACCGGAGGCCTGAAGATTGTGGGCAAAGTGGACCTGTCCAAATTCGAAGCTCCCAAGAAGAGCAAGAACAAGAGGGAGCGCATTGCCAAAGGAGGAAGCGAGAGAGTCGATGTGAACAAGATTGACGGCAACGACAAAAAGGACGGCAACAAGAAAAACCGTCAGGGCAATGCCGGTGGTCAGAACAACGGTCAGAACAATGGCAAGAAGGATTTCCGTCAGGGCGGCAACAACCAGCCCGGACAGGGAAAACGCCGCAGAGACCGTGGCAATGACAGGTTCAAGCCTGCTATGACAGAAGCCGAGCAGGAGGAAATGCAGAAGGAAATCCAGAAGCAGGTGAAAGAGACCTACGCAAGGATGAACGACAACAAGTCCAAGAACAATTTCGGTGCAAAACACAGAAAGGAGAAGAGGGAGCTCGCATCCCAGAAACTTCAGGAGGAGATGGCTCAGGAGGCTGCAGAGAAGAAGATTCTCAAGGTAACTGAGTTCGTTACTGTCAATGACCTCGCGACCCTCATGAACAATACTCCTGTAAACAAAGTCATCGAGGCCTGCTTCAGTCTCGGTCTCATGGTGTCAATCAACCAGAGACTTGACGCAGAGGCACTTGTGCTTGTCGCAGAAGAGTTCGGATACAAGGTGGAATTCGTCACTGCAGACATTCAGAATGAGATCAATCAGGAGAATGACGAGCCGGAGAACGAGGCGGACCTCGTGACAAGACCTCCGATCATCACCGTGATGGGACACGTCGACCACGGTAAGACATCGCTCCTCGACTATATCAGGCAGACCAATGTGATCGCAGGCGAGGCCGGAGGTATCACACAGCACATCGGTGCATACAACGTGGTACTCCCCGACGGACGCAGGATTACCTTCCTCGACACTCCTGGTCACGAGGCCTTTACAGCCATGCGTGCCCGTGGTGCACAGCTCACCGACCTGGCGATCATCATTATCGCCGCCGATGACGCGGTCATGCCACAGACAGTCGAGGCCATCAACCACGCACAGGCGGCAGGTGTTCCTATGGTATTCGCTATCAACAAGATAGACAAACCTGGCGCTCAGCCGGAGAGAATCCGCCAGCAGCTCGCTCAGATGAACATTCTCGTAGAGGATTGGGGCGGAAAATACCAGTGCCAGGAGATTTCGGCCAAGAAGGGTCTCAATGTGGATAAACTCCTCGAGAAAGTCCTTCTCGAAACCGACCTCATGGACCTCAAGGCGAACCCTAAGAAACTTGGCGTCGGTACAGTCATCGAGTCGTCTCTGGACAAGGGCCGCGGATACTTGGCGACAATCCTTGTGCAGGACGGAACAGTCCACACAGGCGACATGATGCTCAGCGGATGCTACTACGGACGTGTAAAGGCCATGTTCAATGAGCGTGGACAGAAGGTCGAGACAGCCGGTCCTTCAACTCCTGTTTCCATTCTCGGTCTCAACGGAGCTCCGAGCGCCGGTGACAAGTTCAATATCATGAACGACGAGAAGGAGGCCAAGGCCATCGCCAACAAGCGCGAGCAGCTTATCCGAATCCAGGGCATCAAGACCCAGAAGCATATGACTCTCGAGGAAATCGGTCGCCGTATCGCCATCGGCAACTTCAAGGAACTCAATATCATCGTCAAGGGTGACGTGGACGGTTCAGTGGAGGCACTCTCAGATTCATTGATCAAACTCTCTACCGAAGAGGTTCGTGTCAATGTCATCCACAAGTCAGTGGGTGCAATCTCCGAGTCCGATGTCATGCTGGCTACTGCATCCGATGCGATCATCATCGGTTTCCAGGTACGTCCTTCTGCTGATGCAAGAAACCTCGCAGAGAAAGAGGGTATCGAAATCCGTCTCTACTCCATCATCTACGATGCCATCAATGAGGTTACTGACGGTATCGAGGGTATGCTTGAGCCTGAGAAGAAGGAGGAAGTTACTGCAACTGCAGAGGTTAAGCAGACCTTCCACATTTCCAAGGTCGGAACGATTGCCGGCTGTCTTGTCAAGGACGGCAAGATGACTGCCAAGAGCAAGGTACGTCTTATCCGTGACGGCATCGTGGTCTATACCGGTGAGCTTTCATCTCTCAAGCGCGGCAAGGATGACGCAAAAGAGGTCATGACCGGAATGGAATGCGGTATCGGCATCGACAAGTACAATGATATCAAGCCTGGCGATGTCATCGAGGCATTCCAGATTGTAGAGATCAAGAGGACGCTGTAAAGCTTCCCGCATAATATGAAAAACACCTGGTGCAGGAAATTGCATCAGGTGTTTTTTTATCAACTGAGGATTGCCGATGCCCCCGTCATATTGACGGCATTCCAGTCATCGGTCTGTCCCAGATACCTTTACGGCTTTCTTCAACTGACAGTCGGATGCGTCCTTTGATGCCATGAATACATATTTTCCGGGATCGGTTTCCCAGCTGGACGTTTTCTCGTTATATGAAGCGAGACTGCTTTCAGCAATATGGATCGTCACAGTACAGCTCTCACCAGGAGCGAGTTCTTTGGTTTTGGCAAAGCCTTTCAGTTCTCTCTCAGGCTTGTCAAGTTCACCCTTCGGGGCCCTCACATAAAGCTGTACTACGTCTTTTCCATTGACCTTTCCGGTATTTGTCACTGTCACCTGTACGTCCCAGCCGTCTCCGGCAGACTCGACCTTCATATCCTTGAAATCAAATGTGGTATAGCTAAGTCCGAATCCGAAAGGATAGGCCACCGCTTTAGGTGCAAATGTATTGAAATACCTGTAGCCCACATAGATGCCTTCCTCATACTCGGTAAAGTCAATGTTCCTGACGGTGTGCAAAGGAAGTTTCCTGTCGGTCAGCTGACGATAGTATGAATAGTTGAACGGCTTGTCGGCAAAAACCTGAGGGAAATTCTTTGCTGTCGGCTCCAGCGCATACTCCGTAGAAATTGTCGCAGGAAGATGTCCGCTCGGATTCACCTCTCCACTCAGGACGGATGCCACGGTATTGCCGCCTTCCTGTCCAGGCTGCCAGCACAATACGACTGCATCCACATTGTCCTGCCACGACGTCATTTCCACAAGTCCGCCGACATTGAGGATGACCGTCACTTTCTTGCCCTTCGCATGGAACGCTTCGGAGACTTTGGAAATCAAGTCCTTCTCCCTGTCAGAAAGGAGATAGCTGTGATAGTAGTCCCGGTCCTTTCCTTCACCGAAAACACGGCCGATCGTAATCACGGCGTCATCGGCATTGGCGGCAGACTTGACAATGAGGTCTTCAGGAACGACCTCGATTGCCCTTTCCCTGTCAACGAACCACTTTTTGCCCTCGTTCATCGTCTTGCATCTCAACGCTTCAGCCTTCATATAATCCTTGTAGAAGGCATCCAGTTCAGGCTCAAGACGGAAACCGGCATTGGAAAGTCCGCTCATGAGATCCACCACATAAGGCCTGTTCACGTCGCCGGAACCGGTACCGCCTGCGATGAAATCATAAGATGTTATGCCGAAGAGAGCTATTTCATTGTCCTTGGACATCGGCAGTGCTGCGGAATTGTTTTTCAAGAGCACAACTCCCTCATCAGCAACCTTTTTGCACACTTTGGCGTGGGCTTTGAGATCTGGCGCCTCTGACGGTTCATAACCCTTGAACTTCGGAGTGTTGATGACCAGTTTGAGGATTCTGGTCACCGTCCTGTCCACGTCTTCCATACTCAGGCTGCCGTCCTTGATGGCGTTCAGGAGATTGATATAGCGCGAGTCACGTCCCGGCTGTATCATCTCGTTTCCGGCACGGACTATGGCAGCGTCATCGTAACCGCCGTTCCAGTCGGTCATCACCGCACCTTCAAAGCCCCATTCGTCACGCAGGATATCAGTCAGGAGCCTCTTGCTCTCGGCGGCATGCTCCCCGTTGATGAAGTTGTATGATGTCATGATGGTCCACGGCTGCGACTCGCGGACAGCTATCTCGAAGTTCTTGAGATAGATTTCCCTTAATGCACGCTCGGAAACGATGGCATTGTTGGCCAGACGGTTAAGTTCCTGATTATTGACAGCAAAATGCTTCAGAGAGGTTCCCACTCCGTTGGACTCGATTCCGTTGATCATTGCCGCCGCCATTTTGCCCGACAGCAGAGGGTCTTCGGAATAGTACTCGAAATTCCTTCCGCAGAGCGGATTCCTATGTATGTTGGCACCTGGGGCAAGCAGGATGTCCACTCCATATTCGAGGACTTCATTGCCCATATTCCTTCCGGCTTCCTCGACGAGCTCCGGATTCCATGTGGAAGAAAGCATTGTGGCAATCGGATAACCGGTACAATAGAATGTACGGGTATCGCCTTTCCGTTTTGGTGCAATGCGAAGGCCGGCAGGACCGTCAGCAAGGACTACTGTAGGAATGCCGAGTCGGGGAATGCCGTTGATCACGCCTGCCGCTCCCGGAACGCCGGTGTTGGTAAAGCCGATTCCATTGAAACTGGCAGCTCTTCCGCCGATTATAAGGGTGCACTTCTCTTCCGGCGTCATGGCTGCCACGACCTCCGGAATATTGTCCTCACGAAGTTGCGGCGGCACATCTGCCGATGCTGACAGCGATGAAACCGCGAAAAGTGCAGTAACCAATAAACTTTTCATCATAATTGATTTTTTTAAAAACAACATACGCCCACTTTTATGTGGGACAATATCGGCTACTCCTCCGGATCATATTCGAGAATGTCGCCGGGCTGACAGTCGAGGGCGCGGCAGAGGGCTTCCAGAGTAGAGAAACGGACTGCCTTGGCCTTGCCTGTCTTAAGAATGGAAAGATTCGTGGCGGAGATACCGACTTTCTCAGCCAGTTCTCCGCTCGACATCTTCCTGCGAGCCAACATTACATCTATGTTAACTGTAATCGGCATAATCGTTATTCAGTAGCCTCCCCTTCTGCCGGAGACTGTGGCTTCACTTCCGCTCCCTTGAGATAGCTCGGAAGATTCATACCTGCCATCTTGAACAGTTCGTCAAGCGGCGGAACAGACTGCATCATACCGGAGATGAAATTGGCAGTGGACGTCTTGCCGTCACCCTTGCCGTTTCCGTCCCAGACGGTAACCTTGTCGATCTTGATGCCCTTGACTGCCTCGACCTGAGTCTTGACAAGTTCAGGAAGTTTATCCGCGATAAGCATGAGCACAGCCTTCTGTGCATCACCTTCAGCAGCATTGACAAGCCTCTGGAAACCATCAGCCTGCTTGGTAAGAATTTCTTCGATACCCTTCGCCTGGGCAGCCATCTTCGCGTAAATCGCATCAGCCTCACCCTGAGCTGTCCTGCGCAGCTTTTCTGCTTCAGCCTCGGCGTCAATGATGGCCTTTTCCTTCTCAATCTGGGCAGGAACGACAATGTTAGCCTGCTGGGTAGCCTGCTCTCTGGCAGCACGCGCAAGCTCGGCACTCTGCTCTGCCTTATATGCCTCTTCCATCGCCATAGCGGCCTGGACCTTTTCCGCTGCTATAGCAATTCTTGCAGCTTCAGCCTCCTTTTCACGTCTGACCGCATCAGAATTGGCGATCGCAATCTTGGAATTGTTCTCACCTTCGACAGCCTTTGCATTGGCATCAGCAGTGGAAATTCTGGTATCGCGGACAGTCTCGGCAATGCGGATATCCTTGTCCCTGTCAGCCTCTGCCTTACCGATCTCACCGAAACGGTTCTGCTCGGCAACGCTCTTCTTGGCATCATTGATAGCCTTTGCAGCTGCCTCCTTTCCGAGAGCCTCGATGTAGCCGGACTCGTCGCGGATATCGGTGACATTCACATTGATAAGCTTCAGACCAATCTTGCGGAGCTCTGCCTCGACATTGGTACTGACATTGGCGAGGAACTTGTCGCGGTCGGAGTTGATCTCCTCGATGTCCATGGTCGCGATGACAAGTCTGAGCTGTCCGAAGAGGATGTCGGTGGCGATGTTCTGGATATTCTCGATGGTGAGACCAAGCAGACGTTCAGCAGCATTGGTCATATTGTCAGGCTCAGTGGAGATGCCGACAGTGAAGCGGCAAGGCACATCCACACGGATATTCTGCTTGCTGAGCGCATTGGTAAGATTGCATTCGATGGAAATCGGAGTAAGATCCAGGAAAGAGTAGCTCTGGAAAACAGGCCAGATGAACGACGCCCCTCCGTGAATACACTTGGCAGATGAAGCACCTCCGTTCTTGTTTCTTCCTGTCTTTCCGTAGATTACGAGAATCTTGTCAGACGGACAACGCTTGTAACGGTTGAGTATTGCGGACAATGTGACGATAAGCACGACTACCGCAATCGCAATGATGATAATTATTTCCATATCACAATGAATTAGGTATTATTATAGTGTCAAATTATAAGCGACTCCAAGGGTTCCACGAGCAATGTACTGGAATCCACTACTTCCACAACCTTTATCTGAGCTCCTGTAGGAATTGAATCACAGTCAGTTACGGCATCATATTCACGCACGGCGCCATTGATGGTAATCTGAACTTTTCCGGTCCCGTGTCTCTCCCCCGGAATAGTCAGATAGACCTTTCCGTGACATCCGGCCGCAGATTTATAGACATTGATATTCCCCGACTGCTGCATCCCGGCCAGCCACTTGAACATCAGCATCACGACAGTGACAAGGGCCACGCCGACAACGAACGCCAGAAGCAGGACCAATGCTTCAGAACCGAACTTGCCATGCATCAGTATGGCCGTCCAGCTGAACCCGAGAAAGAAATTCACCAAGTTCCTGAAAGTGAACAGGTTCATCGAAGGATCCCCGTCAAAGTCCGGATGCATATCCAGGCCACCGCCGAAATCCGGGTCAATGTCGCCGCCCAGGTCGGTGTCCGAGTCAATGCCGACAAATGTAAGTATGCTCTGGATAATAAAAGTCAATGAAGTGGCTATGGCGATGCACCATAGAATCTTCATGAACAAGTCAAGCGAAGTCCACCATTCTGTAATCATAGTTAATAATGTTTCGGGACAATGTCCCAGGTTGTTTCCGCTAATATAAAAATAATTTTACGAATATCGATAAATTTTCCACAAAATTCGTAAAATTTCACCTTTTCAATGATTTTTTTACGAGCCCGGTGGGTGGTGGGCCGCAGGAGTTTCGCTTCGCTCATCCCGTCAGGCTGCCGCCTGACACCCGTTCACATGGCCGATGATGTAGCGCAACCTGCAAATAGCTGTGTATCAAGCATTTAACCAAAATCAGAGTTATGGTTTTCACAACTCTGAAAATGGATAAAGCGCTGATAGTCAGAGAAATACGCGTTGCGCGTCCTTGGGGTGTAACCTTGGAGACGATTATGAGGGTTGCCACGAGAACAGATACCGTGAGTCAAACGTGAGCAGATATTACCTCAACAGGGAATATGGTGAACAGCCGAGTACGGAAGCGAGATTCAGCACTGCGGCAGATTCTGCCTTGGAAATGTCCTGCTTGTTCTGTTCGTAGGCACGGATCATCCTCAATGATACACCGGACCGCTCGGCGAGTTCCTGCTGAGTAAATCCGGCGGACTTGCGCTGGCGTTTCAGAGGGGAAACATCCGTTTCGAAATTTGACATGATTTTCAATGCTGAAGCCACGAACTTGCTTATGTCTGCCTCATGAAATGTAGGATACATATCCATAACTCTATGGACATCAACACCTTTTGCATTCAGAGATTCAAATGGGACATTGGTGTACCATTGAAGATATGCAAGCACCCAGCCTGTCCAGAAAATGGCAGAACGGTCATCAAGCACATAGTTATAGTCCCTGGCACGGCCGCCTGTGCTTTCAATAATCTTTTTCCCCAATTCAATGCCGGACAAACCGGAAACGTATTTCGGATTGCCTTTCTCAAATTGGCGTATCACATTTCCGGCAAGCATCCTGTCATAAAACTCATCGATGCCTCCGGCACATGCAATGGAGCCATAATCCAGAGCCACTGCCAGATTCAGCATTGCATCTTCCAAATAAGTTTTATCGTAAGCGCGGATCATCATTCTTCCAATTATTTCTTACAATGTCAATAACATATGTGCCGTCCAACACTGTTTTCTCTCTTTCGCTTCTGAACGTGTCACGTGCAGTCCTGTCACGTGCAGACTTTTTCGGGTAATAAGTCCGATTGTCTGCAAGGACAGCACGGGAATACTCAAGTTGCTCAAAGGCATTCCGGCTCTTAATGACCACTTGCTCTCCCAGTTTTCCCAATTTCATGGCTTTCCCCAGTTGCTCCAGTGAAATCGTGTTGTTCAAGAAAGCAG
>ERZ857629.1477-NODE-1477-length-25599-cov-2.510257_pt1 | contig 25599 bp, 18 predicted proteins | sample MGYA00519700_ERZ857629 | MGnify/ENA primary metagenome ERZ857629 (study PRJEB31778, sample SAMEA3449351) | human gut metagenome | biome: human gut; feature: human-associated habitat; material: faeces | place: United Kingdom | collected 2010/2012 ...
GATGCGAGCGGTTTAATAGAAAACGGGCTGTCGAATCAGACAGCCCGTTTTTATTCCGGTTCGGTTCAGCCTTACTGCATCGAATCGTAAATGGCTTTGTACTTGTCGTATTTGGCCTGCATGCCGTCCATGTCGCGCAGACGGAACGTCAGGCTTTTGAGAATCTCGACGGTTACTTTCTCGGCCGGATTGATTTCGTATGCCTTTTCCAGATAGGGGAGTGCTTTCGCATACTCGTCGTTCACCTTTTTGAGATAAGCGTTGTATTCCGCGCTGCCCGACCATTGTCCGCGCTGGTTCATCTGCGCGTTCAGGGCGTCGCCTTTCTTGGAGTAGAACAGACCGAGGTTTACCAGAATGTAGAAATCGTTCGGTTTGAGGGTCTGGGCCTTGTGCATCTCGGCGATAGCGGAATCGAGGTCGCCCAGCTTGTCGTAGATAAGTCCCAGTCCGTAGTACAGCAGCGGATTACTCGGGTCTTTCTCTATACCGGCTTTAACGAGCGGAATAATCTCGTTGGGGTTCTTGTCCACCGACGCATAGAGCTTGATGAGGCCTTCGATGATGTTCGTGTTGCCCGGATATTTTGCTATACCCTCTTTGATGGTCTTTTCAGCCTTGTCTATCTCGTTGTTCTGGAATTCGCACAGGAAAGCGTAGTAGTAAACGTCGCCTTTGTCCTCCTTGCCGTATTCGAGCGCTTTTTCGAAGCATTCGGCACCCTTTGCATACTGGCTGCCTACAAGATAGCAGTAACCTGCGTTGTAGAGGGCGTTGGTGTCCTTGGCTGCGACGGCGGGGAATTCTCCGACCTTGTATGCGTTATAATAGTTGTCGGCAGCGTTGGCGTAGTCGCCCATCGTCAGGTAGTTGTTGCCTCTTTCGAAATAGGCGTTCATCAGGTTTCTTATTCCTGTGACGACCTTCTTCTCGGTTTTGGGGTCGATTTCATAGGCTTTTTCGTATGCCTGTGCGGCTTTCCCGAGTGCATCGGGAGTCACTTCGGTCGTAACGAAGAAACTCTTTACGCGGCCGTCCTTGGCATAGGCCTTGAAGTGGTCGTAGGTGTATTCGGTGTATTTCGTACCGTCCACTACGACTTCTGCCTTGGGAGCTTCGCCCTGCGACTGGACCATCATCGACTCTTCCAGCTCGCGGAAAATACCGCTCGTGGGCTGCGTTGCGACTTCGTAGAACATGTCGCCGCGTTTCACCCAACTGGAAGCCTTGACAGCTTTTTTGGGATTGGCGATGTCCGCCTCGGATTTTGCTACGCGTTTTTCGGCAGCCGCCTTGTTAAACTTTTCGACCGGAGGCGTGACTCCGTCCTGTCCGTTTGCTATCGGTGCAGCGAACAACAGCATCGCCGACACCACTGCAAAAATACGTTTCATAGTCTTTTTATAATAAAATTGTTTTTTCGTATAGTTTCACGTCTCTATTCTTCTGTCGTCGTTTGCCCCTCGGCGCTCTCCGCCTGCACCTCCTCGCTTTTGGGCACGGCCATTACGGAGGCGATGGAGTCCGTATCACGCAGGTTGATTATTCTCACGCCCTGCGTAGCCCGTCCTGCAAGACGGATTCCGGATACGGCGGTGCGGATTGTGATGCCGCTGCGGTTGATAATCATCAAATCGTTGTCGTCCGTTACGGCCTGAATCGACACCAAATCGCCGGTCTTTTCGGTGATGTTTATGGTCTTGACACCCTTGCCGCCGCGATTCGTGATTCGGTACTCTTCCAAGTCGGTCCGTTTGCCGTAGCCGTTTTCGCTGAGCACCAGAACATCCTGCCCGCTTTCAGGCTCTACACAAATCATACCTATTACGCAATCGTCGCCTTCGAGTGCAATTCCTCTTACGCCCGCACCCACGCGACCTATGGGTCTTACCGTGTTTTCATAGAAGCGTATCGCCTTGCCGCTGCGCGAGGCAATCATCACCTGAGCGTTTCCGCTCGTCAGCTTGGCTTCGATGAGTTGGTCGTCCTCGCGGATAACTATGGCGTTCACGCCGGCCTGACGCGGTCGGGAATAGGCTTCCAACAGGGTTTTCTTAATCGTACCGTTTTTGGTACACATTATTATGTAGTTGTTTTCCACATACTCCTTGTCGTCGAGTCTGCGCACGTTTATGTATGCGCGGACCTTGTCGTCCGGCTCGATTTGGATGATGTTCTGAATGGCGCGGCCTTTCGAGGAGCGTGCGCCTTCGGGTATCGCATACACTTTCAGCCAGAAGCAACGCCCCTTTTCGGTGAAAAAGAGCATCGTGTTGTGCATCGTGGTCACATATATGTGCTCTATGAAGTCTTCGTCTCTGGTCGCGCTGCCCTTGACGCCTACGCCTCCGCGGTTCTGGGTGCGGTATTCGGTCAGCGGGGTGCGCTTTATGTAGCCCATGTGCGAAATGGTGATTACCATCTCCTCGTCGGCATAAAAGTCCTCAGGGTTGAACTCCTCGGCGCTGAATACGATTTCGGAGCGGCGCTCGTCGCCGTATTTCTCTTTCATTTCGAGCGTTTCTGCCTTGATTACGCCCATCTGCATTTCGGTGCTGGACAGCAGCTCGGTAAGATATGCGATTTGTTTTTCCAGCTCGTCGCGTTCGGCTTCCAGCGCGTGGCGCGAGAGTTTGGTGAGCGCTCTCAGACGCATCTCGATGATTGCGGCCGTTTGCAGGTCGGACAGTCCGAAGCGTTCGGACATGGCCTGACGTGCGGCATCCGGAGTCTCCGAACCGCGTATTATGGAGATAATCTCGTCGATGTTGTCCTGCGCGATGAGAAGACCCAGCACGATATGGAGCCGGTCCTGCGCTTTCTTCAAATCGAAACGCGCACGGCGCACGATTACATCGTGACGGTGCTCGACGAAGTATTTTATCTGGTCCTTTATGTTCAGCAGCTGCGGACGTCCGTTCACCAGCGCGATGTTGTTCACTGCGAAGTTCGATTGCAGCGGCGTGTTCTTGAACAGCGTGTTGAGCACGACGCTGGCCACGGCATCCTTTTTCAGGATAATCACCACGCGAAGACCGTCCCTGCCGCTCTCGTCGTTGATATACGAAATGCCTTCGATGCGCTTGTCGTTTATCATGTCGGCGATTTTCCGAATGGTCTCGGCCTTGTTCACCATGTACGGCATTTCGGTGATTACGATGCACTCGCGGCCGCTTTCGGTATGCTCTATCTCGGTTCTGGCACGCATGACCACGCGCCCGCGTCCGGTTTCGAGAGCCTCCTTGACGCCTTCGTATCCGTAGATTATGCCGCCTGTGGGGAAGTCGGGCCCCTTGACGTAGTGCAGCAATTCGGAGATTTCTATGTCGGGATTGTCTATGTACGCGCAAATGGCATCGGACACCTCCGAGAGGTTGTGCGGAGCCATGTTGGTCGCCATGCCGACGGCGATTCCGCTCGAACCGTTGAGCAGCAGCAATGGAATTTTCGACGGCAGGACCACGGGTTCCTTGATTGTGTCGTCGAAGTTGAGCGTGAAATCGACCGTGTCCTTGTCGATGTCCGCGAGCACTTCGTCGGCCAGTTTTTGAAGTCTTGCCTCCGTGTAACGCATTGCGGCGGGCGAGTCGCCGTCCATCGAACCGAAGTTTCCGTGTCCGTCCACTAACGGATAGCGCAGGTTCCAGTCCTGAGCCATTCGCACCATTGCTTCGTAAATGGAGCTGTCGCCGTGAGGGTGGAACTTACCCATTACGTCTCCGACGATACGGGCCGATTTGCGGTGCGGTTTGTCGGATGTCAGGTTCAGTTCGTTGCTCATGCCGTACAGGATGCGGCGCTGAACCGGTTTTAGTCCGTCCCTTACGTCGGGAAGCGCACGAGAGACGATGACCGACATGGAATAGTCGATGTACGAACTCTTCATCACGTTCTCGATATTGACGGAGATGATTTTCTGTTCTGCCATTTTATATGCGTCTAATTTTAATCCTCGTTATTCCATTGCAGGGACCTGTCGGACACTGCATTCAAGTAGCCAAAAATACGGCTTTTTCGCGATATAAGCAAAAAGAGGCTGCAAATTTATCCGATAATGAAGCGATACGGAGCGAAAATATGCGCTTAAAGTCGTTTTTCCGCTCTTTTGAGCGGTTTTTTTATCCGGCCTTTACCCCTTACCGTGAAAATCGCCGCTTCCTTTCGAATCGGTCTGCCGGCCGCTGCGGTCGATTGTGAATTCCCGTCCGTTTTCCGATACCCGCGCCGCTCCGTCCGAGAAGCTGGACGCATCGTCGTATTTCAGTGGTACGACCACCTGACCGCTCAGATTCACGAATCCCCACTTGCCGTCCCGCATGGCTACGTCGAGGCCCTCGGAGAAGTCGCCCAGATAATCGAAATGCTCGCGCCCCACGGGCTTTCCGTCGCGGTTTTTAAGGCTCCACTTGCCGTAACGCATCACGACCGCCACGCCGTGATACTCGTCCCATGACACCTCCTCGTACTCCGGCGGCAGTACGTACCGTCCCTGCCGGTCGATTAGCCCCTTGCCGGTTTCGGTCTCCACTTCCGCCCGACCTTCGCGGAACGGCATGGCGTAGCGGAATGTCTGTGGGAAAACCGGCCGCCCCTGCGCATCTACGTATTTCCATCCGTCGCTGTCCATTGCGCAGACGATGTCTTCGCCGGTGCGGTCCGTCCAGTAGTAGTGCGAGAATATGTCCGGGGCCTCGTGCTGCGCCGCATCGCATATCGGTTGCAGTGCCGGCGCGGGGTTGGCGGCGAGCAGTTTGCCCATGTTGCAGAAGTCCTCGTGCGTGTACGCGCCGACATGTCCGAGAATCGCATCGAGACTCGCACGGTCGCAACCCGAGGCCATTGCGGCTATTTCCTCGTATGCCGTGCCGCGCAGTGCCGCCGAAATGATTCCGGCGCTTTCGGCCATCGCTCTGGGATGCAGAAGAATCCGGCGGCCGAACTGCGCGTAGGAGTGCGGCATGAGCAGGGTCGCGAGCGTGGCTGCGATTACCTGCGAGCTGAGGTCTATCTTGGGAATCGACACCATGCGAACCGCAGGACCGTTGCCGCTTTGTGTCACTATGACTGCCGAAGGCGTGAGACCTATCGAGTTCCTGTGCGCCCAGAATACAAGCTCGGTGAGCTGCGGTATTATCCGTTCGATTTGAGCCGTGGAGCCGGAGGCGGACTGCTGTTGCAGAAACTCTTCGAGAGAGGAGTGCGGCGGCAGCACCTGCACGCAGACGTCTATCTGCTTCGGATTCATCGAAGAGTCGAAAACGGTCATCTCGGCCTCTCTGAACTCGAAAGGCAGCAGGTAGGGCGAACGCATTCTGGCAAGACGCGCCGCGAGTATGCGCATTTCGCAAAGCGAATGTTCGGAGCCGAGCGGTGCTCTCAATACTGCACGGCCCGACGGCGCCAGTATGTCGAAATCCACGTACCGCCTGTGGGCCCTGAGGCTCGGAGTTCCGTCCGTGTTCCGAAGCGGATAAATCCCGCCGAGCGTGCGGAATCGTCCCGCAGGGTTTTCCAGAGCATCTATGTACTGGCTTATCGAAACGCTCATCCCTACATTACGTTTATGCTCACCGAACCGATGTTCAGCACGTCGGCGATGTTGCTCAGCGAACAGTTGTAGCTCATGCCCTTGTAGGGAGGCCGGCCTCCGCCGCGAATCTCCGCTATCAGCGGATTGTACGCCTCGGGCATCTGGCTGGATATGTCGTAGAGCAGCCGCGCATACCGTCTGTCGGGAAGCTCGCTCCTGTCGCATGGAAACAGCACCGACGGTGCGACCGAGTCGTGCTCGCCGCACAGGTGCATGTTGAACAGCAGCACGTTGCCGTCCGAAGTCTTCACTGTCTTTATACGTGCGGTTATTTCGCGTATCTTCTCTCCGTCCGCATCCGACCCTTCGCCGTCGGTGATGTTTATTACGGTCGGAGGATAGCTGTCGGCATTGGAGGTCTTGCGGCACCATGCGCTTACCATTTCCAGAACTTTCGAGAAGGCCTCGTACATCGGCGTGCCGCCCACCGAGCGCGGCTGAATCCATGCGTTGTGCTGGCAGACGGTCATTATCTCCTTTCCGTCGGGCAGTGTATTGACAACCATCCGACTGGTCTTGCGAACCTCTCTGGCCGCCAGACGCGACGGCTGCGTGAAGCTCCGCTCTCCGTCCAGAAGCGAATATACGCCGTCGCCCGAGTAGCCGATTGCCGCTATGTCGTAATAGTCGTATATGCCTCCGTCCCGCCGGCTGCGGCTGATGATTTCGTCGATGAAGGTGTTCGCTGCAAGGGCGACGCCTTCCGCCTTGGTCATGCGTTCCGTTCCGAAAAGCACGCTTTCCTGCATGGACCCCGACTGGTCTATCATTATCACGAATGCCGTGCGGTGCGTTCTGGTTATGCTGTTTTGATACATGAGTCTTTCTTCTCTTCTTCGCGCTAAAATAGCGTTTTTGGGATGAAAAAACAATCTACCGGTCCGAAAATTCGATAAAAACGGTCTTCCCGCCTTCCGTCGCTTCGGCTCTGCCGTCCCTGACGCGGCCCACTCTGTCGTATCTGATTTCGGTGACGGGCCGGCCGTCTTCGAGACCGATATATCCCCATTTGCCCTCCGATTTTACTGCCGCGTATCCTTCGCCCTGCAACTTCATGCAGTCCCAGCGCTTCCCGTTTATAATCGTTCTTCCGCATTCGTCGATGCAGTGGTATTTGTCTTCGAGCCTTACGACCGCTGCCGAGCCGCGGAAATCGAACGCCTCGTCCCACCACGGGGCTATTGTGGTGCGGCCGTTTTCGTCGGCATAGCCCCAGAGCCCGTTTCTCTGAAACGGGTGCAGCTTCTGCCGGCAGGGCCGCGGGTCGGCGAAGAACTCTTCGATGTTCTCTATGTACGGAGTGGGGGAGGCGAGGAGCTTGCAGAGACGATAGTTTCGGGCGTCGGCCTCCTCGGCGAAGATGCGCAGGGCGGTGTCGAGCATGGCCGTGTCGCCGGAAAATATTTTCGTGGCGCTCAGCGGCGGAGTTTCGTCGTTGTCCGGCATCAGATGCGGGGCCAATGCTATCAGATGCAGATTGGCGCTGAGCAGCGCAATAGGGTAGTCGTCGATGTGTTTGTCGTACATGCCGGTGTCGCGCAGCGGATGCTGGTAGGCGGGAGTGCCGATTTCCGGCGTCGAGTCGAATCCCGAGTCGGGAACGTATGCGGCATCGTAGTCTATCAGCCGCCCGTGGCCGGAGGGTGTGATTATGATGTTGTCGGGTTTGAGGTCGCCGTGCGCCCACTCTTCTTTCAGCAGTCGTGCGCACATTCTGTCGAAAATTCCGGCGAGCCGTTCGAGCGCGTTCCTGTCGCGATGCTTTGCGGCCGAGGCCACGCATTGTTGCAGGGTGCGTCCCGTCACCCATTCCGAGAGCACCACGTCGTAATAGCGGTAGCGGGCATCGGAGAGCGTGGCCACGCACATCTCCTGCTCGTAATACCTGCACGGAGATACGAGGGGCGAGCCGCATCGGGACAGGTAGCGGTAGACCGCAGGCAGGTGCGGATTGCCCTTGCGGAAGCATCGCAGACACATTGTCTTGCCTGCCGACTCTTTGGTGCGGATACGAAAAACTGCGGCGCTGTTACCGCTCCGCAGTTCTATTTCTCCGTAGACGTCTCTGCACACCTCCTCTATTTCGATGCTGCGAAACAGCTCCGCCGGCCTTTCGAGCGAGGCCCTGTATTCGGAAACGGACGGGAATCTGGCGTGCATCTGCGTTCGCGGCGGCCTGTCAGGCGTTCATCACTTTGTTCTGTCGGTTGATACTCTCGATATGTATGGCTTCGAGAACGGTTTTCAGGAATTCGGGGCTGAGATTCAGCTTGTCGGCCTGCGAAAGCACCTTGTCCACGATATTGCCCCAGCGGTTGCTTTGCAGGATGGCAACGTCGTTGTCCCGTTTGACCTCGCCGATTTTCTCGCAGATGTCCATGCGTCGGCTCAGCAGTTCGAACAGCTCGGAGTCTATCTGGTCTATCTCCTGACGGTAGACGGAGAGTTTCTTTACGAATTCGGGGTCTTCGACGCTGTCCTTGCGCCACGAAATGCTGCGTATCATATGTTCCAGTTCGTCGGGCACCAGCTGCTGCGCCGCATCGCTCAAAGCCTTGTCGGGGCAGATGTGCGATTCGACTATCAGTCCGTCGTAGCGCAAATCGGCGGCCGTTTGCGAAATTTCCTGCAAGTATGTACGGCATCCGCAGATGTGCGAGGGGTCGCAAATCATCATCATGTCGGGAAAGCGCCTGCGCATTTCCAGAATCATGTGCCACATGGGCGGATTGCGGTACTTGCTGTGTCCGAAATAGGAGAATCCGCGGTGTATCAGACCGATGTTTTCGGGTTTTATACCCATGTTCAGAAAGCGCGTGACGGCGCCGCCCCAGAGCGAAATGTCTGGGTTCATCGGGTTCTTGATGAGAATCTTTACGTCCGTACCCTTTACCGCTTCGGCGATTTCCTGCACGGCGAACGGACTAACGGTGGTGCGTGCGCCTATCCAGAGTACGTCCACGCCGAATTCCAGCGCACTTTCCACATGCTTGCTCGACGCCACTTCGGTGGCGATTGGCAGACCCGTCAGGCGTTTAGCTTCGGACAGCCATGCAAGCCCTTTGAGCCCCACGCCTTCGAAGGTTCCGGGCCGGGTGCGCGGTTTCCAGATTCCGGCCCGAAGGACGTCCACCACGCCCGTTGCGGCCAGTCTTACGCATGTGTCGAGCGTCTGTTCGCGCGTCTCTGCGCTGCACGGGCCCGATATGATTAGGGGGCGCTTGGCTCCCAGTACGAAGTTTTCCATCTGCTTTCGTTATTGTCGTAAAAGTAGTTTGTTTCGGGATTCGCGTCCCGTCATTTCAATATCCGTTTTATGGTGTTGGCTTTCTGCATTGCGTTTATCAGTCCCTGCCGGTCGTCCTTTTCGAGCATGCGGCGCAGAATCTGCAACTGATGAATATGCTCCCTGAGAACATCCAGCACGTTGTACTTGTTGCCCAAAAATATCGGCGCCCATGTCTGCGGCAGGCTCTTGGCAAGACGCACCGTGCTCTCGAATCCTCCGCCTGCGAGGTCGAAGATGTGCTCCTCCTCGCGCTCCTTCTCCAATACGGTCAGAGCCAGAGCGAAAGAGGTGATGTGGGAGATGTGCGACACGTAGGCCGAGTGCAGGTCCTGCTCCTCGGCGCTCATGTATCTTACGGGCATGCCCAGCGCGGCATATATCTTCTCCACGAAGGCCAGCGCGTCGGCGTCGCTTCTCTCCTTTTCGCAAATCACCACAGTCCGTCCTGTGAAGGCGTCGTGTTTCGCGGCTTCGGGGCCGCTGTATTCGGTTCCCCACATCGGGTGGGTGGCGACGAAACGGCCTCGGTTGGGGTGCATGCCGATTATCTCGCAAAGCTCCTGCTTTATGGAGCCGGTATCCATTACCACCTGTTTCGGCGTGACTTTGTTCAGTATCTTGGTGACGATAACGGGAATCGTATCCACGGGAGTGGCTACGGCTATGAAACCCGCCTGCCGCACGGCATCGTCGAGAGATACCGCGGCATCGACTATCCCCAGCGAAAGCGCCTTTTCGGCATTGTCCGCAGAGTTGTCCACGCCGATTACGGTGTCGCACAGCCCCTTGTCTTTGAGATTGAGGGCCAGCGAACCGCCGATTAGTCCGAGTCCTATTACCGCAGCAGTCATTACTTTCCGAAGTTCGCCTTTACCTTGTCGATAGCCTTTTGCAGCAGCTCTTTGGTCACGCACAGCGAGATGCGTATGTTGCGCGTCCCCTCGCTTCCGAATATGCCGCCCGGGGTGACGAATACGTCGCATTTGTCGAGCACTTCGTCCGAGAACTGGAAGCAGTCGCCCTTATAGTTTTCGGGAAGCGAAGCCCAGATGAAAAGGCCGGCCTGCCCCTTGCGGTAGGTGCATCCGAGAGCGTCGAGAAGTTCGTAACCCTTCTCTTCGCGCGAGTAGTACGTTTCGTTGAGCTGGGGGAACCACTCCTCGCCCAGAGCCAGCGCCTCTGCGGCAGCGGCCTGAATGGGGTAGAACATACCCGAATCCATGTTGCTCTTGAAGCGCAGGACGTCGGAAATCCACTCTTTCTTGCCGGTCAGTACGCCCACACGCCATCCGGCCATGCTGTGGCCCTTGCTCAGAGAGTTCATCTCCATTGCGACGTCTTTCGCCCCGGGTATCGAGAGGATGCTCAGGCGGACGTCGTTGCGCACGAAACTGTACGGGTTGTCGTGGATGAGGAGTATGTTGTGGCGGGAGGCGAAATCGACGAGCTTTTCGAACAGTTCGCGAGTCGGGCGCGTTCCGGTCGGCATGTTGGGATAATTGACGAGCATGAGCTTCACGCCGCTCAAATCCTCTTTCTCCAACTGCTCGAAGTCGGGCAGATAGCCGTTTTCGGCTTTGAGCTTGTATTCCAGACACACTCCGCCCGAAAGCGTTACGGCGGCTCGGTAGGTGGGGTAGCCCGGATTTGGGATAAGGGCCTTGTCGCCTTCGTTGAGGTAGGTCATGCAGACGTGCATGATACCCTCTTTGGAGCCGATGAGCGGCAGCACTTCCGACGCGGGGTCGAGCGTTACGCCGTAGTATCTCTCGTACCACTGTGCGAAAGCCTCGCGCAGAAGTTTTGTTCCGTTGTAGGGCTGGTACACGTGCACGTCGGGGCGGGCGGCCTCTTTGGCCAACCGTTCGATTACCTTCGGCGAGGGCGGAAGGTCGGGGCTGCCGATGCCCAGAGCCACTATGTCGCGGCCCTGTTCGCGGAGCTGTGCGATTTCACGGTTCTTTTTGGAGAAGTAGTACTCCTTGATGCAATCCAGTCTCCCTGCGGGAGCGATTTCGACTTTTTTCATTTTCCTGTCGTATTTAATGATTATCCTTTTCGGTGTTCAGTCCGTTGCGGTACACTCCGTAGACGTGCACCTCTTCGGTTACTCTTTGCAGACGTTCCAGATTTATAATGTAGTCGTCCAGACAATCGAACTCTATGTCGATATGGAACAGGTAGTGCCACGGTTCGCTGGGAATCGGATACGACTGCAATTTCGACATGTTCACTCCGTCCAGCTGCGAGAGCGCACGCATCAGCGCTCCCGAGCGGTGGTCGGTCTTGAAGTACATCGATGCCTTGTTGGCATCGGGCGCTATATGATGGTCGTGGCGTTTGAGAATCATGAAGCGCGTGTAGTTGTTCTTTATTGTGTTTATCTCGGGAACGATGATTTTGAGCCCGAACAGCTCGGCCGCGAGCTGGCTGGCGATTGCCGCCGTGCCATGCAGCTTCTTTTCGGCTATTATGCGTGCGCTCAGGGCCGTATCGTCGCTTTCCATCAGTTTCCAGTCGGGATGCGTGTCCAGGAAATCCACGCACTGCAAGAGGGCCATCGGGTGGGACTGCACCTCGCAGATGTCTTCCAACTCGGTTTCGGGCAGCACCATCAGATTCTGCTTGATTGGCAGATACACCTCTCCGGCCACTTGCAGGTTGGCGTCCTGCAAGATGCTGTAATTGGCGATTATGGAGCCAGCGATTGAGTTCTCTATGGCCATGACGCCGGCATCGGCCTCTCCGCTCTTGACGCTCGCGGCGACTTGGCGGAACGTGTCGCATGCGACTGTCTCGATGTCGCGTCCGAAGTAGCGGAACGCCGCTATCTGGTGGAAACTCCCTTCGTATCCCTGTATGGCTATGCTTTTCATCGTCGTGCTTTTTCCCATAAAAAAATCCCAACCTTTCATTCGAGGTCGGGATTCATATTTTCGATATATCGTTTTCCGTTTTTATGTTTAACAAATCAAACCCCGACCGTTCTCACAGTAAAAAAATAAAAGTAATAATAAAACGGCGAATACGTCATGGTTCTTTTGTTTTGTACGGATTTCGTTTTCCAACCGCAAATATACGAACAAAATCCGAAAACGAACCGCTCCATTGAATTTTTTACGAAAAAATGCTTTCGTGATATTTTTATATCGCAGGGACCGACGGCGCCGAGCGGAGGTCGGAACGGGATTTTTGTGGAGAATCGCTATCTTTGTCCCGATTGAACCGGACAGCAAAGATTTTACGATATGCCGAGACATTACGAATTTACGGTAGGATTGCAGGACGTGGATTACACGTCTAAAATAAGGCTCGTGTCGCTCGTGGACAAGATTCTGGCGGCGGCCGGTATGGATGCCGATGCGCTCGGGTTCGGCGTGGGGGACTTGAACAGGAATGCCTGCACGTGGGTGCTTTCGAGATTTGCGCTGCGGATGTCCCGTATGCCGCGTGCGGGAGAAAGACTCGTCGTTTCGACGTGGGTCAGCGAATACGGCCGCCTGCTCACTACGCGAAACTTCACCGTCGCCGATTCCGACGGCAGGGGAATAGGCGCCGCCGTGTCGGCATGGGTTATGCTCGATGTGGAAAAACGTACGCCGGTCGATTTGAGCGGCCTCGAAAGTGCCGTGAGGCATATGGAGCCGGTGCCGAGCCCTCTCGACGGCCCGAAACGCATACGCGCCATGCAGATGCCCGTCGTAAGGGAGCACGATGTCGTATACAGCGACATAGACTTCAACGGGCATGTCGGAACCATGCGCTATATCGAGATGATGATCGACCTTCTGCCGTGGCCCGTGATAGAGAACGCCGAATCGCTGCGTTTCGACGTAAACTTCCTGCATGAGACACAGGCCGGCAAAACCATATCCATAGGTATGGCAGAAGCGGACGGCTGCTACCGTTTCGGTCTTCGCGCCGATATGCGGGACATTTGCAGGGCGGAGCTGGAAATCATGTAGAATAAGACCGGCGGAAAGAAATTTTGCATTTGCGACGCGAGATTTTTTTCATATCGTGATATTTTTCGTAACTTTGCTAACAGATTATAAGCGACAATTACATATTAAAACTTCAACTTAACAACACTATGTACGGAAAAATGCAGGAGCATCTCCAAAAGGAGCTGGCTTCAATCAAGGAAGCGGGTCTGTACAAGACCGAACGCATTATCGAGAGCGAGCAGCGGGCCGGCGGAAAAACCGTGCTCAACTTTTGCGCCAACAACTATCTCGGTTTGTCGAACAACAAACGCATGATAGAGGCCGCTAAAAAGGCGATGGACAGCCGCGGATTCGGCATGTCGTCCGTGCGTTTCATCTGCGGAACGCAGGATTTGCACAAACAGCTCGAAAAATCCATAGCCGATTATTTCGGAACCGAAGATACGATTCTCTATGCCGCATGTTTCGATGCGAACGGCGGAGTGTTCGAGCCTCTTCTCACGGAGGAGGACGCTATCATTTCGGATGCTCTTAATCACGCTTCGATTATCGACGGCGTGCGTCTTTGCAAGGCGGTTCGCTACCGTTACAAGAACGCCGACATGGAAGACCTCGAACAGCAGCTCAAACTCGCACAGGCGCAGCGCTTCCGCATCATCGTGACCGACGGCGTGTTCTCGATGGACGGCAACGTGGCCCCGATGGACAAGATTTGCGCTCTGGCCGAGCAGTACAACGCACTGGTGATGGTGGACGAAAGCCACTCGGCCGGTGTCGTCGGAGCTACGGGCCGCGGCGTGACCGAACTGTACGACATGCGCGGCAAGGTGGACATCATCACCGGAACTCTGGGCAAGGCATTCGGCGGCGCAGTGGGCGGATTCACCACGGGCCGCAAGGAGATTATCGACATGCTGCGTCAGAGGTCGCGTCCGTATCTGTTCTCCAACTCGCTGCCTCCCATGGTGGTCGGTGCGAGCATCGAGATGTTCAAGATGCTGGGCGAGAGCAACGAACTGCACGACCGTCTGGCCGCCAATGTCGAGCACTTCCGCACGGCGATGCTCGCTGCCGGTTTCGACATAAAGCCCACACAGTCGGCAATCTGCGCAGTGATGCTCTACGACGCAAAACTTTCGCAGGAGTTCGCAGCCAAACTTCTGGACGAGGGAATCTACGTTACGGGATTCTACTATCCGGTAGTTCCGAAAGGACAGGCCCGTATCCGCGTACAGGTTTCCGCCGGACATACCACCGAGCAGCTCGACAAGTGCGTTGCGGCTTTCGTGAAAATCGGAAAGCAGCTCGGAGTACTCAAATAACGAACGACAACGGACTCTAAACAGCTTTCAACCATGCCAAAAGTCGAAATGGACGCAACGGATCACAAGATACTCCGTTACCTGATGAAAAACGCACGCATGCCGTTTTTGGAGATTGCCCGCGAATGCGGAATCTCGGGCGCAGCCATACACCAGAGAGTCAAGAAACTGACCGAACTCGGCGTAATCAACGGAACTCGCCTTATGGTGAACCCCAAAACGCTCGGTTTCGACGTCTGCGCAATCATCGGCATCAAGTTGCAGGACCCGTCCTATTTCGACGCTACGGTGGCCATGCTAAAACATATACCCGAAATCGTGGACTGCTATTTCATCACGGGGCAGTACAATATACTTATAAAGGTATATTGCCGCGACAACGAGCATATGATGCACACCATCTTCGACGGCATACTGAAAGTGGACGGCATAGCCTCGACCGAGACGTTCATCTCTTTGGCCGAGGTGTTCAATCGTCAGGTTTACGTGGCGGAGTTGGAGGATTAGCCGTATGGGCAGCATAATTCGCATAACGAAGGAGTTCTCGTTCGAGACGGCCCATGCGCTGGAAGGTTACGACGGCGCCTGCCGCCATATCCACGGCCACTCCTACCGCATGAAGGTCACCGTCAGCGGAAGCCCCGTTGCGGATGCCGGCAGCCCGAAATGCGGCATGGTGATGGACTTCGGAGACTTGAAGCGAATCGTCGTCGAGAACATAGTCTCGCGATTCGACCATGCGATGGTGATTCGCCGGACCCTAAGCAACGGCCGGTTCATAGACGAACTCAGGGCGCGTTACGATTCCATTATCGAAACTCCCTACCAGCCGACGAGCGAAAACATGCTGCTGTATTTCGTGGAAGTCCTGAAAAACAGACTTCCGGCATCCGTGAAACTCGAAGCCGTGGAACTTTACGAAACGGCGCCCTCCTGCGCCCAGTGGCGGGCCGAAGACAACGAGTAGGATGCGCCGGTTGTCGGAGACATGACGGACGGGGACCCGAAAAAGGTCCCCGTCTTTTTTATATGATATCCGGAAATGCCGGCCGCTCTCTCGGAAAGTCCGAACGCGGCCCGTAAATGCGGAAAAGGCGTGGGGACGGCTTTTGCTTTTTGGCCCGTAATTGACTATTTTTGTCTGCAAAGACTTTTCCTTATGGCCAAACTGTTTCTCATAGACGCCTATGCGTTGATATTCAGAAGTTATTACGCTTTTCTGGGCCGCAGCATGCACAACGGGGCGGGGGTTAATACCGCACCGATATTCGGATTCACGAAATTTCTGCGCGACATCATCTCGCGCGAGCGTCCCGGATATCTCGGGGTGGCGTTCGACCCTAAGGGCGGTAATTTCAGGCATGAGCTGTATCCGCTCTACAAGGCCAACCGCACGGCTACGCCGGAGGATATTACGGCGGGCATACCTTATATAAAACGCATTTTGGAGGCCATGCGAATCCCCACGCTCGAAGTGGCCGGCTACGAGGCCGACGACGTGATAGGCACGCTCTCGGTCAAGGCTGCCGCCGACGGATTCGACGTTTTCATGGTTACCCCGGACAAGGATTACGGCCAGCTGGTAACGGAGCGCAGCGTCATATACAAGCAGAGCAAGGGCGAAGGGGTGGAGATAGTGGACATGGCCGGCATAAAGGCCCATTACGGATTCGACGACCCGCGTTTGGTCATAGACGTGCTGGCGCTGTGGGGCGACTCTTCGGACAATGTCCCGGGTGTGCCCGGCATAGGAGAAAAGGGTGCGATAAAACTCATCAATACCTACGGATGCGTCGAACGGATAATCGAGGCTGCCGGCAGTCTGCCGCCGAAACAGCGGGAAAACATACTTTCCACCCGCGAGCAGCTGCTTCTTTCCAAACGTCTTGTCACCATAGATACGGGCGTGCCGATTGATTTCGAAGCCGAGGATTTCAGAATGGAGAACCCCGACTGCGCGGCTTTGAAAAAAATCTATGCCGAGCTGGGTTTCAATATGTTTTTGCGCGAAATGGAGACCAATGCCTCCTCGCCGTTCAATGCGGCGGTCGTGTGCAATGTCGAGACTGCGGCCGACGAGGCGCCCCGTCAGGCGGCTCAGACGCAGCTCGCGACGATGGCAATCGAGAAATCCTACCGCAAGCGCGAGGCAGCCCTGAAAGGACAGGGGTCGCTTTTCGACATTCCTGAATCCGCTGTACGGCCGGTGGCTGGCGTTACTGCACCGTCCGAACCGGCAGAGCCGGACATGCTTACGGTCGGAACCGTAGAGCACGAATATATAGTGGCATCCACTGCGGAACAGGCGGCATGTGCCGTGGAGGAAATCGGCGCGTTCGGGGAGTTCTGTTTCGATACGGAAACCACCGGACTGGATGTCTTCCGCGACCGCATCGTGGGCCTTTCGCTCGCCGCGCAGCCGCACAGGGCTTACTACATGCCGTTTACCGACGATAACAGGGAAGCGCTGCTCGCTGTTCTGCGGCCGCTTTTCGAGGATGAGAGCAAGGCTAAAATCGGCCAGAACGTGAAGTTCGACATAAACGTGCTCAGACGGTGCGGCATAGAGGTGCGCGGCCGACTGTACGACACGATGATTCTGCACTATCTGCTCGATCCCGAATCGCGCCACGGCATGAATTACCTTTCGCGCAGGTATCTCAACTATGCGCCTGTCGAAATAGAGACGCTGATAGGTACGGGGCCAAAGAAGCTGACCATGGACATGGTGCCTGTGGACAAGGTGGCCGAATACGCCGCCGAGGATGCCGACGTCACCCTGCAACTCAAAGCCGTATTGTGGGAGCTCATCGAGCGGCAGGACATGCGCTCGCTCTATTTCGATATAGAGGAGCCGATGATACGGACACTGGCCGATATGGAGCTTACGGGAGTGAAGATAGACAGCGGGCTTCTGAACGAGTATGCCGTAGAACTCGGAGCGCAGTTGAAGGATATGGAGGCTCGCGTGAGGGAGATGGCCGGCGAGCCGAACCTCAATGTCAATTCGTCGCGTCAGTTGGGCGAGGTGCTGTTCGCCAAGCTGCTTATCGACGGTAAGCCCCGGATGACCAAGACCAAGCAATTTAGAACCGACGAGGAGTATTTGCAGATGCTCGCTCCGCGTCATCCGATAATACCGCTCATTTTGGAGTATCGCGGCGTGAAGAAGCTGCTTTCGACCTATGTCGAGGCTCTTCCGCAGTTGGTGAATCCCGAGACCGGACGTATCCACACCTCTTTCAATCAGGCAGTAACGGCTACCGGACGGCTCTCCTCGACCAATCCCAATCTGCAAAACATTCCGATTCGCGATGCCATGGGGCGCCGAATTCGTCAGGCATTCATTCCCTCGGGGCCGGACCGGCTTATTTTTTCGGCCGATTACAGTCAGGTGGAACTGCGCCTTATGGCGCATCTGAGCGGGGACGAGCATCTGATAGAAGCGTTCCGCAGCGGCGAAGACATCCATAGGGCGACGGCGGCCAGACTTTTCGGCATCGCCCCAGAGCAGGTTACCGACGAACAGCGCCGGCGGGCCAAAACGGCTAATTTCGGAATCATTTACGGCATATCGGCTTTCGGGCTCGCCCAAAGGTTAGGTCTGCCGCGCAGCGAGGCCAAGGAGATAATCGAAGGCTATTTCCGTTCCTATCCGAGGGTCAAGGAGTATATGGAAGAGGTGGCCGTGCATGCACGCGAAAAGGGATATGTGACCACCATTTTCGGGCGCAGGCGTTATCTTTCCGACATCAATTCGAGAAATGCCGTGGCTCGGGCTCTTGCCGAACGGAACGCCATAAACGCTCCGATACAGGGCAGTGCCGCGGACATCATGAAGCTGGCCATGACGCGCGTGCACGAGCGGTTCGAACAGCTCGGCCTGAAATCGCGCATGATTTTGCAGGTGCATGACGAAATAGTCGTGGACATGCTTAAAAGCGAGGAGGCTCAGGTGCGCGAGATTGTGGTGCAGGCCATGCAGGGCGCGGCGAATCTTTCGGTCGAACTCGTGGCCGAATGCGGCATGGGCGAAAACTGGCTCGCGGCGCATTAGTTTTCGATTGCACGTATTGTATAATAATTATATTGTATTATATTTGCGACTGTTAATACCTAAACTAAAATTACTTATGAACATACGGATTAAAACTACTGTTTTAGTTGCAGCGCTGCTGCTCGGTTGTCAGAAAAGCGAAAACGAAAACGGTTCGTCCACCCGTTCGGACGATGAAAAGATTGTCGGTAGCATAGAATATGCGGATGTGAAAACGGGCGAAAGGTCGATAGATGAATTCCGGTACTCCGACGACAATGTACTTGTAGGATATGCTCATCGCGCAGAGTCCGAGCCGGCAGGCACGGAGCCGATAGAATATGCGGAAAGGGTAATCACGATACCCGAGAAGGAAGGTCCCGATGCCATGTCGCAAGTCAGCTATAAGCTCGACGGGAATGGTGTATGCGTCGGTTACGCTTATTGGGACGGCATGCGTCCGGGAAGCGTTTCGGAGGTCGTGTACGAGTATGCGGACGGACGTCTCGGCGGATGTTCGCTTTCGGCGGACGGCGCGGACTTCGGCGGTGCGTTCGTCTGGACGGACGGAAACCTGACGGGGATAGAATACCGTGATGCGAACGGAAATTGTACGGTGGAGCTCGTCTACGGGACACGCAGCAATGTCTCCTCGACCAACATGGATTTGAACTGGGCGGTTACGGGGTATGTCTTGGGCGGCTCCTTGCTGATGCCTTTCGTGAACAAGCCGTGGGCGCCGATGCTCCGCCTTTGTGCGAAGTCGAGTTCCGTTTCGCTCGTCAGCCGAATCGTTGAGACGCGCAACGGAAAGCAGTCTTTTGCGGCCGACATAACTTGGGAAACGGATTCGGACGGAGTGCCGACCGCAGCTGCCGTACTTGTCGGCGATTCCGGCGCGAGTCTGAAATTCGGGTACAGGTAACATGACGGGCGGGCAAAGCCCGCCCGATATGGCATAAGATGCCGGAAAACAGAAAAATCGTTATATTTGTATTTCGATAATTTTACCTTTCGGCGGAAAGGCATGTTCGTTCGATGCCGTCCGTTAGAGGGTAGGTGACAGTATCTTATAGCTATGAAATTCGGTTTTACCAAAGTGGCGGCGGCTGTGCCCGTCGTAAGGCTCGCCGACCCTCGGGCCAATGCTGATGCAATAATAAGGCTCATCGGGCAGGCCCGGCAGAGGGGCGCCGAAGTGATTGTCTTTCCCGAACTGAGCATCACGGGGTACACGTGCGGCGATTTGTTTTCCATGCGGACGCTCCTTTGCGAGGCTCTCGGAGCACTTGACCGCATAGTGGAGCGAACGAAGGAGTGCGATGCCGTGTGCGTGGTCGGAATGCCCCTTGCAGTCGGCGACTCTCTTTATAACGTGGCGGTCGTGTTCAGCCGAGGCGTCGTTTACGGAGTCGTTCCGAAGACGTATCTGCCGTCCTACGGGGAGTTTTACGAAACGCGCTGGTTCGAATCGGCCTCGCGGGCGCAGGTGAAAAGCGTGACCCTGTGCGGACAGCAGGTCCCGTTCGGGACCGATACGGTGTTCGAATACGGACATGCGACGATAGGGGTGGAGATATGCGAGGATTTGTGGGCGCCCATCCCTCCGTCGTCTTTCTCGGCTCTCGGCGGCGCCAACCTGATTGTGAACCTTTCGGCCTCGAACGAACTGGCCGGCAAGCACGCCTACCGGCTTTCGCTCATCGACCAGCAGTCGGCGCGGACCGTATCCGCTTACCTGTACTGCTCGGCTGGATTCGGGGAATCGACTACCGATTTGGTATTCGCCGGCGATGCAATCGTGTCGGAAAACGGTGCGAGAATCGCCCAGAGCCACTGCTTCTCGCTCGAAGACGGGATAACCTACGCCGAGGTGGATTTGGAAAAACTCATGAATATACGCCGCCGAAAGAATACGTTCGGCGACAACGGTCGCTGTCCTGCTTTCAGGCGCGTAATCATTCCTGCGCCCCAGAGCGATGCGCTGCCCGACAGACGGTTCGAACCGCATCCGTTCATTCCCGCAGACGGGGCGGACAGGGATACCCGCTGCAAGGAGATTTTCGACATTCAGGTAGCCGCACTCTGTTCGCGCCTGAGGCATACGGGTGCCGCGAGTGCTGTGGTTGGAATATCGGGAGGACTGGATTCGACGCTCGCTCTGCTGGTAACCGTGCAGGCTTTCGACAAGTTGGGGCTCGACAGACGCGGCATTACGGGCGTTACAATGCCCGGCTTCGGCACCACTTCGCGCACCTACGACAATGCGGTGGGCATGATACGCAGTCTGGGTGTGACCCTGCGCGAAATCTCTATCCGCAAGGCGTGCGAGCAGCATTTCGCCGACATAGGGCTGCCCGACGGCGACCGCAGCGTGACCTACGAGAATGCACAGGCTCGCGAGCGCACGCAGATACTCATGGATGTGGCCAACATGACGGGCGGACTGGTCGTGGGCACCGGCGATTTGTCGGAGCTTGCGCTCGGCTGGGCGACCTACAACGGCGACCAGATGTCCATGTACGGCGTAAATGCGGGAGTTCCGAAAACACTGGTGCAGCATCTTGTGCGGTTTGCCGCCGCTCGTGCCGAATATGCGAAGGCGAAAGACTACCTGCTCGATATAGTCGCCACGCCGATAAGTCCCGAACTCCTGCCGGCCGACGAGGCGGGTGACATAGCACAGCGCACCGAATCGCTTGTCGGCCCGTATGAGCTGCACGACTTTTTCCTCTACAACTTCATCCGTTTCGGATTCTCGCCCGCCAAGCTCTGCTTCATGGCGGAGCGTGCATTCGAGGGCGTTTATGACAAGAATACGATAAAACACTGGCTTACGACGTTCCTGCGACGCTTTTTCGCCCAGCAGTTCAAGCGGTCCGCCATGCCCGACGGCCCGAAGGTGGGCTCTGTTTCGCTTTCGCCTCGCGGAGACTGGCGCATGCCCAGCGATGCGTGCGCCGAAGCATGGCTCGAAGAGGCCCGTAATCTGTAAATATGGTGCGTATGAAAAAAATCCTGTTCCTGTTTTTAGCTTCGCTGGTCCTCGTCCCTGCCGGAGCGCAGGATTCGATAAGGGACCTTCTGAGGGCGAATCCCGATTACTATTGCGGCCCGTACACCCCTTACTATTACATGCCGCAGAATTATACGCCGGCCCCGAGGGGATTCCGGCCGTTTTTCGTCAATCATATCGCACGGCACGGCTCGCGCACCTATATCTCCTACAAGGTCGCGGACCGGCTGCTGAAAGAGCTTGCCCGTGCACGTGAAAAAGGGTGCCTTACCACGGCAGGATTGCGCCTTGAAAAGGATTTGAAATATCTGTACGACTACATGGACGGCACATGGGGCGATTTGACCCCTCTGGGCGAGCGGCAGCACCGCGAAATAGCGCGTCGCATGTTCCGCAATTTTCCCGAAGTTTTCAAGGGCAAAGGCCGCAGGGTGGATGCCATATCCACCACCGTGCCGCGCAGCATGGTGAGCATGGCTTCGTTCATGTCCGAGCTCAAAGGGCTGAATCCTAATATCGAGATGAGCATGCAGTCCAGCGACCGTTACAGGCCTCTTCTGGCCGTGTCGGGATATTCCGACCATAGGGCGCATATCGCACAGGGAGCCTATAAGCAGCCGTTCGAACAGCTTGCTCGGACCAAATCGCACGACCGTTTTATAGCCTCGCTTTTCAAGGACGGAGGAGAGTGTCTCGGCACCGATGCGGCGGATTTCATGTACGACATGTTTTCGGTTGCCATGATTGCTCCCGATATAGATTGCCCCGTCTCGCTTCTTGGGTACTTCGACGAGCAGGAGAAATTCGACCAGTGGGAGCTGCATTCCCTGAAAGAGTATCTTGTCAAGGCGAGGTCCGTGCCGGCCGGCGATGTGGCCGTGAGCATCATCAAGAAGCTGCTCGAACAGATGCTCGTCTCCTCGCAGGCGGCTATCGACGGAACGGCGCCATACGATGCTCTATTCCGTTTCGCGCACGGCGAGAATACCATTCCTCTTGCCGCGGTGATGGAGTTGGACGGTCTGGGGGTGACTGAAGCGGACCCTGCCGAGGTCTATAAGGTGTGGCAGAGTTTCAATGCCAACCCTATGGCTGCCAACATACAGTGGATTCTGTACCGCAACCGCAAGGGCGAGGTGCTGATTAAGGTTCTGTACAACGAGCGCGAGCAGCGATTGCCGTCGCTCGACCAGTCTGCCGCGCCGTACTATCGCTGGGACGATTTCAAACGTTATTATACCGGAGTAAAGGACCGGCTGATGGATTTGAAATATTAGACGCGAATCTTCGGTTATGGCAAAAATATCCCCGCAGGAAGTGTTTCTCTTGCAGGGATATTTTTCTCTGTCGGGCTTTGCTACATCAGGCTGTATGCGACTGTCAGTCCAGCCATGACGATGGATACCATGCTCATCAACTTGATAAGGATATTAAGCGAAGGGCCAGAGGTGTCCTTGAACGGGTCTCCGACCGTATCGCCGACCACGGTCGCCTTGTGATTGTCGGAACCTTTGCCGCCGAAGTTACCCTCTTCGATAAATTTTTTGGCATTGTCCCACGCTCCGCCACTGTTGGCCATGAATACGGCCAGAACGAAACCCGAACCGAGACCTCCTACCAGCAGGCCCAGTACACCAGAAACGCCGAACAGCAGTCCGGTGGCCACCGGCACGAGAATCGCCAGAAGCGACGGAAGCAGCATTTCGCGTTGTGCTCCGCGTGTCGAAATAGCAACGCAGCGGGCATAGTCGGGCGTGGCCTGACCGGTGAGTATTCCCTTTATTTCGCGGAATTGGCGGCGCACCTCTTCGACCATGCTTTGAGCTGCGCGGCCGACGGCATTCATCGTCAGACCGCAGAACAGGAACGACATCATCGCACCGATGAAAAGTCCCACCAGCACTTTGGGGTTCATCAGATTCACCTGATAGTACTCCATGAAGTCGGGAATCGTCGCCGAGGCCACTTGTACCGTGCGTCCCGAAGCGAGCGTAAGGGTGTTCTGCCCTATATGTTGCAGACCTATTTTTATCTCCTCTATGTACGAGGCCAGCAGCGCCAGAGCGGTCAGTGCGGCCGAACCTATGGCGAAACCCTTGCCCGTTGCTGCGGTGGTGTTGCCAAGAGCGTCCAGAGCATCCGTTCGGCGTCTTACCTGCTCGCCCAGAGAACTCATCTGTGCGTTTCCGCCCGCATTGTCGGCAATGGGACCGTATGCGTCGGTGGCCAGCGTTATGCCGAGCGTCGAGAGCATACCCACGGCCGCTATGCCTATGCCGTAGAGTCCCAGCGAAATGTTTTCTGCCGTAAGCATTTCGGCCAGATTAAAATTCGTCGCACACAGATACGACAGTATGATGGCCGCTCCGACCGTGATTACCGGAACCGCGGTCGAAGTCATGCCAAGACCGACGCCCGATATTATTACGGTGGCCGAACCGGTTTGCGCACTCTCGGCTATGCGGCGGGTGGGTTTGTAGGAGTGCGAGGTGTAGTACTCGGTGGCATGGCCGATAACGATTCCCGCGACAAGACCTGTTATCACGGAGAACGACAGTCCGAGCCAGTTTTCTATGCCCAGTACGTAGAGTATGACGAACGTCAAGGCGGCTATCAGAACCGCGCTGACGTTTATCCCGAGGTTGAGCGAACGCAGCAGATGCCGCATGTCGGCGTTCTCTTTGGTGCGTACCAGAAAGATGCCTATTATTGACAGGAATATTCCTATGGCGGCGATGAGCATCGGGGCGAGCACCGCCTTCACTTGCATGTCGAAATCGCCCTGATCCATCCCGAAGGCAGCCGCACCCAGAGCGGAGGTCGCCAGAATGGAGCCGCAGTAACTTTCGTAGAGGTCGGCACCCATGCCTGCGACGTCGCCCACGTTGTCACCCACGTTATCGGCAATCGTCGCCGGATTGCGCGGGTCGTCCTCGGGGATGCCCGCTTCGACTTTGCCGACAAGGTCGGCTCCCACATCAGCGGCCTTGGTATATATTCCGCCTCCGACCCTTGCGAAGAGAGCTTGAGTGGAGGCTCCCATGCCGAACGTGAGCATCGTGGTGGTCATGACGACGAGTTTCTGCGCACCGTCGGCATCGCTGAACCTGTCGAGAACCACATACCACAGCGAAATGTCGAGCAGTCCGAGTCCCACGACGATAAGCCCCATGACGGCTCCGCTGCGGAATGCCACCGTAAGACCCTTGTTGAGGGACTGCTGTGCGGCTGCGGCCGTCCGTGCAGAGGCGTAAGTGGCGGTTTTCATACCCCGAAAAGAATCCGCCGGTAAGAAAGGCGAACGGCACCCACGGATTCTGCACGCCGAGACCGTAGGCCAGAAAGGCGAAAAACAGAGCGAGGCATACGAACACCACGGTTACCACCTTGTACTGCTGACGCAGGTAGGCCATTGCACCCTGCCTGACGTGAAGAGCAATCTGACGCATGCGTTCGGAGCCTTCGCTGCGTCGTTTCATGTCTCGGTAGAAATACATGGCGAATCCCAGCGCACACAGAGCTGCGGCGGGGATAATCCAGAAAACGGGAATAATCGTTTGCATAAAGGTAAATTTAGTGAATCATTGTTTTCAAAGATAGATAAAAAATTCGAAAATATAAATTTCGACAAAATAATCAGTGGCCGAGGACATTGCGTGTCGAAAAAAAATGAACGTTCCGAATGCCGGTTGCACGAATATGTGATATTGTCCTGTATACGCAAAAAAGAAACGAGCCGGCCCCGTTTGGGGAGCGGCTCGCAATCCAGGATGCGCAATTCTATCTTGCAGGATATTCGTATCTTTTAATCGTCTTGCCCGACAATTGCTCGTTTGGTTTCGAAGATGTGCCCACGGTCTTGTTTATTTCGACATAACCTTGCGCATTTGTCGCATCCGTCTTATGCCGGATGTAAACCTTGTCGCAGGTGAGATGTATTTCTGCTATCGGTATATGTAAAAACGTTCCGGCTCCGCAAAAACAGCGGAGCCGAAACGCAGTGTGCCGTTCAGGTCGGAGTGCCTTTACAGATTTTTCAGCGTGTATTCGACCATTTTTTCGCGTATGTTGTGTACGCCGGAGGGCACCATCGAATGGTTGTCGTCCGGATAAATCATCATGTCGAACTGTTTTCCGGCTCGAATCAGGGCCGAGGCCATCTCCATGCTGTTTTGTACGTGCACGTTGTCGTCGGCCGAGCCGTGGATGAGCAGCAGTCTGCCTTGCAGACGGTCGGCGAAGTTGATTGGCGAGTTGTCGTCGTATCCCGCAGCATTGTCCTGCGGCAGGCCGTTGTACACTTCGGTGTAGATGGTGTCATAGTAACGCCACGAGGTCACCGGAGCCACGGCGATAGCCATCTTGAATACGTCGGCCCCTTTCAAAATGCAGTTCAGGG
>ERZ857629.1482-NODE-1482-length-25562-cov-11.374877_pt1 | contig 25562 bp, 17 predicted proteins | sample MGYA00519700_ERZ857629 | MGnify/ENA primary metagenome ERZ857629 (study PRJEB31778, sample SAMEA3449351) | human gut metagenome | biome: human gut; feature: human-associated habitat; material: faeces | place: United Kingdom | collected 2010/2012 ...
TGCAATGGAAACTGTTTCTTCGGAAGATTCAATGGAAAGAAGAACTCAGCTTTAATGTGGTAATGCAAGTTATCACAGATAGGCTAAAGCCTATGGCTGAAAAATATTGGAACAAGCAATAATTGTGGTAGCTGTGACTACCTATATGTTTACTTTTTATAAGCTCTCCCATTCGGAGGGCTTTTTTATGCCCGTTTCCCCAACATGCAAAAACTAACAGAAGAAGCTGATTAAAGTATGATTGAGAGTATTTGCACCAGAAACCAAACATAAAGTCAACTGTCCGAAGAAAATTGTGAGTTCATTACAGGATTATCCCACTGATCCGAGAAGATACCTTAAAATGATATAGGTTATTGTTTCGATTTTTATTAAATTTGTGGGATATGACAACCGCTGAACAGATAAAGGAATTGCATTCGAGAGTCTCTGCTCTCGAAAAGTGTCTTCATATAGAGGAGAAGAGAAAGGAAGTGGCTGAAAAAGAGGAAGTAAGTCAGTCTCCGGGCTTCTGGGACGACCCGAAGAAGGCCGAGACTTTTATGAAAGCCCTTAACTCTGTAAAATCTTGGGTAACGTCTTATGACAAAACGCTCAGCGCGGTAGACGATCTGGATGTGCTTCAGGAGTTTTCCACAGAAGAGGATTCAGCGGAACTCGATTCTGGCTATGCCACGGCACTTTCCCTGGTGGAAGATTTGGAATTGAAGAATATGTTGGGAGCGGAAGGAGACAATCTGGGCGCAGTTCTCACCATAAATTCCGGTGCAGGCGGTACAGAAGCGAACGATTGGTCCGCTATGCTTATGAGAATGTACCTGAGATGGGGTGAGCGTAATGGTTACAAGATGACTATTACGGAGAATCTGGAGGGAGATGAAGTGGGCATCAAGAGTGCCACCATATCTTTCGAAGGCGAGTATGCCTATGGTTATCTCAAATCTGAATCCGGAGTGCATCGACTAGTGAGAATTTCACCTTTCAATGCACAGGGAAAGCGTCAGACTACTTTCAGCTCGGTCTTTGTCTATCCTCTTGTAGATGACAGTATTAACATAGAGATTAATCCATCGGACCTCGAATGGGACACTTTTCGTTCCGGAGGTCACGGCGGACAGAACGTAAATAAGGTCGAGACCGGAGTGCGCGTGAGGCACATACCTACCGGAATTACCGTCGAGAATACCGAGACCCGCAGCCAGCAGGATAACAGACAGAATGCGCTCCGCATCCTCAAATCGAGACTCTACGACATAGAGCTCCAGAAACGCCGTGAAAAACAGGCGGAGCTCGAAGGTCAGAAGAAGAAAATCGAGTGGGGCTCGCAGATTCGCTCCTATGTGCTCCATCCATATAAGATGGTGAAAGACGTTCGCACCGGCTATGAGACAGCCGACACTCAGGGAGTTCTCGATGGAGACCTTAACCCTTTTATGAAAGATTATTTAATGAAATCAGAATAGACTATGGTAGAATTTAAGTATGCACCTATGTTTCAGTTAGGCGAAGACCGGACTGAATACTACAAGATTCCAGGCTCCGAGTCACTTGTAAGCACATCTGACTTCGAGGGACACAAAATTTTAAAGGTTAGCAAGGAGGCCCTTACCATTATGGCCAATACTGCTTTCCGCGATGTCAGCTTTATGCTTCGCCGTACTCATAACGAGCAGGTAGCCAAGATTCTCAGCGACCCGGAGGCTTCGGAGAACGACAAATATGTAGCTCTCACATTCCTTCGTAATGCAGAAGTGGCTTGCAAGGGAAAACTCCCTCTCTGCCAGGATACAGGTACCGCCATCGTTCACGGCGAGAAAGGTCAGGAAGTATGGACCGGATTCTGCGACGAGGAGGCTCTTTCATTAGGCGTATTCAAGACTTATACCGAAGAGAACTTGCGTTATTCTCAGAACGCGCCTCTCGATATGTATAACGAGGTGAATACCAAGTGTAATCTCCCTGCACAAATCGACATCGAGGCCGTAGAAGGAAATGAGTATCGTTTCCTGTGCGTCACAAAGGGTGGCGGCTCCGCTAACAAGACTTATCTCTATCAGGAGACTAAGGCCCGCATCCAGAACCCCGGAACGCTCGTTCCTTTCTTAGTAGAGAAGATGCGCTCGCTTGGCACGGCTGCCTGTCCTCCATATCACATCGCATTCGTAATCGGAGGCACATCGGCCGAGAAGAACTTGCTTACTGTCAAATTGGCCTCTACCCATTATTATGACACGCTGCCGACTACCGGCGACGAGACAGGTCGCGCATTCAGGGACCTCGAACTCGAGCAGGAACTGTTGAAAGAGGCTCAGAAAATCGGACTTGGGGCCCAATTCGGAGGCAAATATTTGGCACACGATATCCGTGTGGTAAGGCTTCCGCGTCACGGTGCTAGCTGTCCTATTGGCCTGGGAGTCAGCTGCTCTGCCGACAGAAACATCAAGACCAAGATCAACGCGGACGGTGTGTGGATAGAGAAACTCGATGACAAGCCGTATGAACTCATTCCGGAAAGCCTCCGTAATGCAGGTGAAGGCGATGCCGTTAAAATCAACTTGGATCAGCCTATGCCTGAGATTCTTAAGGAGCTAACCAAATATCCTGTAAGTACACGTCTCAGCCTTAACGGAACCATCATCGTGGCTCGTGACATCGCTCACGCGAAGATTAAGGCTCGCCTCGATGCGGGTGAGGCTATGCCGGAGTATTTTAAAAATCATCCTATCTATTACGCAGGACCTGCCAAGACTCCTCAGGGAATGCCTTGCGGTTCGCTCGGACCTACTACGGCCGGACGTATGGACCCTTATGTAGACGAATTCCAGGAGCACGGCGGCTCACTTGTAATGCTGGCCAAGGGTAACAGAAGCCAAGTAGTTACAGACGCTTGTAAGAAACACGGCGGATTCTATCTGGGCTCCATCGGCGGACCTGCAGCAATACTCGCTCAGAACAATATAAAGAGTATCGAATGCGTGGAATATCCGGAACTCGGAATGGAAGCCATCTGGAAGATTAAGGTGGAAGATTTCCCAGCCTTCATCCTCGTCGACGACAAAGGAAACGATTTCTTCAAGAAGATAGGCTTGTAATTTTGTAAAATTGAGTAAATCTTAGTATATTTGCATATATCGCCGAGAGGCGAAAGTAATTATATTATGTGGTTAACGCGGGCGTGTTGAAATTGGTAGACAAGCTAGACTTAGGATCTAGTGCCGAGAGGCGTATGGGTTCGATTCCCTTCGCCCGCACGATAACGGCTCCTTGTGATAGGGAGCCGTTATCCGTTTATATTTAAAAGTACTTGTAGAACAGGGCGATGGAGCGCATTCCGTAGAAGAGTTGCCGGAGGAGGTAGCTCTCGTTAGGGGAGTGGATGGTGTCCCTTTCGAGGCCGAAGCCCATCAGGAGCGGATCTATTCCCAGAATCTTCTGCATTTCGGCGAGAATGGCTATGCTTCCGCCACCACGGCTAGGAACAGGTTCTATGCCATACACCTCGGCCATAGCTCGAGAGCCGGCTTGGTAGGCGTGCGAGCTGATAGGAATCAGGAATCCGTCACCACCTTCACACGGAGTCACTTCCACCTTTACGTCACGAGGAGCTATCTTCTCGAAATGCTCCTTGAAAAGACGAGTGATCTGTTCGCTTCGCTGGTTAGGCACGAGCCTCATGGAGATCTTGGCGTGAGCCTCGCTTGGCAAGACAGTCTTGGCGCCGACCCCGGTGTATCCGCCCCAAATGCCACACACGTCCAGACACGGACGTATTCCGGTGCGCTCGAGCGTGGTGTAACCCTTCTCGCCACGAACTTCGTCGATGTCCAGGAATTCCTTATATTCGTCGATGTCGAAAGGCGCCCTGGCAAGCATAGCCCTATCCTCGGCGCTTAACTCCACCACGTCGTCGTAGAATCCCGGGATGGCGACCTTCTGGTCCGCGTCGTGAAGCGAAGCTATCATCTCGCAGAGAACCGTGATGGGGTTAGCCACGGCACCGCCATAGTGTCCGCTGTGAAGGTCCTTGTTAGGACCGGTGACCTTCACTTCCAAGTAGCTCAGGCCACGCATTCCGCAGTTGATGCTCGGCACCTTTTCGCTTATCATCGTGGTGTCCGAAACCAGACAGATGTCCGCCTTAAGCATCTCCTTGTGCTCCGTAATCCATTTGCCCAGACTCGGGCTTCCTATCTCTTCCTCACCCTCGAAGATGAATTTCACATTATGCTTTAACAAGCCCATACGAACCTGATATTCAAAGGCTTTAAGGTGCATGAAGAGCTGGCCCTTATCGTCGTTAGCCCCGCGGCCCCAGATGGCCCCGTCGTGAATTACGGGCTCGAACGGGTCGGAATTCCACTTTTCGAGAGGCTCGGCAGGCTGCACGTCGTAGTGTCCGTAGACGAGAATGGTCTTCGCGCTTGGGTCCACTATCTTGCGTGCGAAAACCACAGGATTTCCGTCGCTCGGATAAACACCTGCCTCGTCGGCTCCGGCCTCCAGAAGGAGTTCACGAAGTCTCTCGGCGCAGCGCTGCATATCGCCTTTATGCTCAGGCTTGGCACTTATAGAAGGAATTCGGAGAAGCGAAAAAAGCTCCTCGAAGAATCTGTCTTTGTTCTGTTCGATGTATTGTTCCATAAAATGTTATAAATTAGTGTCAAAGTAATCGCTTATCTTATCGTAGAGATAGACTCTCTCCATTCCGGTCATATTATGATAGGCCTTCGGGAACGGGAAATAGTCGACCTGTTTTCCGGCATCTATGCATTTCTGCACGAATGAGAGGGAGTGCTGCCACAGCACGACATTATCTATGGCGCCCTGGCAGATAAGAAGTTTTCCCTTCAGCTGCGAGGCCTTCTCCAAAAGGCTGCTTCCCAGGTACCCCTCAGGATTAGTCTGCGGAGTGTCCATATAACGCTCGCCGTACATAATCTCATACCACTTCCAGTCTATGACAGGACCTCCCGCCACGGCCACCTTGAAGACGTCAGGATAGTTGAGTTTCAGCGAGATGGTCATAAAACCACCATAGCTCCATCCGTGCACTCCGACCCTCGACGAGTCTACCCACGGCTGCGACAGGAGCTGCCTTATGCCCACCATCTGGTCATCCATCTCCGCCTTTCCGCAATGCCTGTTGATGGCCTTCTCGTACTCGGCGCCGTGCCTTTGGGTGCCTCGGTTATCCTGTACGTAAACTATGTAACCACGCTGAGCCATAAGCATTTCCCACATACGGATGTTTCCCAGCCACGAGTCGTTAACCATCTGAGAGTGAGGCCCTCCGTAGACATAGACTATGAGAGGATACTTCTTCGACGGGTCGAATCCCAGAGGCTTCAAGAGGCGATAGTGATTCTCGTAAAGTCCGTCCGCAGAAGGCACAGTTCCGAATTCCACTTCCGGCGTAGCGTAGTCCTTAAGCGGGTCGTCCGCTACCACGAGCGTCTCCTTAAGTCGTCCATTTGTAGAGAATACCTTGCTCCAGCCCGGATTGTCGAAACTGCTGAAGATGTCGGTATATTCGCCATCTCCCATAATTATGTCGTGCCAGCCCCTCTCCTTAGTAAGCCTCTCCGGCTGGCCAATGCTCACGCCCTCGATAGAGTTCCTTTTCCTAACTTTCACTCTAAACAAGTGATTTTCAGCAGGGGAGAGCTCCGCAGAAGTGTAATAGACGTAATTCTTGTCGACACCTGCCCACTCTATGTCCGCCGAAGTGCTCACGAGCCTTTTTACAGTGCCCTCGAGGTCGGCCAAGTAGAGATTCTTGAAACCGTCGCGATTATCGGTCGAATAGACAAATAGCTGCTCACTAATGAAATGCACCGGCTCGTAAGGCTCCACCCATCGGTCATTGGCCTCGCTCAGAAGCGTCTTTTTGAACGCCCCGTCAGCGGCATCGTACAGATTAAGATGCATCCGGTGCTGTGCGCGGTCCAGAACCTGCACGAGCAATTCGCCGTTTCCGTGCCAACTCACACAAGTCAGATACCTATCATCTTCGAAATCAGTGCAGTTGACTTTCACGTGACTCCCGGTTCGACTATCGTACACCCACAGTGCGACCCTCTCGGACGCAGTGCCCGCAAACGGATATCGCAGCTCCTTCAGAGACGCAGTGCCGATGTCCAGAATCGGGAACACGCCCACCGCGCTCTCGTCCTTTTCATAATAGGCCAATTTCTTCCCGTCCGGCGATGGGAACAGTCCACCGCTGATGCCGAACTCGTTACGGCTTACGCTGGTGCCGTAGAGCGTCGAGCCGTGGGCTATAGCCACGCTGATGGTGTCCGTACCTTCTATATAATAGACGCTTCCGTCTTTTTCAAAATAAGGAGACTCCGGAGCGGAAGGCATCGGTAGCCTAGCCTTTTGGGGATAAACGCTGCGGGTAATCGTGGCTTCCTTCATATTGAGAAGCTTTCCTTCCGGATTTCTGGGCGCACGAGTAGAAATCACGCCCAGTACTATGGTGAGTGTTAAAGTAAGATAATTCATATGGTAAAGATAAGGTTTTTTGTTCGTATCTTTGCGCTTATGGGTTTATATAATTTGCTTTTGCCTTTGAAACTGGACTGGTTGCCGGTTTACAGCTGCGATTCTGAATTGAGAATTGGCCAGCGAGTGGAAGTGAATTTCAGCGGAAGGGATTATGCGGCGGTAGTGATCCGGAAAAGCGAAGAGACTCCCGAACGAGGGTACAGGGTGCTCGAAGTGGGGACGGTCGAGACCGGATTGGCCGATATAAGCGAGAGGGAACTAAAGCTCTGGAAGTTTATCTCGGAGTACTATCTGTGCACTCTGGGCGAGGTTTATATGGCGGCGTACCCTAAATATAAGGTGAAAAGCGAAAAAAGCAGGAATTCGAAATCGGATGCGGTGGCCCCGAAGACGCCGGCCCGTTCGTGCGGCAAGCCCGTGCTCTATCGTGCGGCGTCCAGGGCGGATTACTATAGGGAGAATATAAGTAGGTGTTTGGCAGATGGTTACAGCGCACTCGTGCTGGTGCCGGAGGTGGAGTTTGCCCTGAATTTGAAGCAGGAACTGGGCGAAGAGTTCGAAGCGGTCGTCTATGACAATGCGCTGACGGCGGTAAAGAAGAGGAAATTGGCCGAGAAACTGAGGACGGGCGAGAAGCCGATGGTGGTGATAGGGGCTCGAAGCGCTCTTTTTCTGCCATTCGGAAGGCTCGGGCTGGTGATAGTCGACGAGGAGCAGGAAAGTTCGTACAAGCAGCCGGAACCCGCGCCGCGCTATAACGGGAGGGATGTGGCTTGCGTACTGGCGTCCATTCACGGCGCACAGCTGGTATTAGGCACGTTCACGCCTTCGCTCGAAAGCCTATATAACTGTAAGATAGGAAAATATAGCCTCGTGGACGGAGGAAGCGAGACGGATTGCACCGTGGAAGTGGTGGATATAAATGCGGAAAGGCGCAAGCGCGGTATGGTGGGGGACTTTTCTCGAAAACTCCTGTCGCGCATAAGGAAAACCGACGGCCAAGTGAGCATAATTCGTTCCTACTCGACGGAGCAGAGCGTGTGCGAGTTCTTCGAGAAGGAATTTCCGAATATGGACCCTCAAATCCTTACTGCACAGGCGGCTAAGAAGATGGCGGGAAGGAGTGCGCTTATGGCGGTGTTGAATGCCGACTCGCTTTTCGACTCGCAAGACTTTCGCTCGGACGAGAAGGCGCTACAGCTCGTGCGAAGCCTTTCGCTCCATTCCGACGTGCTGGTGGTGCAGTGTACCCTTCCGGCGCATCCGGTGTATTCGGCGATTTCGGATATCTCCTTCGAAGATAAGCTCTTAACTGAGCGAAAACAGTTCAGGATGCCTCCATTTACGCGAATCGTAGACATAAAGGACCGTAAGACCGGAATGCTTGTCGACAGAAAGATTCTCAAGCGCGACGCCTCCCTTTCGGAGCAGAAATCGCGGCTACAAATGCAGTACGGAGCGCTTTATATTATAGATGTCGACCCACTATAAGCTTTTTACCCTTAGCCGTTCCCAGCGCGAATATGTGATAGTGCGAGCCGTCTTCGGCTATCCCGCTTTTGACTTTCAGGCTTCGGGCCAATTCCTCACTTCTCACGGGCAGTGCCTTCGCGCTGACTTCGCACACCGGATAGGCGGCGGCGACTTCCTTTAGGGAAGACTTGGAATAGTCCTTAATTTCAATCACTTCGAATGTCTTATAGTAGCGTGCCATCTCACCATGCGGCTTTTCGTCGCAGAGGTAGACGTGGCAGGAAAGAGCGCATTTTCGCGCGGCCCACAGCTCGCAGCAGGCGTCTTGGCAGCCCGACTTGAGAATCAGGGCATTAGGCTCGAGAAGGTATTGGCCGGAAATGCTGTCTGCGACCCGGGAAACGGGCTTGGAAAGCGGTAAGGCCGTGATTTCGGGAAGCGTCACGTCGGCTACGAAAAGCTCCGGGATGTCGAGCGACTCTCGTCCGCAAAGCACCAGCACCTCCTTCACTTCGTCCTTTATGCCGATGACTCCGATTCCTCGCACGGGGTAATCCGGCATCGCACTGCTCAGACGCTCGCGAAGCATAGTGATGTCCGCCATCGGGGAGCATTTTATAAGCAGGAACGGGCTTACTTCGCTGATGGTGGGAAGGAGCTCGATGACGTTAGGCGTGCAGTCTTCCAGAAGGAAAACCTTACTTCCGAAAAGGGAGCGCCTGGCAGGGTCTATATATATGCAATCCACTTTCCCTAAAGCCTTTATGCTTTCGCCAGTGACGGTCTCGTTAGAAAAATGCATCTCGCAAGCGGTGCCGAACTTCTCTTTTAGAAGCGTCAAATTATGGCGCGTCGTCTCGAAAAGGGCGCTGTTTTGCTCGAAATAGTAAAGGGAAGAAAACTGCTGCGCCAGGCTCCACGAATCTGCGCCGAATCCGCCGGTAAGGTCCGCTACAGAGAGCGTCGAAGGCAGAGAGCGAGCGAGGAGATTGGCCTTGAAATCGGCCGTGAGAGAAGAAGAGCATTGCTCGATGGGAAGGAGGTCAGGAAGCTGAATGCCAGGAACTTCAGCCCACGAAGGGAGCTTCGAGGCTATCTTCTTGACCTTCTTCTCGTTCTCCTTTTCGAGGACTTGGGCGAAGGTCGTCTTCTTATGCATTTATCTGAATTTTAAAGCCTTCGTCTTCCAGAGGCTTGAGCGCTTCACGGATTTGCGCGGCGCTGTAGGCAGAAAGTCCGCTTTGTGGCGTCGGGCGCGCAATCGTATATGCCATAATGAGTCGCGGCCTAATCTCGCGCACGATATCCATCCACTTCGCGAGCATCTGCGGCTCCAGCGAATCGAAATCGTCTGACTTCAGGAACATCGTCTGCAGAATGAAATCGCCCTCAAAACGCTTCATCCCCTTTACCACGTCGTCGACCTTGAACGAGGGGAGTGCGCCGTTAATCTTTCGGGCTCGCTCGTCCGTCGGGGCATCGAGCTTGAGAATGGGCGCGTCTACCTTACGCAGAGCCCCGAAAACTGTGTCGGAGAGCAATTTAGTGGCGTTAGTGAGCACCGAGACCTTAGCCTGCGGGCAATAGATGTCGCGCAGTGCGATGGTGTCGTCGATGATTCGGGCGAAATCCGGGTTCAGCGTAGGCTCCCCGTCGCCGGAAAAAGTGATTGAATCTACCCGCGTGCCTTCCAGCAGGATATCGGCCAATTTCGCCTCCAGCGCAGAACGCACCTCGTCCGCTGACGGCAGCTTGGTGTCGTCGCGACCGTCCGCATTCCACCCGCATTCGCAGTAGATGCAGTCGAAATTACATATCTTGCCCTTAGTAGGCAGCAGGTTAATGCCCAGCGACCAGCCCAGGCGGCGGCTCTTGATGGGGCCGAAAATAACTTCTTCTCGTAGCATAACAAACAAATGTAATTTCTTTTTACTATATTTGCAAGCGTGTATTTAAACCTAATGGAAATGAAAGTTAGAATTGAAGAGGTGAATTCGCGCCGTAAGATGTACGCGTTCGTTCACTACCCGGAGAAACTTTACAAGGGAAACGATTATTGGGTTCCCGCTTTGCTCGGAGACGAATACGATACATTTAATCCTAAGAAAAATGCAGCGTACGAGTTCTGTGATGCGAAGTGCTGGCTCGCATACGACGAAAAGGGACACGTAGTCGGAAGAGTCGCAGGCATCATAAACAGAAAGTCAAATGAGATAAGACATTCTAAGACAGTACGATTCGGCTGGCTTGACTTCATCGACGACATAGACGTCCTGAGAGCTCTCATCGACACGGTTCAGCTGTGGGGAAAGAGCTATGGAATGGACACCATAATAGGACCTTTCGGATTTTCCGATATGGATAAGGAAGGCCTTTTAGTCGGCGGGTTCGACAAGATAGCGCCATTTACCACTCTTTATAACTATCCATACTACGAGCCTCGACTTAAGGAACTCGGCTTCGAAGTAGGTGCCGAGTGGGACCAGAAGCTTATGGAAGTTCCGGACAGCATCGAGAGAATCGAGAGAATGGCCGACCTCGTTAAGGAGAAATACGGCTTGCACGTCCTTAAGGCGAAGAACTGCCGTGCCCTCGTAAAGAAGTACGGTATGGATCTCTTCCACATGTATAACGAGACTTTCGCTCCGCTTTACGAGTTCACTCCGCTTACCGACAGACAGATAAAGAGCTATCTAAGCACTTACGGACTCATTCTCGACATCGACTTCGTGTGCGTCATAGCCGATGCCGACGAAAAGATAGTGGGATTCGCCTTCTGCGTGCCTTCACTTGCTAAGGCAGTGAAAAGAAGTCACGGACGACTTCTGCCATTCGGCCTCATAAGGATGTTCAGGGCTCTCAAGAAGAACGACACTCTCGAGGCCCTTATGCTGGGAATCCTTCCGGAATATCAGGACAAGGGCGCCTTCGTGCCTATGTTCCAGTATCTTCTCGAAGGCCTCAAAAAGCGTAACATCAAGTGGCTTATCACCAATCCTCAGCTCGCTGATAACGTGAAGGTCCAGAATATGTTCAACAAATACGATCACACTCAGTATATGCTCCGCAGGAGCTATATAAAGCACATAGATTAAGTGGACACGGCCTTCAAGATTCTCAGCCACGATTATGACGATGGCATCTGGCGCGTGAGATGGAAAGTAATTAATAATATATAGATACTAGGTATGAACGAAGAGAAATTCAGAATTGAATCTGACCTTCTGGGTGAACTTCAGGTTCCGGCAGATGCTTACTATGGTGTTCAGACACAGCGAGCTCTAAATAACTACAAGATTTCGAATACTCGTATGTGCGACTATCCGGAGTACGTCATCGCGATGGCTTGCATAAAACTGGCTGCAGCGCAGACGAACAAGGAACTTGGTGCTATGGACGCGAAGATCGCCGATGCCATAGTCGAGGCTTGCCGCGAGATCATCGGAGGCCGCTTTCACGACCAATTCCCTGTAGATATGATGCAGGGTGGCGCGGGCACTTCAGTAAATATGAATGCTAACGAAGTAATCGCAAATCGTGCCCTCGAACTTATGGGACACCGGAAGGGTGAGTACCAATTCTGTTCTCCTAACGACCACGTGAACTGCGCGCAGTCTACTAACGACGCCTATCCTTCGGCTTTCAGATATGCCTTCATCCGTATGAACAGAAAGCTCGAAAAGAGCCTTAAGGACCTTATCGAGGCATTCAAGGCGAAGGGAGTGGAGTTCGAAGACGTCATCAAGATGGGGCGTACACAGCTTCAGGATGCAGTGCCTATGACTTCGGGCCAAGAATTCCACGCCTACGCGACTAACCTCGAGGAAGAAGTGGCGAATCTCGAGCGTAATGCCAATCTTCTCTACGAGATAAACATGGGCGGTACGGCGATTGGCACGGGCCTTAATGCCAAGCCGGGATTTGCCGAACTGTGCGCACGGAAGATGACCGAGCTCACTGGCGAGAAGTTCATCGCCGCACCGGACCTGGTAGAGGCTACTCCGGACACCGGCGCTTATGTAAGCTACTCGGGAGCATTGAAGAGATTGGCAGTGAAACTGTCGAAGATCTGCAATGACCTCAGGCTCTTGGCCTCCGGCCCGCGCTGCGGCTTGAAGGAAATCAATCTTCCTCCGATGGCACCGGGCTCGTCGATTATGCCGGGTAAGGTTAATCCTGTCATCCCTGAGGTGACTAACCAGGTATGCTTCAAGGTTATAGGTAACGACACCACAGTTTCGTTCGCGGCAGAGGCTGGACAGCTCCAGCTTAATGTGATGGAACCGGTTATCGCCGAGTCCATTATGGAGAGCATCACTTGGCTTACTAACGCTATGAACACTCTTCGCGAGAGATGTATCGAGGGCATTACGGTAAACAAGGAGCGCTGCTACGACATGGTTAAGAATAGTATCGGAATCGTGACCGCGCTTAACCCTATAATCGGTTATAAGGCTAGTACCAAGGTAGCTAAGGAAGCACTGGAGACTAACCGTTCGGTCTACGACATCGTCCTCGAGAGTGGCATCCTCACGAAGGAGGAACTCGACAAGGCTCTCGACCCGAAGAATATGATAAGATAAAACGAACTTAACTGACAAGAGCTGTCAAAAACAACCCCTAACTTTGTACTCGTCATAAGTTAGTTGTTTTCATAGACTTGTTTGATTTTTGTGAACATTCTCCCCGCCGCGACTCACCTCGTAGCGGGGAGTTTTTTAGAAGGAGCTAGAGGCGGGGCGAGTGACTTGTCCTGACAGGGGCGGGGCATCAGCCAATTCACTTTGGCAGGGCGGATAGCGTAGAGTGCTCTCTGTTAAGGGTGTCTTGCCAAAGTGATACTTTTTTAGCTCCACCTTGGCAGGGAGGTATCGATATACGCTTTCTGTGGCACATTGGCTGCCAAAGTGAAATTGATGAGCTGGTCTCAATGTCCTCCCGTCCGGTAGATCGTGGTTTTGGCCGTACGGGAAGCATCTCAACGCCGTTTCGTCCGGTGAAAAGGGGGGGGTGGCCGGACGAGATGCATCTCAACGACGTTTCATCCGGTGAAAGGCAGGTTTGGCCGGACGGGAGCGCTCTGAAGAGCGAATATCCCGCGAAAACATTTTTTCACAACCTTGTGAAAAAATGTAAAGCGGATATTGTTTTCAGAGCTAATTAGCTATAGATATGAAAGATGGCTTTTTACACTTACTGAAGACTCTGGCTGCTGAATAGTGGTATAGACATTTCGTCACTTCTTCAGCGCAGCCTTAATGAAGGCGGTGAAGATGGGCTGGGGGTGTTCCGGGGTGCTTTTGAATTCGGGGTGGAATTGGGTGCCGATGAAAAAGGGGTGTGAGGGTATCTCAATGATTTCCACTAGTCCTGTTTCAGGGTTTACTCCCGAGATCTTGAGTCCGGCCTTTTCGCATTCGGTGCGGTAGGCATCGTTAAATTCGTAACGGTGGCGGTGTCGTTCGTAAATAATCTGCTCGCCGCCTTGATCTTTGCCAAGTGCACCCTGTTCTCCACCGTAAATCCTTGAGCCAAGTGCACCCTGCTCGCCTCCGTAAATCCTTGAGGCAAGCGTGCCGGGGAGTAGTTTGCAAGCGTAGGCTCCGAGTCTCATCGTGCCACCTTTTATGGTGGTCGTCTTCTGCTGCTCCATAAGGTCGATTACGGGGTGTGTCGTGTTGGGGTCCATCTCGGTGGATGCGGCATCGGCATATCCGAGCACGTCGCGTGCAAATTCCACCACGGCCATTTGCATACCCAGGCAAATTCCGAAGAAGGGGACTCCGTTCTCCCTGGCATAGCGCACTGCGGCGATTTTTCCGGGGATGCCCCTCTCTCCGAAGCCGGGAGCCACCAGAATGCCGTCCATTCCCTTGAGGACCTCGTTTACGTTAGTCTCGTCGATGTGCTCCGAATGGATGCAGTGAACATTTACTTGGCACTCATTGGCCGCGCCGGCGTGCACGAAGGATTCCTGAATCGATTTATAGGCGTCCTGCAGCTCGACGTACTTTCCTACGAGGGCGATATTGGCCTGTCTCTTAGGATTCCGAAGGCGGGTGAGGAACGATTTCAGGGCAGAAAGGTCGGGTACGGGCGCGCAGTCGGTGATTTTCATCTTGTTTACGACGAGTGTGTCCAAGCCCTCATTTTCCATATTGAAGGGAACTTGGTAGATGCTCCAGGCGTCGGCAGATTCGATGACGTGTCCGGGGCGCACGTTGCACAAAAGCGCGATCTTCTCTCTCAGTGAAGCGGATAGCGGCTTTTCGGTACGGCAGACGATGATGTCCGGATGCACCCCGAGGCTCTGGAGTTCCCGCACCGAATGCTGAGTAGGCTTGGTCTTCAGCTCTTGCGCAGCCTTGAGGAAGGGGATGAGCGTCAAGTGAATGCTCAGGAAATCCTCTTCGGGAAGTTCCCATTGGAGCTGGCGCACGGCCTCTACGAAAGGCATCGATTCCATATCTCCGACGGTGCCGCCGACTTCCGTGATTATGACGTCGAACTGTCCCGATTGGCCGTTCAGAAGCATCCTGCGCTTAATCTCGTCGGTGATGTGAGGAACTATCTGGACCGTCTTTCCCAGGTAGGCACCCTCGCGCTCACGAGTGATGACGGTGTGGTAGATCTTGCCGGTCGTGACATTGTTAGCCTTAGAGGTGTGAATGCCCAGAAAGCGCTCGTAATGGCCCAGGTCCAAGTCGGTCTCGGCGCCGTCTTCCGTGACGTAGCATTCGCCGTGCTCGTAAGGGTTCAGCGTGCCTGGGTCTATGTTAATGTACGGGTCGAATTTCTGTATGGTGACTCTCAGCCCGCGTGCTTGCAGGAGTTTGGCAAGAGACGCTGCTATGATGCCCTTGCCCAGGGATGAGGCCACCCCTCCGGTAACGAATATATACTTGGTATTCATAATGTTATAGAGAAAGAAGTTCGCGATATTTCGGAAGCGGCCACAGGGCGTCGTCAACCAGCATCTCGAGTTGATCTGCGCATTCGCGCACCTGGGCCATTTTCTGCAGTACGTCGGTAGAGTACATATTGGCCCGCTCAGGTATGCTCGGGAGCCGATTGGCAATCTTACGCACGTCGACGAGTTCGTTAACCGAATCGTACAGGGAATTCACGAGCAGCGAAATCTCCCGGAGGCTCTTTATGGCACCCTTCCGGATGTTAGGGTCGTCGCTGAATATGGCGCGGCTGCTGAGTATGTTCGAAGCGAGCGTATTCTGGTAGTTGATGGCCGCAGGAAAGACGTGGTTAAGGCTCATATCACCGATTACGCGCGCCTCTATCTGCAGTTTCTTTACGAAGGTCTCTTCCATCACTTCCACGCGAGCCTCGATCTCGCTACGAGATAGAATCCCCTGGGTAGTAAGCACTTCGGAGTCTTCCTTGAATGCGCGAAAGGCTTCCACGGCATTGTTTATGGGCTTTAGTCCGCGCTTGATGGATTCTTTCTGCCACTCGGGACTATAGCCATTTCCGTCGAACATTACGGGACGGGACTTGTCCAGAAACTCCCTTACGACGGAGAGAATGCACTTGTCCTTGTCTTCTCCCGAAGCCGAGAGCGCCTCTACGCGGTCTGCAAATCGATTCAAGCTATCGGCCACTATGGCGTTTAGGACGAAAGTGCTTCCGGCAGGATTGGCCGACGCCCCCATAGCCCTGAACTCGAAGCGGTTACCGGTAAAGGCGAATGGCGATGTGCGGTTGCGGTCGGTGTTATCCGGTATAATTTCCGGGATGGAACCCACTATGCGGATGCTCTTCGTGCCCCCTTCCCAGAAGGCGTCCTCCGTTTTCAGGATGGACTCGAACACTTTCGTGAGGGTGGAGCCGGAGAAGACGGACAGGATAGCCGGCGGGGCCTCGTTTCCGCCCAGGCGCCAAGAGTTTCCCAGCGAGCATACGGACGCCATAAGCAGATGTCCGTGTTCGGCCAATGCCCTCAGCACGCTGCTGTAAAACGCCAGAAAGCGCAGTTTGTCCTTCGGAGTCTTGCCCGGCGACAGTAGATTGGTGCCGCTATCCGTGCAGAGAGACCAATTGCAGTGCTTGCCGCTGCCGTTGATGCCCTGAAACGGCTTTTCGTGGAAGATGACCTTCAGGTGATGCCTTTCGGCGACCTTCTGCATCACTATCATCAGCAGCATATTCTGGTCTATGGCCTGCGTGATTTCACAGAAGAGCGGGACGCACTCGAACTGTCCCGGAGCGACCTCGTTATGCCGAGTCTGCAGTGGAATGCCAAGCCGGTATGCCTCCGTTTCGAAATCCTTCATAAAAGCAATCACGCGCGACGGGATGGCCCCGAAATAATGGTCCTCCAGTTGCTGGTCCTTAGCCGATGTATGGCCAATCACGGTGCGACCACAGAGCTGCAAATCCGGCCGTGCGTTATAAAGAGCCTCATCCACCAGAAAATATTCCTGTTCCAGGCCAATTTTGACCTTTACCGACTCGATTCCGGCTTCGAATAGGGAAGCGACCCTGGTGGCAGCCTTGTCTATGGCTTGAATCGAGCGGAGATTAGGGACCTTCATATCCAGCGCATCCCCGTTATAGGAAACGAACACGGAAGGGATGCAAAGCGTGCCGTCGAGGACGAAGGCAGGGGAGGTGCAGTCCCACGCTGTGTATCCGCGCGCCTCGAATGTATTGCGAAGCCCTCCGTTAGGGAAGCTGGACGCATCCGGCTCCTGCTGTACCAGAGCGGAACCCTTAAACTGCTCCAGTGCTCCGCCTTCTTCGTCGGGAACCAGAAATGCTTCGTGCTTTTCCGCAGTGGCTCCCGTAAGTGGCTGAAACAAATGCGTGTAGTGGGTAGCGCCGCGCTCAATCGCCCAGTTCTTCATTCCGGAAGCGATGTCATCGGCTATATCCCTCTCGATTTTAGAGCCGCACTTACGCGCTTTGAGTACGGCCGACAGTGCCTGATCTGACAGATACTTGCGCATAGTATCCAGATTAAATACGTTTTGGCCGAAATACGATGAGATCGGCCCATTTTCTAAACAGAACCTCTCGGAACTGTGTGTGGACGCTGCTGCGAGTGCCCCTTCTCGGAATGTAGACATATTAAAAATAAAAACCGGGGACTCGTACAAAAGTTCCCGGGGCACAAATATAAATAAATTTCAATTTGCTTTAAAAATTTTTTTGTGTCTACTTTTCGCGTCATCTACGAACTTGAAGATGTATCATATCGCGTAAAAGAACGCGGACATTATGTTATTTTATATCCTAAAATTACAGAGAGTATGTCAAATTTGAAAATAAAATTGAAAATATTTGCCAATATGTATTAGAATTATTTTTAGTATCTTAGTGCCCTCAAATAACAAATGAAGTAGTTGTATTATGATACAGGAACTCAAATTCAAAAACTTTAAGTCATTCAAGGATGAGGTCATTCTCAGTTTCGAGGCTACTAAAGACACTAGCTTTGAGGATTATCACGTGGTCGAGGTGGTGCCTGGAGTAAGGCTTCTGCGCTTTGCGATGGTATATGGCGCGAATGCTTCCGGTAAGTCGAATCTTTTAGATGCGATCAGTTTTCTCCAGAATTTCCTCTTCTTCAAGGCAGATGATTTATCTGAGCCTACAGGAGCGATTCCGTTCAAGTTAGATGCAGCAACTCCTAATGAGCCAACTGAGTTCAGTTTGAAGTTTTATGTGGGAAAGACCAAGTATTGGTATGAACTTAAGCTTTCATCGCACAACGTCATCTCAGAGAAACTGTACTATTATGATTCGCCCCAGCCTAAAAAGTTATTTGACAGAAAGCTAAAAAACGGTCAGTCCATAATTACTTTTAATCCTGCTACTGTGAAGATTAGCGCAGCGGCCAAGGAAGAGATTTCTCTAAAATGCCTGCCGAATATGTCTTTCTTCGCCGCTAGGAATCAGGTCAATATCGCAATTGAAAAAGTAGATGTCGCCAAGGAATGGCTCAGGAAGAATTTAATGCCGCTTATTAACCCAACTACCGGTATGTTTGATTATGCGAGCAGCAAAATGTATAACAATGCTGCATTGAAGTCGTATCTTCTTGATTTCGTCCATCAGGCAGACTTTAATATCTCCGATGTAAAATCCGATAAGGTTTTAGAGAACCTGCCTCAGCAGTTTGTTAAAATGATTCTTGCCGATGATGGTACGCCTGACGAGCTAAAGGAACTCATTAAGTCCGAACATACAGTCACCCGCATCCAAACACTGTTTGAGCACACAGTAAAGAATGAGCGTGGAGTAGAAAAGTATCTTATGAGTACTGATAGCCAATCGGAAGGCACCATAAGAACTATCGGTATCGAAGCGGCTGTGTACGAAGCTATGGAAACTGAGTCATTCCTCTTCATTGATGAGATAGAAGCTTCTCTCCATCCGGATTTGGTCGAATTCATTCTTCAGAAATTTCTCTCAAAGAAATGCAGGGCGCAGATGCTTGTAACAACACATTACGATATGCTGCTTAATAATGTCGGAGATGACCTTATCCGCAGGGATTCTGTTTGGTTTACTGAAAAAAAAGAGAACGGAAGTACTGACCTGTACTCTCTGGTAGAGTATAAGGGCCTTAATCGCATAGCGTCACTTCAGAAAGCATATAGAAACGGGGCGTTCGGCGCGATTCCAAACATTAAAGGATAGGGAAGATGGCGAGAAAGATAAACGTTAAAGCGAAGCGCGAGCCTATGCCGACAATTATCGTTGTGACTCAATGCCTGCTGTGGAATATTGGTTCCTTCTTCACTACGAGAATACCAATCGCTTCTTTGGCACATCAAAGTCAACCGTGCAGTCCCTTAAGCAGTACATACCTGACTATGATAAGTCGGAACAGTTTCTCAGCAATCGTAAATGAGTGGCAGTAATGTCCGGAGACGGGAAACTTGAACAGGCGTGTGAGAGAACGCGTAAATTCGGCACGGAAGGACAGTCCTATTCAAGAATGCACAAAATCTTTGAAATAATCAAAAAGTTATAACCAAGAAGGTCAATTGTTGCAAAATATCGTATTCTAGAGAGGTCGAAACTTGTAAAATATCGTATTCTAATGAATAACCGCCTCCCAGTCCAATTCCAATAAAGTTCGCTATATCACTCGGTTATGCCTGCAGCATCCTGTTTGTCGGAAGCGTAATGTGTAATGATAGTTAACGGTCCTAACCAGAGTCTAACCATATCAACCGACTGGTTGAAATGGTCATTGATTATCAATCCATGTATTTCCAGGAACTTGAGGCGTGCCAGATTCGTCAATGTAGCAGAAGTAAACCATATCGTTTAAAAGTATTAAGGTATAAAAAAAGCGACTAGTATCAGGGTCGAAGCCCATGATTGAGACGCTTGGCGACTCCTCCTAGACGCTTTGCAAATATACGACTTCCCACTTAAAGTCCAAATTAATTTAAATGAAATTGGGGTGATTTGATGAACTAGTCTCATATCCTCCCGTCCGGTATATAACGATTATAACGAAGATATTGATTTCTTGCTACATACATATACTATCTAAAATTTCTGACATTTATGACTAAAATTTTACATAGCAAATATAGCTATTTTATTCTAGTGATGAAAGGACTGACGGAGGAATTTTTTCTACCGAAAATCGTATATGGACAATTTCAAGATGGAGCCGAATTTTCTTTTTCTGAATCGAGCGTTTTGGTTACCACTTTGTTGCATTTCTCGATTCCAGTTACATCTACGTCCTCGTCTCGCACAAACCGAAGGAATAGGGGAGAGGGCTAATAATCTGGCGCTAATCGATGTCTTTAACTGCCAATATCTCCTCTGCCAGGCAGTTCAGACGCTTGGCCAAGACTTTAAATGACTCGGCAATCGTCTCCGCCTCCGACGCTGTGAATTCTTTCTTAGCGCCACCCACCGGACATTCATTGAGCTTCTGAGAAAACCACGACTGAGAGTGATTCATATAAGTCTTCGCAAATACCGATTTGTTGATGATGTCCTCCAAATCAATGAATGCGTTAAAAATAGCTCCGCCACGATACGACATCGCCTGGCTTCTGTATTCTTCGTGCCGCTCCGGATTCAAAATTTTCCTTTTACCCTGATACATAATGATAAAATATTTATAACGCAAAGGTAAATAATGAATTTATTATTGCAAAATACAAAGCACGCATTCCGGAGCATTGTCGGCCATTAATACCAGCCTAAAATAGGCCAACTCAATGTTTCATTTGCTTGAAGTTGCTGCCGCCAGGTGATGGCCAATGCGGCCAGCCACGAAATTAAAGCTGTCGCTCTGGTGAAATTGCGTCTATCAACAGTATGCAAAATGGCGACAATGCTCCGGAAAATAGAGAGCCGGCGGCGATTTCTACGCCGAAGAGTAAAACTTCAGTATATTAGCGTTGTTTATCGCTTTTGTTGATTTTGAACTTCAGCACTATTCAACAGTTTCATATTACAAATTTGACCGATACGTTGTTTTTTTCTATAATCTACAGTATTATTATAAACATAGTGGAGTGCTCGAGCCTTTAATATATGCGTTGCTAAATGATTGCCAGAAAACTCCTTTATCAAGTCTTCTAATTCTGTTACCTTTAAAGGACCATAGAATGACTTGATAGTGAACGAAATCAATTTTGCTGCAGGGGTACCAATCTTTTGGGCTATTTTGTCATATTCTTCTTCAAGATTTGGTGTGCCAACTGACAACGATAATGTTGAGAATGAACCAAGGCATATACGGTATAGCAATGAAGTAAGGAATTTCTGCACCTTGTCTTGAACAATCTCTTTTGTGATATTTTGGTTAGTGGCATTACCCTCAAGTACAGTTCTTACAATATCATCTTCCTCATTTTCAAGATACTGGCTATAAAAAGAAATCATTCTAAAACAAGAAAGATATGCTTCTTCTAATATGCAAGAGATGTTAGTTTTACCTATGCTGGATTTCTGATTCTTTATGATCTGTCCAAGTATTCTTATGGATCGTATAGTTTGAACAATGTCTCTTAAATCTTTGTCTTTCTTGAGGTTTTCAATTTCTTGAATCTCCTCTTCAGCATTCTTTTTTAGTAAATGACGTTTGTTCTCGTCTGATAACTTCAAAGTCTGTTCTCTTTCTTTATGAGGATCAATGTCAGCAATTAATACATTATTTTTTATGTTAGATAGCATATTACCAACTTTTTTCATGAATCCATCATCATTAGCCAAAGTTATAGGCTGATAATCAGAGAAAGTATCCATGCTTGTTAAGAGTAAAGACTCAATAAGTTCTTGATTCTTTGTATGGTACACAAGGAATATCAGAATATTTGCAGATCTCTCATTATAAATCTCTGAACATAAGTTATTTATAATTTTCTTGCCATCTTCAGTGTATACAAAATCTGATATCTTCTGAGCGACTAAATAGTAATAAATGTATTTGTATGAAAAGCCGAATACATCCTGCTCTATTTCTCGAATAATGTTTGCTTCACATAATTTCTTCAAAGTTTCCTCAAGGGTGTTTTTGTACACATTATCTTCTTTATATTTATCAAAGAATTCATTTATTTCTCTGCGTTTGATATGTATGTATTCCTTTTGGTAAAGATGGTATGCAAATTCGGTAAGGAAGTTTACAAATTCTTTCTGTGTATCAGAATCTACGCCTGTAGATTGAATAGAATACAAAATCAGTGAGCTGTAGCAATAAGCATAATACGTTTGCTCAATGTTGATAGGTTCTGCTGCATTACTCAGACTTTGGAGGAGAGATAAAAGAAAAATTGGATATGGTGTAATGAACTGCTCTCCTAAAAGATTGCCTATCTGATCAAATAGTAGTTTGACTTGGCTCTCAAATATAGAAGCATCAGTTACTTGGTTATTCGATCTAAGATGGACCCATTTTTCAATGAGTTCATTTCTTTTTACACTTCCGAAGCTAAGTATGTTATAATGCTTTAATAGATCTCCTGTTTTTGAAGAATAGTTTACGTTGTGAAAATTGAGAGAGTCTTTGGTAGTGATGATGATTGTACCAAAAAGCGATTCGAGTTTTGTTATTATCGCTTTTCGTGTCTCATTACTAATAGCTGAATTGTCTATATTATCAATCAGGACGATCTTATCCATTGAATCTATTTGTTTAAAAACTTCATAAGGTACGGAATTCTCATATTGTTGTTTGTATGTTTTTTCAATAACAGAAAGCATGTGCTCTGTTTTAATATCTATGCCCTTGACAAGTATTGGGTACTTGCCACGTTTATACGAAGCAGCACAGACCATATGCAATAAACTAGTTTTACCACATTGAGATTCTCCTTCAAGAATAATAGTCTTCCCATCTACCCATGAAGATGAAAGATTTGATGCATCAATGTATTGTCCAAAGGTGTCGATACTATCTAGTATCGGTTCTAAATCTGGATATACATAAATATCACTGAGGTTTATATCAGACCTTCCGCTTATCTTAATTGGAAGATTGAACCTCATAATTTCACCTTCATAGCTTTGTTTTATTTTCAACAAGCCTTGTTTCTTATTCAAAGAAACGGTTTCGTCAACAGTTTCAGCATATCTGTTAAATTCCTTGTTTTCAAATGTTTTATATTCGTATCTATGACAAATGATGTTCTTCTGAACAGTATCAAGTTCTATAACATTAAAGCAAGATGTACGTTTATTCTGGAAGGCACCACCTTCAAGATATATCATACTATTATTTGAAGTCAAATCAGATACAACTTTGTTATCTATATCGTGCTCGTGGCCACACATAACAATATCTGATTCGTTTACGAGGTGGCTTTCAAATTTTTTCTTGTTGTTATTTGGGGTATTAGGAGATAGCCAACCTGTGTTATGATGAAATACGGAAATCACGTACGACTTTCTGTCAAGAGGATTTCTTGATAAGAAGTGATTCTCAGGTACTTTTAGGCTTCCAACCACTTCGTTCTTAGTTGAAAGTAGGGCTGTGTTATATAAATGAAATTCAAGGATGAAATCATCTTGAATAGGGATAATCTTCTTAGAAGAAACAAATTTTGAAGGTTCTCCTTCTCTATAAAATGATTGATAAAAACTCCAGTAATCATCTTGAACTTTTATCAAACAGTCAATGAGATCTTGTTCTTCCAAAACATCCTTGTCTTTTTCAGAACTGATTACAGCATTTCTTAAAGCTCCACTTCCATCAGGCAAATAACAGTCATGATTACCTGGGACTAAAACATAGTTTATCTCTTCAATCTTTGTGTTACTCTTAATCCGAGAATCTAATTGGCTAAAGAATGATTTAGCTATGTCGTATTCCTTCTTTTGTCCTGTGTTAGCTATGTCTCCTGAAATAACAATGATTGCTTTTTGAGAGTTGATCAATGTTTCTTTCATGGCGGAAAACATTTTATCTTGTTTGCTTATGATGAAATCACTATTACTACTAAGGTGAATATCAGATAGTTGTATTATGGATACTTTCATTATGTTCGAAAATTGGATATAAGGTAAATATTTGTTTTGTGTAAATTATCTTTGTCTCCTAACGTGGACGAAGTTTTATGGCAGAATAACCCATTCCGAGATAGTTCTTAAGCTGAGCTGGAACTTTGGTAAATGTGAATGCCTCTGTCAAGAGAGTTCTGAAGTTTCAGAGTCCCTTCTAAGGTTTCACAAATCGTAGTCGAAAAAAGAAATTCCTTGCATGTGCCAAGATTAACAACCATTTCAGCAAAACGGGTAAGTAACTGTTTTTGGTATACATTTGTAAGATATGACTCTTGGCGTCCGATGTCCTTTACTCCATCAAGAAATACTGCGGTCAGGTTGCCATATCTATAACCTGTATAATCAAGACGAATAACCAAACTCATAGAGTGTGGGCATTGAGGAATAATGTCAGCCAAGACGCTCTCATAAGAAATGGAGTTGTTAGGTGTTTTCCGTGTTGATATATCAGGTGTCCTCATTTCTTTAATCTCAGGTTCTATCTCCGTTGTCGCAAGAACATAATGTTCAATCTTAGATGGATACTGAGTGGACATTGAATCCTTACTTTCTGGATACCATATTATAACTCTCTTTCCCATATAGTTATTGATTTAGTTTATAGTTATTGACTTGCAGGAGGATTTTGTCGAAGACTGTGTCGCTCCATTCCGGAGGGTAGCCTTCGTTGTAGAGGAGGTCGAGTAAGTCGGAGCTGAGGGCGCTGCGGATGTTATTGTTGTTAATCCAGTCGGCGTACATTGAGGAGCTATCGACAAGGGTCTTGATTTTCTTAGACAGTGTGATGCACTTGTCGTCGGGGTACTCGAAGCCGTTCTTGTCACGCACATCGACGAGAATGTCGTAGAATGCCTTCTCCTCGAAAGTGATGCCAAGTTTCTTGAACTCTTCTTTGTCTTTTTTGAGGTCATTGAAGATGTCGAAGAGCTTCTGCGTCAGTACCTCTATCTTTTTCTGTACTTCGGCATTTACGGCGTTGACAACCTCCTTTGCGGATTGAGGGGCAAAACTCTGTTTGTCACGATTGTTGTATTCTTCTATAGTTTTATCCAGCAGCTCCTTGAATTGCTGCGCTTTAACTTGATTGGTTTTCGAGTATTCTCTGATTGCCCGGGCGAGCATTTTTGCCAGCAGCTGAAATTTAGTGTTCGGAAGTTTGACATCTTTCAATTCCGTCATCATCGCATCTCCGAAGAGTTCTTCTTCTGTATGTGTGTCAATGATTGCTTCCACGCCACTGCAAGTCAATGCTTCTTTCAACATCTGCTCCACGTGTGCATTCCTCGAATCGACATCGTAGTGTGTATCCGTGATTTTGTTTACAAAAGATTGAATCCCCATAAAGCATTGTGCCCAAGCGATCTGTTCGTCTGACAAAACACCAGCAGGCATACAGATATTATATGCGGATTTCATTCTTTTGACGTGTCCTCGGAAGAAGGTCACAAACTGGACATTTCGCTTATTACCTTTATCATTTGTTATCGGCAGGTCCGATCTGGACATTATATACTCCGCAGCATCTTGAAGACACTGAAGACGCTCAAGAGCCTTTTCTCCGAAAAATGGAGTGAAATCGAAATCTGAAGTAGAAGTCTGAAGTATTCTCAGTTCGTTGGCAAAGACGGTCTTGACTTCATCGATATTATCCTCGTTTCCGTCCTCACTATCACCACCATATTGTTTGAGTGCGGCCAACATATTTTCGCGAATTCCGAGGTAGTCCACTAGTATTCCGCGGTCTTTTCCTGGATATTTTCTGTTTACGCGACTTATTGTCTGGATAAGGGTATGTTTCTGCAGCGGCTTGTCGTTGTACATTATTGTCAGACAAGGAGCGTCAAACCCAGTTATCCACATATCAACGACGATGACTATACGGAAGTTTGATTTGTCATTTTTAAAGAGCTTTGCCAGATTTTTTCGGTATTCTTTGTCCCTAAAGAGATCATACATCTCTTTAGGGTCATTTTTATCTCTAGTTGCGACAATATTCAGAAACTGAACAGGGTCGAGTTTCTGAAAATCTTCTTCCGATAAGACAGTTTCGTCTAAGGCACGTTTCTTCTCGGTCCATT
>ERZ857629.1483-NODE-1483-length-25532-cov-5.042313_pt1 | contig 25532 bp, 28 predicted proteins | sample MGYA00519700_ERZ857629 | MGnify/ENA primary metagenome ERZ857629 (study PRJEB31778, sample SAMEA3449351) | human gut metagenome | biome: human gut; feature: human-associated habitat; material: faeces | place: United Kingdom | collected 2010/2012 ...
TATTTCCATCTAAATCTTTTTTTAAAGCATTTAAAAACTTTACTTTATTATCATCTAAATCTTTTAAAAAATATAAATTTTCTAAATATATTTTAGCAATATTTATATTAACATTATATTTATTCATTACATATTCAATTGTTTTATTATTATAATCAAAAATAAGTTTCTTCTTTAGTTCTCTAAAACTATAAAACTTATTATTATTAAATTTCTTTTCTTTAGATAAATTATCTAATAATCTCATTTTATTTGCTTCATTTGTTATATAAATATTCATAACTACCTCACTATAAATAATTATACACTAAAAACAAAAATAAAACTAGAGTGTGCTCTCTAGTTTCTTTTTTAAGTTCCTGTTATGGTCGGAATCACCGCTTTTTTAAGTTCCTGTTACGGTCGGAATCACCGCTTTTTTAAGTTTCCTCTTAATGGTGGGAAATCACCGCTTTTTCAAAATATATTCTAACACAAATACTTTATATTTTCTACATTTAATTAATAATTATACCATTTTCATCAAATTTATAATGAGGTATTTCAAACTCTTCAGTAGTTTTAGTATCTTCACCAAATAAATCTTCAATATTATCTAAATTAATTGATTTTTCTTCTAATGTATCTTTATTATCAAAATTATTAACTAATGTATTATAACTATCGCTTTCATAACCTTTAAAAATTACATTATCAATATCACTTTGATTAAATGAACAAATACCATTCTTAACCATTAATCCTTCTGGATAAAGGCAACCAGAATAATCATATATCATTACATTTTCTTCATATTCAACAGAATAATATCCTGTTACCATTATTAAAACATCTTTATTTTTTAATTTAACTATACTACCAATTGGTAAATATTTTTTATTCATTTTTATCATCCCTTTTTACTTTAATATAATATGTTCTACATTTGGATTACTAATAATTCCTTTTACAACCCCTGGTTCTACATTTAGTAAAATAAACGCATCTTCCTTAACCCAATTCATAGTTATATTATCATTTTCTAAATTTTTAAAGTCTCCATTATATAAAGATTTATCTAGAATAGTTAAATACACAAATAAGTATTCATGTATTTTTTCACCCTTATAAGTAAAGAAATTTTCTATACATCTTACAATTCTCAAATCATTTTCACATAAATCATAATTTAATTCTTCTTTTAACTCACGCATTAAAGCTGTCTTGCTATCTTCTCCCATTTTAACATGACCACCCGGTAAACTATAATAATCTTTATCTTTATGTTCACAAAGTAATATTTCATCACCACATCTAATAAATGCACAAGTTCTAACATTTAATTTATAATCATCTAGCTTTATACTTATATCCATAATAACCTACCTTCAAAAAAATTATATCACAAATTTATTAAATATGAAATCTTTTTTCTAATTCATCTTTAATTATTTTTTTATTAAAGACAAATAAATATATTAACATTACAATACTAAGTATTGAACAAATATAACTTGGAAAATAAACATGTAACTTATCAAGTAAGACTAAAAGTCCTGGTATAAGCCCAATAAGTGATGAAACACTAGCATAAAAGACAAATTCACTCTCTAATCTTTTAATAAATAATTTTATAATAAATATTAAAGTTAAATATAAAACTATAATAAATGGTAATAAATAATTAATACTCCATAACTTAAAACCAGTTGAATAATCCCAGATTAATGATAAAATAATTAAAATAATCATTTCTAAAAATAACATTTTTATTAAATTCTTTCTACTATTTAATGAAATTATTAAAGTAATCCAAAAAGTAATAATACCTAAGACTACAAAATAAGACCAACTAAGGGTGTGAGCCATAGAATAATTAATATATGAAGAAACAAATATTCCACATAAAGATAAGAATAATAATATTTTCTTCATTAAATGATATTTTTTATCTAAATAATTTATATGAGGAAATACATTTTCTCCTTTACTACTATTAATATTACATCCACACAAAGGACATTTACTTGTTTTAGTATTAATATAAACATTACACTTATTACATTTATTCATCATAATCACCATAATCATTAGTATTTATTATTACATCAATTCCATCTTTACTTAAAAACTTAAAGAAATTCTTCTCTATTTCACTATTTACAAACTTAGATGAAAAACTAATAACCATTTTATCTTTATAAGAACACATACACATTTGTATTTTTGATGTACTTGTAAATACACTAAAATAATCTATATATTTTTTATAAACATCTGGCATATTAATAATACCTATATTAGATAAAGTCATAGTTTGATATTTATTTTCTATATTACATGCTATTTTTAAAACAAAATCTTTTATAAAAATTGGTATTAATCTAACTATAAATATATCTTCTAGCTTTATCATACTATTCATCTTATCTTTTATATTTTCTTTATCTAATTTTTCTTTAAATTTATTTTTTACACTCTTTGCTATATCCCTAAACGTATCATTATTATATAAGTAATCTATATTTACTACACTAAAAAAGTTTCTTACTGTATATGTTGGATAATATTTTCTTAAATTAACTGGTATTGTAATAACTATTGGTTTTTTACTTTTATTTTTTACTTCTCCGATTGATTTAATTAAAACACTAGTTAAATATTCTGTAATTGTTAAATCAAACTCTTTAGCTTTTACTTTAATATCATCAATACTTATAATACCTTCAATTACTTTAAGTCTATTATCTATATATTTCTCATCTTTAATTCTATATGCTCTCTTACTTTTTAATACTTTTTTAAAATTACTATCTTTATATTTTTTAAAAGCATCTTCTTTTATTTCTTTGATACTACCTTCATTTATTACTTCATTATTTTTTATATTATATAAACTATTTAAGTAGTTAGCTACTAAACTTTTTAAGAATGTCAGTGTACCAGTTCCATCTGTTAGGGCATGGTCTACTTCTAAATTAATTCTATTTTTATATACAGATACTTCAAATAAATTATTATTACTTATTTTAGAACAAGGACTTTTATCTTCCATTTTTACTTCATAATTTTTATTAACTTCTTCTAAATAATACCAAAATATACCCTTTTTTAAACTGGATTTAAATATTGGATATTCTTCTAAAGTTTCATCTAAAGCTTTATTTAAAATATCCACCTTAACAGGTTCTAACAATGTTACACTAAATCTAAATACTTTATAATCATTCTTACTTCTAGAAGGCGGAAAGATTTTTGCTGCATTGTCTAAACGATACCATTTACTCAAAAAAATCACTTCCCTTTAAAAATTCTATTACTTCATTTGTATATTTATGTTCTAACATATTTGTTAAAAATCCATGAGTTGCATCTATTACATCTAAATATCTAGTTTTAACTAAAAATCTATCTAATTTTTCTTTTAAAGCGTATCCCTCATCATGAAGGGGGTCATGTGTTCCTGTAATTATAGTAACCATAGGTATCCCAAATAACCAATTATTACGAAGTAAATTAACTCTTTTATCTTTATAATCTTTATCATTTTTTAAATATAAGGAAAAATAATCCCTTAAAGATTCTTTAGTAAGTAATGTTTTACCACTATTTTCTATTACAGATTTAAATTTAGTTTTACTAGTGTAATCAGTCTGAGTTGTTGGATATGCCATAATTATTTCTTTAAACTTTAAATTTCTATTAACAGTTGCAACTGAAAAAGCTAAGTTAGCACCAGCAGAGTCACCCATTATAGCAATATCACTATTTAACTTAAATATTTCTTCACATACTTTATTTATTTCATTTATTTGATATGGAAACTTATATTCCGGAGCCAATTTATAATCAATTGATATGACACATACATTTAATTCTTTAGATAACTTATAACAAAGATTAGAATGAGTATTTAAGTTACCTGATACAAAACCACCACCATGTAAATAAATTAATATCTTTTTACTATTTTCATTAAATATTCTTACATCTGTATCTAATATTTTAAAATCTCTATAATACTTTTTAGACACAGTATTTAAATTGGTTAATTCATCTACTTTTCTATATAATTCTATATTATCTTTCATTGATACTTTCATGATAATCACCAATAATATAATAACACAAAAGAAAAATAGATGCTACTCTATTTTTCTCCTTCTTCAAGCATAGTTGTTATAAATAAACCATATCCAGTTGTAGGATTATCAATTATAACGTGAGTTACTGCCCCAATAATCTTACCATTTTGCATAATCGGTGAACCACTCATTCCTTGCACAACCCCACCAGTTTTATCAAGTAATTCTTTATCAGTTATTTTGAATAATATATTTTTAATTTTTGCATATTCATCTATTTTAGTTATTTCTATTTCATAATATTTAATTTCTTCTTTACTTAATACTGTTGCTATACTTGCTTTACCTATTTTTATTTCTTCACTTTTAGCTACTTCTAACGTTTCTTTATTAGGTAATATACTATCATATATTCCATATATACCTACATTAGTATTTTTATTTATAGTTCCATATTTAGTATTATAATAAAACTTTGCATTCTTACTTCCCGCATAACCAACTTTACTTTTATCTATACCAGTTATATAATTTCTAAATATACTTCCATCTTTAACTTCCACAATACTATTTGTATTACTTTCTATTATTTCATGTCCTAAAGCCCCAAATATTTTAGTTTCAGGGTCTATATACGTCAAAGTACCTGTACCAGTAATACTATCTTTTACATACAAACCAGTCTTATACATTTCCCCATCCTTGACCAGTTCTAACTTGCTTGTTCTAGTTTTCTCATCTCTTCTAAGCTCTACATTTACTTCACCAACATCAACATTTGCTTCAATTTCTTTAGTTAGTTCATTGATAGTATTTACTTCCACATCATTTATTTTAACAATGTAATCTCCAGCTTTTATTGCAGGGGCACCTTTATTAAATTTACCATTTATTTGATAAAATCCAATAACCATTACACCTTTACTATTTACTTCAATTCCTAGAGTTTCTCCCCCAGGGATAATGTAGTTTGAATATGCAAACACATTAATTGGTAATAATAACCAACTTATTAATAATATTTTTAACTTTTTCAATACAATCACCTTATCTATAATTATTATGGATAATTTAATTAAAATTAAAAAACCAATTATTGGTTTTCCAATAATTAGCTTAATTAATAATAATTGGATCTGATTGAGTTCCTGCTCCGCTAACATATTTAACTGTATCATCGAGATTGAAGGTTACACGCACACCGCAGAAGCCGTACCTGAGGTTGTTGTGTACGGTGTTGTCGCGCACGAGCCCATCGAAGTCACATAAAACGCATTTCTTCTGTTTCAAAAACTTTATTGCTATTAATAAATACAAAACTTAAAAAGTTAATAAAAGCAAAGGAAATATAACAAATATTTTTCTATATTTTTTCATGAAACCATCCTTTACTATTATTATTTTGCAAATCAAGTTTACTACAAAAATACATAGCCTATAATAGACACAAAATAGTATCACTTTGTGTCTATACTAATTAAATTGTGTGTGAATATTGCTATAGTAAAAAGGTATCACTTCTTGATGAAATGATACCTTTAAATTTAATTTAATACCAGTAATTTTCTAATAAATTTTATCTATTTAAATAAATGCCAAAAGTTAAATGTCATTTTATTATATATTTTATTTTTGATAGACCTTTTTGGATTTGTAATAAACCCTATGCCTTTTTTTTCATAATTTTTCACTTTCTTTAATGATTACCTTCCATTCCCCAGTTTTACTAGAACCAATTCTTTCTATGTAAAATGATGCCACCATCTTTACTATTTAAAAATCCAATAATAGTTTCCTCTAAGTCATCAACTAATTTTACTTTAAATTCAACTCTTGAGTTTTCTATTGTCTCAATCATATTACACCTCCAAATATCCTAAATACATTTTACCATATAATTTTCAATTTGCCTAGTATTTTGCCGGTTATTTTGCCGGTTATTTTGCCGGTTATTTTCTGATAATATAAAAAGTTTATTTGTTGTTTACCAAATAAACTTATATTTTAGAAAGGAGGTGATGCCTTATGAATTACTATAAGACTTCACATATGAAGTGATTAACTCCATACATCTATATATTATCACAATTTAGTAATCAACGCAAGTTTGTTGCTATAATTTGATAAATTACACCAAAAAAGTAGTTTTCCATTTAAAGAAAACTACTTACATACTACATTAGGTCTGGACTGTGGTTGACAACAGCCTGTGCCACCACTGGATTTTAGTGTCCACCAGCGTGGATTAGCGCCGACCTCTAGAACTAACAGCTTTACCTGTCATTAATAATATACCACAAATTCACACAAATTCAACTATTTTTTATTACAATTTACTATTTATAGTTTTTTCAAGTATCTTTTTAACATCTCTTTCATTAAAGGGTTTAAGTAATATATCTACGATTGGATACTTAAATGCTTTATCAATTGACTCTTTATCATCTACTCCAGTTATAATAGAAATTGGAATACTTCTAAATAAATCTTTACTCTTATAATAATCTAATACTTCAAAGCCATTAACATTTGGCATATTTAAATCAAGAAGTACAGCTTTAATATTTTTTCTTTTTTCTTCACTTTCTAAAATATCAATTGCTTCTTTACCATCAGTTGCTGAAATAACATCAAATGAATTATCAAGAATTTTTAAAATAAAGTTTCTTATTATATTTGAGTCATCAACTACTAAAATAGATTTATCACTTGTTTTAACAGGTTCTTTATATGAAGATTCATCAACACCACCAACACCCATATATTTTTTAACTAAATTAACTACTCTATTTGCTTCAGTCATTAATTCATTAAAATGTTCACTTACATAATACATATCATTAGCTTTACTCTTAAGTTCATGGTCATATGCAAGTTCTCCTAGAGTTTCAAAACCAAAATATCTAGCATCACTCTTTAAAGAATGCACAAGTATTGCATAATTTGCCATATCACCAATTTCTTTACAAGCTTTTATTTTTTGTAATTTTCCAGGAACTTCTTGTAAGAAAGTTTCAAGTGTTGCATCATATGTTTCCATATCCCCGAATAATTCTAAAGCCTTTTTAATATTAGCTCCATTGTTAATTAAAATGTTTACATCTTTCATAATCTCACTCCTTGTTTAAGTATTCATTTATAACTCTATTTAATTCATCTTTGTTAATTGGTTTAGCTAGATAATCATTAAATCCATCTGCTAAATATTTTTCTCTCATTCCTGTTAGGGCATTCGCTGTTAAGGCTATCACTGGAATATCAAACTCTGGTATTTCAACTTTTATCTTTTGTAATGTTTCTACACCACTCATTCTTGGCATCATATCATCCATTAATATTAAATCATATTTCTTGCCACTTTTCAAGTTATCTATACAAATAAATCCACTTTCAACGCATTCAACATCAACACCATAGGTTTGTAATAATCTCTCTGCAACTTTTAGATTTATTTTGTTATCATCTACAACTAAAACTGTTTTATTTTTTACTTCAATCTTTTCATGTGTTGCATCAATTGCTTCAACTTTTATTGTTGGATTTTTAACAATTCTTTGGTCAATTGATACTGTAAATTTAGAACCTTTTCCATAAACACTTTGCACAACTATTTTGCCATGCATCATATCTACTAATTTCTTAGTTATGGCAAGTCCCAAACCAGTTCCCTCAATTGTAACATTATCTTTTAAATCTAATCTTTCAAACTTATTAAATAACTTATTTAAGTTTTCTTGTTTTATCCCTATTCCTGTATCTTCAACAGAAATAATCAATCTACATACATCATTCTTTATTACGGAATTAATACTAAAGGTAATACTACCTTCTTTAGTATATTTTACTGCATTAGTTAATATATTTACACAAATTTGTTTTAATCTTGATGCATCCCCATATAACACTTGAGGAATTGACTCATCAATTTTTGTAATTAATTCTATTGGTTTATCCCCAAGTCTTCCTCTAGTTAAAGCAATAAGTTCTGTTGTAACTTTTTTAAAGTCATATTCTGTATTAACTATTTCTAACTTACCAGCTTCAATCTTCGATATATCCAAAATACCATTAACAATTTCCAACAAATTATCTGATGCCATTACTATATCATTAACTTCTTCTTTTGCACTATCTGGTAAATCTTTATCATCAAGTAACATATTACTAAAACCAACTATTGCATTAAGAGGTGTTCTAATTTCATGTGACATACTTGATAAAAATTCTGTTTTAGCTAAATTTGCTTTTTCAGCAGCATCCTTGGCAGCATTTAACTGTGCAATCATTTTAACATCTGGATTTTCAATTGTAAAGTACATTATTGCAGTTACAATACTTAATGTAAAATTAGTAAGTATTAATCTTGGAAACTTTATTTGAAGAAAACCACTAACTAACATTAAAACAATTAATAATACTAATGGTATAGCTTTTTTATTTTTAATTTTCTTTAAATTAAATATTAAAATAAAGAAGATTATTATAATGATAAATATAGAAAAACTAGATAAAATAGCTTGACCTAACCCATAAGTGTTAATTACAACTCCATTACTATCGCAATTAACATATAGTGGTGAAAAGAAAATAATAATTCCCACCACAGCCAAAACTAAATATCTAGTTATTTCAAAATATTTTGAAAAGCGATAGTCTAACCCTTTTACTAATATAATTGAATATTTCAAAAAATTAGTGAAAAGTATTGCAAGCAATGTCATAAATATATCTTTTAAAAATATTTTTAGCCACATTACTTCATTCATTATTGGTAATGCACTTAATATTTCAAAGATTAAACAAAATAACACTAATAATAATATTTTAGAAAATATACTTATTTCTACTGAATGTATTTTTTCTTTTTTAAAATAAACTATTGTTATAATTGTAATATAAACTAAACTTGCAAAACTTAAATAAACTATCGAATTCATATTTTACCTCTTTTTACTTTTTTACCCTTACCTTTTTCAATGCTTTTCCATTATTCATTTCATATTCTAAAGCATTTTGTTGTTCAAGCTCTCTAAAAGCTGTTTTACCAAATGGTGTAAGTGGTAACCTATCTTTTCTAAATTCATAGGTTCCTGGTATATAATAATAATACATCGGTTTTGTTTTTTCTTCAACTATTTTAATAATTTTTTCGATAATTTTGTCAATATCTTGATTAAAGCATTCTTCTTTTAATACTATATGACATGATGCTTCAGCCACATTACTAGGATGTGGACTTTTAACAACACAGCATTCTAGTACTTCAGGAATGTTATTTATAATATTTTCTAGGACTTTAACAAATATTTTTCCATTTTGAGTTCTAATAATTCTTTCTTCTCTAGATACAAAACAAAGTCTTCCTTCTTCATCAATATAAGCTTCATCACCAGTATCTATATATTTTTTACCATCTCTATAACAAATTGTTTTTTCGTTTACTTCCGGAGCTTCATCAATATAACCTAGCATAGAGGCATCAGTTGATAATAAGAATTCTCCAACATGATAATTACCATCTTCATCTTTACCATATGGAAGTTCTTCCCCAGTAAATTTATCAATTACAATGTAGTTTGAACCAGCAAGTGGGAAGCCACAAGTTCCATATTTTTTGGGAACACCTGGAATATCATAATTAAATATTACTCCCCCAAATTCTTCGTTTTGACCATATCCATGGCGACTTCTACCATTAAGAATTTTATCTACTTGTTCATCAATTTCTGCTTCAATTTCTTCGCCACCATGTTGAACAGATTTTACAAAGCTAAAGTCTTTTGTTGCCCATTTTGGGTCTTCAACTAAAGTTTTAACAAATGATGGCACTGCAAAATAATGATTTGCTTTAGTTTTTAACATAGTTTTTGGAAATTCATTTCTATCATAAGTTGCAATCAAATGCGTATTCATTTGATAGTATCTTGCTAAATGCATTCCTTCAAGAGAATATGCAACCATTGGTGGACATAATTGACAAAATGAATCTTCAAAATTGTAATCTGTTGTAGTCATTAAAGTTGTTTGATAAATTGGTGTATTACAAGATAAGTCAGTCATTGCAACTCTTTTAGCTGGACCTGTTGTTCCTCCTGTATGAACTATAAATTTAACTTTACCATCTTGGTAACCTTCAGCTCTTGTATAATTCATTTCGCCATATATTTTCAAGAAATCTTCCCATTGAATAAATCTATCATCACGACTATCATCTTTATAAAAACTTGCTTTAGCCATTATCTTTTGTTTCTTAGCATACGCATCAAAATTAAGTAATAATTGTTGATATTTTTTTAGAACTTTTCTTTGTTCATCAATTGATAAATCATTTAATTCTCTTTCACTTGGAACAAATCCTTCAATGCCTTTAATTGCATGTTTGTAATATGGATTATTAAGCACTGCATTTAATCCAAAAACTTGAATTTGATATCCTAAATTCATTTTTAATGGGAATGAGTCCATAACAGATGTAACAATTACATGTTCTACATTTGTTCCTTTAATAGCTTCTTTTACAACTGGATACATTACATCAATTATCACTAATGCTTTAGTTTTATTTTTCACTAAATAATTATGTAATAATTCTTTTGAAACTACCCCAGGATTAAACCATTCAGTACAGATACCCATGTCATTTAGGCCATATTCAACCATAAACGTTTCAGGTGTGTTAAGGCAAAACATAGGTACAACATCATCTGGTGTAACTCCGCAATTTAAAAAAGCATTACCTACCATATTAGAACCATCAAAAAATTGTCCATGAGTAATATTTTTACCATAGAAATTAAATGCTGGTAAAGCTTGATAGTTAACACTATGTTTTATAGCTGCATCACGAATAAATCCCATTGCAGTCTTTTTAGCATCATCAGAATTATATTTAAATTTTGGCATATGTTTTAAATATGGTAAATCTACCGATGTTAAGTGAATTTTCTTTTCTTCCATAATTAAATCTCCCCTCTAATAGCTTCATTATATCACTTTATCGCTTGTATTAATAGCCAGATATTGACATTTAGTATCAAATTTGATACAATATTAGTGGTGAAACAAAAATGGACTATGATAAAAACTATATTGAGGTTGCTTATAATCCTGAAGAATTAAATGAGATATTCATTAAAGAATTTATAAGTTTTAGAAAAGAAAATAATTTAACACAAGATTTATTTTCCAAATATTCTGGTGTTTCAAGAGAAAAAATAGCTAGAATAGAATGTGGAGCATCGTCTCCATCAATTCTAAGTTTATTAAAAATTCTTGGACCAATCGGATATACTATCAAAATAGAAAAAGTAAAGAACAAATAACTTACGTTCTTTACTTTTTCATTTTTATATACGATTATTACCACTATCATTGTCTATAATTATTAATTTGTTTTCCAAATCAACTTTTGTATGCATTCCATAAGGTAAAGTACATATAGGAGCAGTATGACCAAAATTAACATTATATAAAATAGGTAATTTTTGAAGATGATTTTCGATATTAATAACTTTCAAAAAAGCGTCTTTATATTCCTCATAATAAGTCTCATCCTTTGGTTTTCCAATTATTATGCCATTTATTTCATTAAATACTCCCAAAGCTGATAAATGTCTTAAAAAATAAACAACTTTATCAGGTTTAAGTTTCCCTTCACTCGTTTCTATAAATAATATTTTATTCTTCCATTCACTAATATCAGGCCAAATTTCAGTACCAATAACCATATCTAAAACTTCTAAACAACCACCCAACAATTCACCTTCAAAAACACCTTGGCCTTGCAACACTTCATATCCATGTTCTTCGGGACGCATTTTTCTAAACTCATTATCTCTTGAAGCATCAGTCCAATCAATTCTATCACTAGTCCATTCTTTACTTGATTTAATAACAAGTTGATTATTGTTAAAAAGTGCATTTACCATATTGTTTTTTGTGTATTCAAACATAGCTCCATTTTCAGCTATATCCGATAATATAGCAGGCCCATAATAAGATGTAAGACGGTTTTTATATAGCAACAGATGAGTTACTGTAGAATCAGAATATCCAATAAATATTTTAGGATTATCTCTTATAACTTTTTGATTTATATAAGGAATAATTCTTATGCTATCATCACCACCAATCATAGAAAATATTGCCTTAATTTCTTTATTTTCAAACGCACTATTTAAATCTGCAGCTCTAGCCTCTGGGTGTTCATATAAATATTTAATTCCTTTTAAAGCATTTGACATGGTTATAACTTTTAAACCAAACTCATTTTCTAATCTTTTTTTTCCTAATTCATATTTGTGAATAAATTCTTTTTCACCACCCATACCACTTGATAAACTTACTATAGCAACAGTATCCCCTTTTTTAATTTTTTGTGGTACATTCATATAATCAATCCTTTCTTTTTATTTAGCATTTAAATCTTGTATTTTTTTTAAAACATCTCTAATTTTTTCATCTATATTCTTATTTCCATCAATATACAAAACATCACAAGTAAACCTTGTTGCCCATTTGTCAGTTTCTTTTTTACTACCAAGTGGATCATCCGAAATATCGTATTTCAACGCCCAATCCAAATATTTATTAAACTGCTCATACATATCTCCACCTTTTTTAAATCTATTTCCATACATTTCAAACTCTCTATCAATAATTCTTTTTTTTCTTATTTTAACATCAGTTTCCACTATTATTAGCAAATCAAACATTGGTATTAAGTCTTCTGACCATGGATAAAATAAACCACTAGCAACCGTTGAAGTATTATTTGCCAATATCTTTTTTAGCTTATCTTTAGCTTCTTCATCACTAATTGGGATTGTATAAGGCTGAATATCTTCTTGCCAAATCCATAAAATATCATCAGTATCCACAAAATTACATTTTAATACTTTTGCCAATTCTCTTCCAAGAAAAGTTTTACCACTACCACTTGCACCAGTTATTTGAATATTCATAATTTTCTAGTATACACCCTTCCTAAATATTCTAACCCCATTCCCGAAGTTATGCACTTTTCTTTAGAGTCACTTAAAATTTTACCAATCCAATCATTAATTCCACCATCTACCAACACTAGATTTTTACCATTTGTAAAAACAACTTCCAATTCAAAACATATATTATCATAATATGTTAGACCAGATTTTCTATTCAATTGTAAATTAAAATTAACTTGTTCATGATTAGCCTTTAGTGGTGTAATAACATAATTGTTCAACATATTATAAGTATTTTTTATACTAATTAAATAATCTTGTGTTATTTTTAATAAATTTATATCTTTTTCAGAACATATAACACTAGGCAAATCAATATCATAAGTGTGAAAAATATCGAATTCGGGATTTACAGTATTACTAAGTATTGAATTCATATCAATATTATGAGCAGAAAATATCTCCATAACCAAAGGAATATAGCATAAATTTAAATTAATTTTTTCAATTTCTAAATTATCTTTTAAATTTTCTAAAACATTTAACCAATTATGTATTTGAAAAACAAACATTTCAAATAGTTTATAACCGGAATTTCTGAAGCTTGATATTAATGAACAAGCTCTAAAATGTTGGCTCCAATGTGATTTTTTACCTTTACTATAACTTTGAGTTCGTAAAATCCTTGTAGATGAAGCTAAATTTATTATTTTTTCTTTTAATACTTTCTTTCTGTAAGCGCACTCTAATGCCATAGCTATTGCAGAATCGCTTATTACCTCAGAATTTCTTGAAGCGCTTAAAACATTATTTTGATTAGTAGCAGTCAATACAGAATTTAAACCTAATGGACTAATCGGTGATAATTCAATACAGTCAAAATCTTTGCTTACTGTATCAAAAAAAATATTACTTATTTCATTATATACACGTGGATCAATTTTAGAAGGTTCATAAAGCGATGATTTTCTTTGATAATTGTTTAACAAATTTGATGGTTCAACATTATCTGCCCTTTTACTAAATATTTCGAGAATTGTGCTATTAAATTTATTTCCATTTTCATTAACCAACGCATTAAAATCTTCTGGAGTCAAATCAATTTTATCAACGCTCATAAAGTAACTCCTCAGTTAAAAATATTTCAGGCTCTTCAGCACATACACTCTTCCTTAATAAAATAATCGAATAATTTGTCATAGATAAATTTTCATTAAATATATTTATTGTATTAATCCACCTATCCTTTATAACCTTTAATTCATCATTATTGTATATATTCAAATTTTTTTTGGAATCTATCATATTATTTACATATTTTTCAATTTGTTCTTTTGTACAATATATAAAATGATAATCCTTTTTATAATATAACTCTAATTTTTTATCTGCAAAATCTAACCAGTCTTTTTCATAATAACATACAATTTCAAAGCCTAACTCTTTATTTACTTTTTTAATAACATCTGCATTTGGTTTTTCTTTATACCAAATTGGAACTATTGATATAAATCCGTTTGGCTTTAACACTCTAATTAATTCTTCAAACGCTTTTCCTTTATTATTTATAAAAGAGATTGCATTTCCACAAATTATTAAATCAAATGTATTATCACCAAATTGTGATAAATCTTCCGCATTTCCATATTCAAATCTAATTTTATTTTCATCAAGCCCATTTAATTTAATTTTTTCATTTGCATTGTCAATTGAATTTTTATTTATATCAATACCAACTACATTACAATTAACTAATTTATTAATCTCTAAAGATGAAAAACCATTTGTACAACCAATTTCCAAAACGTTTGATTTGTCATTTATAAAACTATTAATTGCTATCTCTCTAATAGTTTTTTTGCCACCGGATGGTCTATTTTCTTCTTTTATTAAAGATATAAAATCGGTATAACTCAATTGTTTTATTTCATCAATACTATATTTTTTCATTGTATATACATTCACTCCTTTTATAAAATTATTTGTTCACCATTAAATCTTAAACAAATTTGCATATTTCTAATATCACTAGCTTTTAACACCCACATCAAATATCTTTCTATTCCCATGCCAAATCCTGCTGTTTGTAAAGGATACTTTTCTTTTAATTTAATATACCACTCATATTCTTCTTTATCAACTTCGTGCAATTTCATTGATTTTAATAAATCCATATCATTTTGATGTCTTTCACCGCAACCAACTGTTTCACCAATACCAAATAATAAATCAGCATTCTTAGTAGTACCAGCTAAATCATTATCAAATTGTTGATAAAATGGAACAGCAAGAATGTCATAATTAGTTATCCAAACTATACCATCATAAATTTTTATTAATTCTTGTTCTGCTTTCCGAGTTATATTTCTCCAACCATCATTATATTCAATATAATCATTTATATTATCTCCAAATTTTTCCTTTAAAGATTGTTCAGCTTGATTGAATGTAATTCTAGGAAAATTTCCATTATAATTAGCTATTTTTTCAATATGGGAAATATCTCCAATAGCTTTTTCTAACTCATCTTTAAAATTTTCAAGAATTTTTTTTGAAAGATATTTAACATATTCTTCAACTAGATTCATTACATCTTCTAAATTTCCAGGAATTTCAGCTTCACTATGATAAAATTGACACAAATGCCTTTCATCAGCTTTTTCTCCTCTAAATGATGGCATTACATAATAAACTCCTTTTTCATTTAATCTACAACCATATTCTAATAAAAACTGCATTGAATCTGCTAAATATGTGTCTATTCCCTCTAAGTTTACCTTAACAGGTAGTGAATCGCTTCCTCGTCCCATTGGGCTTGAAATTGAACCTGTTGTAACAGGTAAATGCATTGTAATAATTCCTTTTTCTTCATAAAATTTCATAGTTTCCATTGAAACTAAATTTTCTAGTTTTACCAATAACTTATACCAAGGATTGGCTAAAACATTTAAATAAAAATTTTTTTCACTTTTCCATAAATTTGGTTCTTTCATTTTATACCTCCTCCAAATTCTTTAATTCTTTTTCTTGCATAGCTAGTTTTAGCTATATCAGCCCATTCTTTTCTAGGACCGTATGACAAAATATCTGTTACAATTCTAACTCTATCTTTATTCTTAAGCACATAATCTACTGAAACGCACTCATCATTAACAAATGCACACACCATTGTATTTCCTATATCAGTATGAATTTTATATGCAAAATCAATCGGTGTAGAACCTTTAGGTAATTCTATTATATCTCCTTTCGGTGTATAAACATAGACTTTATCAGAAAACAATTCTTGTTTAACTCTAGTTACAAATTCTTGATTATCCCCAAACATTGAATTAATTTCTACTAATGATTTAAAAAACTGATATTTACTTTTTAAATCATCTTGCATTCTATCTCTGACATTTCCTTTTTTAATATCCCAATAAGCTGTAAGTCCAAAAGAATCTACTTTATCCATATCAAAAGTTCTTATCTGAGTTTGTACTAATCTATCTTCTGGACCAAACACAGTTGTATGTAAACTTTGATACATATTTGTCTTTGGATTACAAATAAAATCTTTAAATTTATCATTTATTGGATGATACCTACTATGAATTAGACCTAAAACTTTATAACATTCATCAACTTCTTCTACCATAATTTTTAAGGCTAATAAATCATGAATATCACACAACTTTTGCCCTGCAGCTATTTTTTTATAAATACCATAAATATTTTTAGTTCTAACCTTTATCTCATTTGGTACTTCTTTATTTTCTAATAATTCTTTAATTTTTAAAAGCATTTCCTGTAAACAAGCTTTATTATCTTCTTCAATTTTTTCTTTTTGGTCTGCTATTCTTTTATAATTATCAGGCATCAAATATTGAAGTGATAAATCTTCTAACTCAGATTTTATTCTATAAGCTCCGATATAATAAGCCAAAGGAACAAATATATCCATAGTTTCTAAAGAATTTTCTTTTTGTTTAAATTCTGATTTAAAACCTAATGTCCTCATATTATGAAGTCTATCAGCAAGCTTAATGATAATAATTCTTACATCTTCAGTTATACCAGTAATTATTTTTCTTGTATTAGCATTATTTTGATCTTGCTTAGAAGAAAAATTCATTTTAGAAATTTTTGTAACCCCATCAACTAATGTTGCAACTGTTTGATTAAAATCATGTGATATATCTTCTTTTGTAACATGAGTATCTTCAAGTGTATCATGAAGAAGTCCAGCACATACCGTATCAATATCCGCGTGCATTTCTGCTAAAATATAAGCAACATTTAATGGATGAATTATATAAGGTTCTCCACTTTGCCTATATTGACCTTCATGCAAAACTTTTGCATAATCATAGGCTTTTTTCACAACTTCAATTTTTGTTGGTTCATATTCATTAACTTTTGCAATTAATGACTCTAATGTAATATTCAAAATTTCACCTCCATATATACAAAAAATCGGTGTCAAAAACGCACTTGTTTTTAATCACCGATTTTTTCATCATTTTTTATCATAGAAAAACAGCATGAGCAATAAACACAGCAATTATGTTTTTTTATTTTAATATCTAAATTGTGATAATTTTCAATTAAACTCATATGCTCTCCTTCAAATAAATTTAATCAATATTTTACTCTTATTTTTACTAAAGTCAATATATTTTTGCAAAATTTGGTAATTTTTTTGAAAAAAGCATAAGTTTTCTATTTTTGTAATACTAAAGCAAGCTCTAATGCTAATAGCAATACTTCCTTCTTTTTATCTATATTTACTAATCCATTTAAACTTCTTTTATCCCATACAGTTCCATCTAAGTTATCTCCAGCATAATAGAAAGTAAAGTATTTCATATTTAGTTTTTTACAAACTGCAGCAATAACTGTACCTTCCATTTCTACACAAACTACTCCATTATCTTTATAATATTTAATCTTATCTTTAGTTTCTCTATAAAAAGCATCTGTAGTCCATGTAGCACCTTTTGTATAATCAAAATCAAACTTTCTTAATATATCAATAAACTCTTCTTTATAATCAGGATTAATTTCTATTGTTTCACTTTCTGGAACATAATGATAACTTGTTCCTTCATCTCTATATCCAAGCGTTGGAATAATTATACTACAATCTTCAATATTTGCATCAAGTACTCCACAATTGCCAAAGATAATAACTTTTTCTACCCCAGCAGCATACAATTCTTCAATATCACCAGCTATCCATGGACCACTTACACCAGCCATAAAGAATGTTATTTCAACATCTTTATACTTAATTATATAAACATTTCTTTCAATATTAGCACATGATATATACCCTACTTCTAAAGAACTAAACTTTTCTATTACATCTTCAAATAAATGCCTTGAAAAAACACCAACAGCTACTTTAGGTAACTTTATATTTTCATCTTGATTTTCTCTATACTTTATTCCATGAGGTCTAATAAAACCTTCTTCATCACTATATCTAATCATATTTTATCTCCTTTCGTAAACCAATATTTAGTTATGTTCAATCACATTTCCATTATTAAATTCATATTTTTCTCATGACTCCCAGATGTAGAAGCGATAAATGATTAATTTTTACATCTTTTAAATCTTTTTGTAATTTGCTAGAAACTACATTTGAAAAACCTCCAATTGTACCAGGTCCACTCAATAAATATATTGTTTTCATCTATTTTACCTCATATTTTTTTTATATCAAATAAACCTCTAGTATGATATCCTTCTTTTTCATAAAATTTAATAGCATTTTTATTATAAGCAAATACTTCAATTGAAATGTATTCACACGCAATACTTTTAAAATATTCTTCCATTACTTGCATTAACTTTTTACCAACACCTTTACCCCTTACATTCTTAGATACAACAAGTTCAGTTACTTCACCACATTTCGGGCATTTATAATCTAAATAATCATATTCATCATATTTTCTAACTGCACCCATTATTAAACCAATTACTTTTTCATTTTCAATTGCTAAAAAACATTTACCATTATTTTCATTTACTTCTTCTAAATCTAATTCTGCCATTTTATCTCTATATTCTGGGTGCAATTGGTCTAACTCATCTTCATCAATACTTAAAATATATTCTTCTAATTCCACTAATAAATCTTTTACATCATCAAGATATTTTTCTTCATATTCAACTATTTTCATACTTCCTCCATATTTGTATTTATTCTTACAATAACTCCATCAACATCCTTATCAAATTTTTTCCATTTTGTTTCTTTGCAAATTTCAAACCCTAAATTCAAAAATAATTCTAAAGTATGTTCTCTTTCCTTTTCAAAATTATCATATAAATATTTTATTCCATTCTTATTTGCTTCACGAATTAATAACTTCAATGCATCTTTTGCATATCCTTTACTTCTATATGTGTATTCTATCAAAATTCCACATTCATAAACATCATCTTTTTCATTATACTGATAATTTACATATCCAACATACTCATCAAAATCACAATCTTTTACATATGCAAAATATCTATTATTATCATTTAATAAATTAAACCAATTTTCTTTATTAAACTCTATACAACCGGTATCATAATTATAACCGTCATATGTTACCTCATAACCGGCATTATAACTCATAGTTTTTGCATCATTTTCTAGTCTTTTTTTATAGGTGTAATCATCTGTTACTACTAACTTAATATTTTTCATTTTTCCTCCATTTTCAAAAAAATTCTGCGTAATGCAGAATTCTATCAAAACCTAAAATGATATTTAAAAATATTAAATAAAACAAAGCGTGATTAAATTTGCATTACAATTATAAATCATTTGTAAATTTTTCATCTTAATCACACTCCTTTCTTTGAATAACTTACAATATTAATATATTATAAATTATTAGTTATGTCAATTATTTTCTTTTAATTCTTTTTGTAATGTTTCATAATCTGTTTTAACTAAATTCCATTTGCATAACTATTCTATCCTTTCATATTCTTCTAAAGCAATAATCATATCTTTAGATATAATTTTATTATCTTTATGATTGGGAATATTTTCTTTTATAATATTAATTGCATCATCTAAATCAATATATATTAATTCAAAATGTTTATTTAGTTCACTTTCAGTATAATTAACATTTTCTAAATTAGGTAATTTATTGGTTTCAACCACATAATAATAAATATCACTTTCTCTATTTTCACCCTTACTTGGATAATCTTTATTTAAATAAATTATTTTTAAAAAAGCATCATTTATTACTTCATTTTCTAACTCTATACCAGTTTCTTCTTTTACTTCTCTTTTTAAAGTATCAACTAATTCTTCATTATCTTCTTGATGTCCCCCAATAAACATAAAACATCCATCTTCATTACCAATAAGTAACTTCCCATTATTTATTAATAAAACTTTTATTCTAACACTTTTACTAGTTACATCCCTTAAATTTATATTATCATTATTATATATAATCTCTTTCATACTAACACCATTTCATTACTTCATCAAAATATGGGTTTTTATCAAACTCCCCATTTTGACACATTGTTTTTAATTCCTCTTTACTTACCCATTTTGCACAATTTACTTCTTCAACTTGTATTGTTACATCACTTATATCACAATTATATTTAAATAACCATACATCTAAAATATCTGGACATCCTTCATAATATCTTAAAGTACTTCCTACAAATACACCTTCAACATTTTTAAAATCAAGTCCTAACTCTTCAAGCACTTCTCTTTTAGCAGCTTCAAGTGAATCTTCTCCCATTAAAGCTGAACCACCAGTACATTCCCACATTAAAGGATGTTTTTTATTCGCTGAACGTTGTGAAATCAAAAACTCATTTTTATCATTCATTATCCAGGCATTAACTACCAAATGATATTCATCATCACTTAAATAATCTCCCCTTTTAACTGTTTTATTTAACTTATTCTTATCCTTATCATATAAATCCCAATATTCCATAGTACCTCCATTAATTTATTTTTATGATATTATCATTTACTACTTTATAACAGTCTCCACAAAACTCAATTTGTTCATCATCAAGTTTTATAAAAGATTCATTTGGTAAAGCAATTAAAGCTTTTATCTTACTTACCATCTTTACTTCTTCTAAAAATTCTTTATTATTTATATCAAAATGAGGATAAACATTAATATCTGTTAAACCAATACCATCATATATTTCTATCTTTTCACTGTAATCATTATAATATATTGCTTCATTACTTAAATTTATTGCTCCAGCACTTACTCCAATTACTACTTTAGCTTTATTAATTATATTTCTTAAGTTAATTTTATTTATAATTTCTATTTGCTTAAAACAATTTTCCTTACTTTATAAACTTATCAAATATTATTCCGTGTGATTTAGTTATATTTTCTTCTCTAATTAATTTACTTATTTCTTTCTTATTTAAATAACTTACACTTTCTACTTCATCTTTTTGTAAACTTAATTTATTTATATCAATATCTTTCTTTAAATAATATACATCAAATATAGGTATCCCTAAAGTTATACCACCAAGAACAACAAGAGAATCTTTAGGAATATCAATTCCTAATTCTTCTTTTACTTCCCTTATAATTGCATCTTTTGAATTTTCATTTTCTAAAACATGACCACCAGTTGAACTATATTTACTTCCCTTTTCTTTTGATGTTTTTTGCATTAAAAACTTACCTTCATTATTTTCAATAAATATAATTGATATTAAAATATGTTCACCATCAAGTAATTTTTCTCCTCGAGCAACTTTTTTATTTAGTTTTTCTCTTCTTTCATTATACACACTCAAATATTCCATAAAGCCTCCATATTTACCAAAATTATACCATATCAACTAAAAAACACAACCCTTTTATGTTGTATTTAGCCAAAAAAACAACACATTCACACGTCAAACTTTGCTATGTGATGTCGAAAGTGTTGCAACATACAAAAATATTTGTATAATAGTTCACCATTACCCAAAAGTGGTGGTGCCTACTTTCTATTTGGTTCGGTGCTTTTCCGAGGTTAAACTCAGGGGAAAAAGGGCTAGGTGGTAAAGTTATGAACGAAAAGTAATAAAAATACTCTTTTATTAATTATAATCCTATTAATAGTTGTAATACTCAATCTAATATAGGAAAAAGACACTAGCCATTTTATTTGAGCGTAGTGCCTTCCTAAAAAAACAATTTTGTAGGCACTACCCACTTCCTGGGTAACCTTACATTTATATTATAAGTAAATTTTATATAAATATCAATACTTTATTCTAAAATTGCTTTAATTCTTCTAACACCAGCACTAGAAGCTTCTTCTTTTTTAATCTTAAAATGTCCTAGTTCACTAGTATTTTTAACATGTGGACCACCACATAATTCTTTAGAAACATCTCCGATAGAATAAACAGTAACTATATCTGGATATTTTTCAATAAACATACATTCTGCCCCACTTTTAATAGCATCTTCTTTTTTCATTTCCTGAGCACGAACATCTAAACCTTCACTAATCCATAAATTTACTAAATCTTCAGCTTTTTGTTTTTCTTCATCACTTAATTTATGATTACAACTAAAGTCAAAACGCATTCTCTCATCAGTAATGTTACTTCCCTTTTGGTGAACATCTGGTCCAACCACTACTTTTAAAGCAGCATTTAGTAAATGAGTTGCAGTATGATATTTAGTTTCTATCTCACTATTTCCAGCAAGACCACCTTTAAATTTTCCAGCAGATGCAGTTCTTGACAACTCTTGATGAGCCTTAAATTTTTCTTCAAAGCCTTTAACATCAACATTTATTCCAGCATCATGCGCAAGTTCTTCAGTTAACTCAATTGGAAAACCATAAGTATCATATAAATGGAATGCTACATCTCCATCAATATCTTTATTACTTACTTTTGCAAATTCTTTCAAACCTTTTTCTAAAGTTCTATTAAATTTTTCTTTTTCATTTTTCAAAACTTCTAAAACAACAGTTTCGTTACTATCAAGTTCACTATAATATTTTTTATATTTAGAAATAAGTAATCTAGCTATTTGTTCTTCCCAATTACTATTTATATCAATATTTAATTTCTTAGCATGTCTTATTGCTCTTCTTATTAATCTTCTTAAAATATACCCTTGGTCAGTATTACTTGGTTTTATACCTGCTGGGTCTGCACTAATAAATACAGCAGTTCTAATGTGGTCAGCAATAATTCTCATACTTTCTTCATTACCTTCATATGGTAAATTAGAAATATTACTTATTAAATCAATTACATCACTCCATATACTTGATTTATAATTATCATTTACACCTTCAAGGATTGCAGTAACTCTTTCAACACCCATTCCTGTATCAACGTTTTTCTTAGGAAGTTCTGTTACATTACCAGCTTCATCTTTAAAATATTGCATAAATACATTATTCCAAATTTCCACCCAACGTTCATCTTCTGGGTCAAAGTTTTCTGGTATTTCATCATTACTTCTAAAGTAAAATATTTCTGTATCAGGGCCACAAGGACCAGATGCTCCAGCTATCCAAAAATTATCTTCAACAGTCTTAGTAATTCTTTCTTTTTTAATTCCTAAACTAAGCCATTTATTATAACTTACTTCATCAAATGGAATTAAATCATTACCAGCAAAAACTGTCACAGCAAGTCTTTCCACCGGTATATTTAAGTGTTCTGTTAAAAATTCAAAACTCCAAGAAATACTTTCGTCTTTGAAATAATCCCCTAAAGACCAATTACCTAACATTTCAAAAAAAGTATGATGAGTTGTATCTCCGATAGCATCTAAGTCATTAGTTCTTATACATTTTTGATAATCACATAATCTTGTGCCATAAGGATGAGCCTCTCCCATTAAATATGGTATTAAAGGTTGCATACCAGCAGTATTAAATAATACAGATGGGTCATTTTCAGGAACAACCGGTGCACTTGGTATTTGTTTATGTCCTTTACTTATAAAAAAGTTAATAAATAAATCTTTTATATTCATTCTAATTCCTCCAATATTTTAAATACTTTTTCTTTTGTTTTAGCTAAATCATCATTTGCAATAATATAATCAAATTCATCATAATTTTCTAGTGCTCGTTCTGTAATATCACTTTGTTCTTCAATAGAAAGTTTACTCGGAGCAAAATTATTTATCACCAAAATACTTGTTACATCATCGAAATTTTCTTTCATATCTTCAAATTCCAAAGGCATTCTAGCATCACTAATTATTACTACATCAGCAAAACCTTCATAAAGTGAAATATCTTCAATCATTCTCTTTGTTAAAAATCTTTCATCGTAATTTCTAACTTTCGCCCCAAATTCTTGTAAAAATCTTCTAGGTTTATTTTGACTTATTCCATCCCAATCAGTAAGTTCTTTGGCAAATAATTTAATATATTTACTAAATTCTGTTGTAACACATTTTTTTAATTTATAAATATAAAATTCATTAATCATTTTGGCAACTTCATTTTTACCACTACCACTTTTTCCCCCGATAACAAATATTTTCATAAAATCAAATCCTTTCTAAAATAAAAAAGAATGGCCTAAAAGGAGTCTTTTAAGACGGTACCATCCTTTAATTAACTTAATTTTGATAACGGAATAACCCGATTAATCTCTGTAAGCAGCAATTATTTAACCCTTCTATTAGCTTCCATCAACCACTAACTTTCTATAAGAATTTTTAAATAACCTCTCACATCAACGATTACATTTATTAATATACACACATTTTTTAATCTTGTCAAGTAAATTGACATTTATTTAAATCTGTGTTAATATGTATCTAGCAAAATATTTTGCATAAAATAAAATGGAACATCCAATTTAACATGTTGGATGCTACCACATTGGTGTATGCATCTAAATCAACACGGTTGATTTAGATGCTTTTATTTCTCTACTTTAGTAGCAAAGCCAAAATGAGCAGAATAATGATCAACCATAACCCGATGATAATTCCATCTTTAGTCATGTCTCAAACCTCCTATATAATTAATTAGAAGGTAGCATCCAATCAACTAAACATTCCATAAACACTATTTTTAATACTAGCCATCATAAAAAGTAATATGCTTTATCATATTGCTTTTTCTTCTTCATTTTTTCTTTGAAATAATTCAAACTTTTCAATAATAAATTCTAATATAACTTTAATAACTGACATAATTGGTGTTGCTAAGACCATACCTACTATACCAAAGAAATGTCCAAAAATAAGAAGTCCACATATAATTATAACTGGATGTAAGTTCGTAGCTTTACTCATTACAATTGGTTGTAAAACATATGACTCAATAAGTTGAACAACACAAGCTATAATAAATACTCCAAGACCTATTAATGGACTTTGAGTAAGCCCAACAACTGTTGCTACTGCAGTACCTAAATATGGACCAATATATGGAATTAAGTCTGTAATACCACAGAATAACCCAAATAATAATGCTGATTTTAAACCAATAATACTAAAACCAATTGTATCACAAACAAATACCATAC
>ERZ857629.1492-NODE-1492-length-25428-cov-3.230008_pt1 | contig 25428 bp, 29 predicted proteins | sample MGYA00519700_ERZ857629 | MGnify/ENA primary metagenome ERZ857629 (study PRJEB31778, sample SAMEA3449351) | human gut metagenome | biome: human gut; feature: human-associated habitat; material: faeces | place: United Kingdom | collected 2010/2012 ...
GATTTTCTGCGTTCCATACGCGGAGAGGAGGTGCTGATATATGAGCGCGGTTGAGGTTCTTTCATATATTCCGTATCTTGCAGACTTCTGCCAAAAGCTTATATCAAAAGAGATTTGAACGGGTGAGCCGTCCCGAGCGGATGGCTTTTTTATTAGCGCACCGGAGGAAAAGCGATGTTTCAGATAATGGTGGTAGAGGACGACATAAACGCGCGGCGGCTTATGCAGGCCGTGATAGAGCAGAACGGCTATGAGGCTATTCCCGCGTCCGATGGGGCGGAGGCGCTTGCGCTGATGGACAAAAAGCACGTTGATCTTATTGTGCTGGACGTGATGATGCCCCATATGGACGGCTATACGCTCGCGCGGGAGCTTAGGAGCGCGGGCAATAACGTGCCCATATTGATGGTCACGGCGCGGCAGAGCGCCAAGGATAAGAAGGAAGGCTTCCTTGCGGGGACGGATGATTACATGGTAAAGCCCGTGGACGAGGAGGAGATGATGCTGCGCATTGCTGCGTTGTTAAGGCGCAGCCGAATAGTGAGCGAACGGCGGCTGACGATTGGCAGCACCACGCTTGATTACGACGCGCATACGCTTATAGACGCGGCGGGGGAGCATGAGCTGCCGAACAAGGAATTTATGCTGCTGTATAAGCTTTTATCCTACCCAAACCATATATTTACCCGCAGGCAGCTTATGGACGAAATATGGGACATGGAGAGCGACACGGACGAGCGAACCGTTGACGTGCATATAAACCGCCTGCGCGAAAGGCTGAAGGGCAATGGGGACATAGAACTGGCAACGGTACGCGGGCTTGGCTACAAGGCGGTGAAGAAGCAATGAAAAAGCTTGGCGCACAGATGGTCTTTGCAACGTTCCTTGTTATGCTTTCAACGGCTGCGCTTACGGTCACGGTTATGCTGCTGCTGGAGTTCCTTGGCGCGCTGCCGGAGGTGAAATATCCTGCGGTGGTGTGGCCCGTAATTGCACTTGGTATATGCGTTGCGGTGGGCACGGGCATAAACGCGCTGCTCACGCGGTGGTACTTCAGGCCCATGAAGCAGATCATAGGGGCCGTGCGCCGCGTTGCAAAGGGGGATTTCTCCGTCCGCGTAGAGGAGATAAAGGGCGTAAGGAACGAGCTTGAGGAGCTTACGAAAAGCTTTAACGTGATGGCGGAAGAGCTGGGCAGCACGGAGCTTTTCCGCAGGGACTTCATCAATTCGTTCTCGCATGAGTTCAGAACGCCCATGGTATCCATACGCGGCTTTGCGCGGCAGCTTAAAAAGAGCGACATTACGGAAGCCCAGCGGCAGGAATATGCGGACATAATAATAAACGAGGCCGACAGGCTGACCAACATGGCCTCCAACATACTTACGCTGACGCGGGTTGAAAACCAGCAGATAGTTACGGACAAAACCACGTTCCGCCTGGATGAGCAGCTGCGCACATGCATACTGCTGCTTGAAAAGGAATGGGAAGCCAGGAACATAAGCCTTGATATAGATTTGGACGAGGTTGAGTATACCTCCAACGAGGAGATGCTTTCCCAGGTTTGGCTGAACATACTGGGCAACGCAATAAAGTTCAGCAAGGATGGCGGAGAGGTGCGCATATACTGCGCCAAGCACGGCAGCAGCGTGCGCGTGGAGATAGAGGACTACGGCGTGGGCATGAGCGAAGAAACGCGGCAGCATGCCTTTGAGCGGTTCTATCAGGGCGCAGGCAGCCGCGCCACCGCCGGAAACGGGCTGGGGCTGAGCATTGCAAAGCGCATAGTTGAACTATGCGGCGGGGAGATAAACATAACGAGCGAGCTTAACCGCGGCACGCTGTTCATAATAACATTGCCTACGGAGTGAGTTGGAGCATTGTGGGCAGGGCTTCTTCCTCCTCAACCTGTGCGGATGCGGGAGCCGAGGCGGCGTTGGCTATTGCCTCGGCCAGGAACTCAACGGAGTTCATGGCCTGCTCAAACGTGTTTGCATTGTGCCCAATCTCCGCCAGCAGGCAATGGGAGGACACATGCTGATTATATCGCCCCACCTTAACGCGGATATTGCGGGCAAGGCTATGGTGTATCGTGCCAAGGTATTCGCTTATGCCCTTGGCAAGGGCGTAGTTGGATTGAAAGTCCGGCATTTCATCGAATCCGGCCCCGGTTGCGCCTTCGCCCGTACCTACGACGAACATTATGCGGGCGCACTCCTTGCCGTCTATCACTAAATAATCCGCGGGAGCCTTTGGGTCGTTTCCGTATGCATCGCGGTGCAGATCTATAAACAATTCTATCGTGGGGTATTTCCTTTTGTATTCAAGCATTGTCTCAAGCGAGCGTGAATAGGCGCTGGAAAGCTTGGGCGGTTCATGGTCTGTAATATCATGTATCGCATAAATGCCGTAGCGTTCGTTGAGCAAAGTGCATAGCTTTTCGCCCACGGCAACAACGTTCATGCCGTTGTCCTTCGTGCGCCATGGGGAGGATACGGCGTAGGTATAGCGCTTTGTTGGGAAGTATGCTTCCGTAGTATGCGTATGGTAAATAAGCACGGTAGGCCCTTCGGTTGATAGACCTATACCCGTGCTTTTATCTGTGTCCGCCTTCATAAGCTCCAGCAGCACCCTGCGGCTTACGCCTTCATCCGCATCAACATGGTCAAGCACTATCTCTATGTTTGTAAACTCGTCCTCGTCCGGCTTATCCGTGCGCATGGCAGGGCGTATGAGCGCGGCTGCTATCAGTGCGGCAAGCGTAAGCATAAAAAGAAGCATTGCGCCTAAATGCGTTTTGCGGTGGTCAGCGGCGCGTGTGCGGCCGCGCATTCGTTTGTTCATGGCTTATCCTCCTTCCATATTGGTATGAAGGGAGGGCGCGGCTTATGCTATAAGGCTTTTAAGCTCGGCATGATCCGTGCCGAACAGCGCCATGTTGATTGCATTTGACAGTATTGCGCTCATGCTGCCTATAAGCGCGTCTATTTCCTTGGGCGTGACTATCAGCTCGCCCGTTTTTTCGCTTATGGCCTTGGCGGCAAGCTCCTTAACGCTTTCTTCGTTATTCATAAGGCCAAGCTCGCCCGCGATAAGCCCAACCGTGTCGCGGGAGATGGTGCTGGCGTATACCACGAGCGGCACGCCTATGGCTATCACCGGCACGCCCATGCTTTGCCTGTCAAGTCCGCTCCTTGCGTTGCCCACGCCCGCGCCGGGCTGAAGCCCCGCATCACAAAGCTGAATGGTGCAGCCTATGCGCTCCGTCCTGCGGGAGGCAAGGGAGTCTATTGCTATTATTACGGCGGGTTTGCTGCTTGACGCCGCGCCCTTTATCATCTCCATTGTTTCTATTCCCGTAACGCCCAATACCCCGGGGGATACGGCGCAGACGCTCCGCACATGGTGCGGTATGGCGTCCGCCATGTATTGCTTTATGTGCCGCGTGACAAGTATCTTTTCCGCTGTGCGTGGGCCTAATGCATCGGGTGTAACGGCCCGGTTGCCAAGCCCTGCAACGAGCGCCGTGCCGTCAAGTCCTGCTATCATTGCGCTGAGCTCATTGGCTGCGGCCTCTGTAACGGCGGCTGTCAGCTCCGCTCCGCCGTAGGTAAGCTCAGGCGCATCTATCGTAACGTATAGCCCTTTCGCCTTGCCGAGCGCTTTTGCCGCTTCGTCCGTTTCTATGCGTATGCGGGATATGGCGTAGCCCTCGCGCTGCTCGTTCTGCTCGCTTACGCCGGTGCCTGCGGCGTGCAGCTCCCGCGCCTCCATGGCAAGGTCTGTGCGAATATCGGCCTTCATAATTGTCCTCCTTGAATAAAAAATGGTGCACAGGGCTATTATGCGCCGCTTTACGAATAAAAAAACCAATTTTACGCACGAATTATGCTTGCTTTATGCAAAGAGCCGTGCTATAATACACGATGTTCGAGTAAAAATAACAAGGGGGAAACCGTTTTGGCAAACCATAAGTCCGCTTTGAAGCGTGTGGCAGTCACCGCTAAGAAAAACCTTAACAATCGTGTAATTACCTCCAGGGTCAAGACCGCTATCAAGAGCTTTGACAAGTCCCTTGAGGCTGGCGACCAGGCCGCTATCACCGCCGCCTATGTCAACGCCGTAAGCACCGTTGATAAGGCTGCCGCAAAGGGCGTGCTGCATAAGAATAATGCCAACCGCAAAAAGGCTCAGCTTGCCCTCAAGCTGGCTGCGAAGGCTAACTAATTAACCAAGTAATTACCCCTTATTAGGGTTATGCAAAAGCCAATCGAAAGGTTGGCTTATTTGCGTTAGCTGAAGATTTTAAATTTATATTGCCTGCTTTCAGGACAGGCTTAATATATAAGCTTATAAAGCGCACCAAAAGGCTCCCTGTCGAGGGAGCTGGCAATACGCCGTAAGGCGGATTGTCTGAGGGGGAATAGTAAAACAGCTTGGCAGCTTTAACCGTTCCCCTTTCGTCACGGCTTACGCCGCGACACTTTCCCCGTAAACGGGGACAGCTTTTAGTTGGCAGTAGGCATGCGTAAGCCCCTCCGCTCAGGGACGCAAGATTTCATCGTCCCTGAAAAAACCTAGGCAAATAGCGGCTTAGGGACGATAGGGACGCAAGGGACGATAGTGTGCAGGGGGTCCCATATAAGTTCGGTCTCGTCCCCGTTTTCATGTATAAAGCTTACAAGCACGTCGCTTTCCCCGTCGTGGGTTATTGTGCCGCTGCCTGCAACGTCCCCGCTTGCGCGCCAGTCGTCGCCGGTTACATCATCAGTATTGCCGCAGGCGGAAAGGCTGATGCACAGCGCAATAGCCATTGCCATGCACAAAAGGTTTCTCCATAGTTTCATGCTTTTTCTTCCTCTTTTCACCGGACGCGCAATGGCTCCGGCTGTCCGTTTCTCATCCCTTATTGCATTATACCATGCATACGCGGCAGGGGAAAGTGCGGCTTGGCAATGACAGCGGGGCAAAACTGTGGTATTATAAAAATAACTCCTTCCGTCAATTCGCTGACGCTCATTGCCACCTCCCTCAAGGAGGGAGGCTTAATGTAAGAGCTTATAAAGCGCGCCAAAAGGCGCCCTCTTAGAGGGAGCTGGCAAACCGAAGGTTTGACTGAGGGAGTATAAGACGCCCGCATACTCCTCCGCCATCGCGAATAGTATTAGGTAAAAACGCGAACGGAGGGCGGAAAATATGAAATTACGCATATCTGTGGCCGCGGCCATGATAATATGCGGCATGGCTTTGACAATGTGCGGCTGCGCAAAGGACGTGGCTACGGATGCGGGCATGTATGATGAACCCGCAGGCGAGGCCGGAATGCGGCGCACGGTGCTTTATTATAAGGATGACGACGGGTTCATAGTGCCCGTTATGAAGCTTATCCCGTGGGAGGAAGGCATAGGCCGCGCGGCGATAGGCAATTTGGTGGACACGGCGGAAAACCGCGCAGAGGCGCGCTCCCGCGGGCTGAACGCGACCATACCGGACGGGGTGGAGTATACGTTAAGGATACGCGACGGGGTGGCTACGATAGACATAAGCTCGCTGAGCGCATTTGCGGACGAGGCAAGCGAGCGGGCGATGGTCACAAGCATTGTGAACAGCCTTGCCGAGTTCCCCGCGATAGACGCGGTGACGATAACCCTCAACGGCGAAAAGGTGACTAAGCTTCCCTGCGGAACAAAGCTGAGCGAGGCCATGACTCCCTTTATGCTGAACGCCGAGGATGGGGACGTGAGCGCCTCGGCAGACGGGATGGAGCCTATGACGCTGTATTTTGCCAACAACGCGGCAAGCCTGAACGTGCCCGTCACGCGGTACTGCGCGGGGCATGGGCTTGCGGCGGCGGTGGAGCAGCTTATTGCGGGGCCGGAGGATGCGGCGCTGATGAACAGCTTCCCCGAAGGTACGCGCCTTATAAGCGCGGATATATACGGCGGGACAGCAACGGTTAACCTGAGCGGAGAGTTCCTTTCCGCCCAGTATACAGAGGGCATGGCGGAAACGGCGTTCGATACGCTTTTCCTTACCGCCAACGCCATTGAGGATATAAACGAACTGAACGTGCTTGTGGAGGGCAAGGAGTGCGAGCTTACGCGCGAATGCACAGCGCCTGTTTACGCAAACACGTTTCAATAAATATTACTGTACAAAGGAGAAATACGGATGCGGCTGATAATAGCATCGAACAATGCGCACAAGGTACGCGAAATAAAGGAGATTTTAGGCGATTATTTCAGCGAGATACTTTCGCTTAAGGAGGCGGGCATTGCCATAGACGTTGAGGAGGACGGCGAAACATTTGAGCAGAACGCGCTAAAAAAGGCGCAGGAGGTGCTTAAAATTGCCGATGCCGACGCGGCGCTGAGCGACGACAGCGGCCTGATGGTTGATGCGCTTGACGGTGCGCCGGGCGTATACAGCGCGCGCTTCGCCGGGGAAGGTCACGACGACGCAGCCAACAACGCAAAGCTTATGGACATGATGCGCTTAGTTCCTGAAGAAAAGCGCACGGCGCGCTTCGTGAGCGCGGTTGCGTTGGCACGGCGCGGCAAGGAACCGATGGTTTGCCGCGGCGCGGTGGAGGGCAGCATACTTTACGCTCCGCAGGGGGAGAACGGCTTCGGGTACGACCCGCTGTTCTTCTATGCTCCCGCGGGGCTTTCCTTTGCGCAGATGAGCGCGGAGAACAAAAACGCCATAAGTCACCGCAAAAGGGCGCTGGAGGCGCTCAAAGCCGCGCTTGAGGCGGAGAAGCGGGCATGATACTGGGAATATTGAGCGACACGCACGGCGATACGGACGCGGTGAAGCGCGTGTATGCAGCGCTGCCCAATGCCGATGCATGGGCATTCCTCGGCGACGGGCAGCGCGAAGCGAACTGGCTGCGTGAACACAGCGGCAAGCCGGTATACACCGTTAAGGGCAACTGCGACGCGGGGGACATTGCAGAGGAGCAGGTGATAACGCTCGGCGGGGTGCGCATATTCATGACGCACGGCCACGCCTATGCCATTGCGCTGAACAGCTACCGCCTGATGCTCCGTGCGCAGGAGCTGGACTGCGCCGTTGCCCTGTACGGGCATACGCATGTTTCGGAAATAGAGTACGCGGGCGGGGTGCAGATAGTCTGCCCCGGCAGCCCCAGCGTGCCGCGCCGCGGCAGGCGCAAAAGCTTCGCCAAGCTTGAAATAGAAAACGGCAGCGCCATGGCAAGCATAGTTGCGCTGTGACGGTTTAACCCATTACCGTTCCTTCAGCCCTGCCACGGCTTCCTCGCTCGGGGTGACGTAGGCGGTTTTGTTGGTTGTGTATATCACCATGCCGGGCTTTGCACCGGCGGGCTTTTTAACGTATTTTCGCGGCGTGTAGTCAACGGCAACGTTCTCGCTGCCCCTTGCGCGGCTGTAATACGCCGCAAGCAGCGCCGCTTCGGTCATTGCGGCGGTGTCCTGCTCGCCCGCGCCCTTGACTATAACATGGCTGCCGGGTATGTTCTTGGCGTGCATCCATATGTCGTTTGGCGAGGCGAAGCGCAGCGTTAGCTCGTCGTTCTGGCGGTTGTTTTTGCCAACGTATATGTCCGCACCCGTGGAGGATACGAAGTGCATGGGTTTTGATGCGGCAAGCTTCATTTTCTTTTTGCCGCCCTTGTCCCGCTTTATGTAGCCTTGGTCCTTCAGCTCCTCTATAAGCTCGCTCAGCTCGTTTTCCGCGGTGCATTTGGTCAAATTGTCAAGCTGGCCTTCAAGGTAGTTCAGTTCACTCAGTGTTTGCTCCCGCTGAACAATCGCCATGTCCCGCGCGGCCTTCAGCTTTTGATATTTTTTATAATACCGCTGCGCGTTTTCCCCGGGCGTAAGCTGCCTGTCCAGCGGAATGGCTATGCGCTCCACTGGGTCCGCATAATAGTTATCCACCGCCGCGGCGTCCGTTCCGCTTTTGAGCGAATGCAGATTTGCCGTGAGCAGCTCGCCGTAAAGGCGGCATTTTTCCATCTGCTCCCCGCTGTTGAGCGCGTCCGCGTAAAGGGCAAGCTTCTTTTCGCAGCGTTCAATGTTGTTTTGAAGAACCTTTCTTGCGCTTGCGCCGTGCCGCTTGGCCCATTCGCGCCTGTCGCTGTTTATATACAGGCTGTCCAAAGCCTCGCCAATGCTGTCGTACAGCTTAATTCCGCTGCCGGAAATTGCGAAGGGATACACCGCCTCCGTCTCGCCAAGGGCGTTGAGCACGGCGCTTGACTTCTCCTTGCCATGCGCCATGTCCGCATAGAAGGCGGCAAGCCTTTCCGCAAGCTCCTCCCGCTCCGCTTCGCTTAGCTGAGTGCATTCCGTTTTATCGGTATATCGGGCAACAAGCTGCGCCGCAACGGCGGGGGATAGGCCGAAAAACGCATTGCTCAGCGCCTTTGCAATGCTCATGCCAACCATGCACATAGCCATGGAAAAGTCATCGGCAGAGGCCTTTGACGGGTCCTGCTTGTCCTGCGCGGGAGGCGCGGAATACTCAAGCCCCGGCATAACGAAGCGCACGCTGCTCATCCCAAGGCCAACGTGCTTTATCGCATCCACTATAACGCCCTTTTCATTCACCAGTATAATGTTTGAATGCTTGCCCATCAGCTCGCAGTAAAGGGCAAACTCGCTCAGGTCGCCAAGGTCGTTGTATGTTTCTATGCTTATTTTAAGCACCCTGTCCAGCCGCTCCTGCTCAAAGCGCACTATTTTGCCGCCGGCAATGCGCTTCCTAAGCAGCATGCAGAACATTGGCGCTTCGCTCGGGGCCTGCTTTTTAAGTTCGGTAAGCTGCACGCGGTTGTCCGCAGCCGATGCGTTTATAAGCAGCCTATATGTCTGCCCAAGGCTGCGCACCATCAAAAGCAGCTCCTCTTTATCGGTCTGCTGAATTTTGTCTATCTTTCCGCCCGCAAGGCGCTTGTTCAGTTCGTTCATAGCGCTGTACAGGCTCAGTCCGTCCATGGACATTTTGGTATCATCTCCGTTCGTGCGGCATATGCGCGCTATCGCCGCTCAAGCCTTGCAATGGATAGCTCATACGCGGTTTTTTCGAGCATTATGCCGTTTTCGTTCTTTGTGTATTGGCGGCTTTGCAGCCTGCCCTCTATGCGCACCCGCGCACCTATGCAAAGCTCCTTCGCTGCGTGCGCCGCGCCGCCCCACGCTATGCAGGGTATGTAGTCCGCCTTTTTATAGTCGCGGTTCACGGCGATGAGCATATCCGTTATCTCCCGCCCGAAGGGGGTTGTGCGGAACACGGTCTCGCGGCATATGCAACCGGTGAGCGTAACGCTGTTCACATGGCCGCAGTCCGCCCGGCAGCATTCTATGCGCCGCGCAAACGGCCTCAGCAGCAGCCTGTTCGCGCCGCCCATATGGCGGTTGTAGGAGCGCAGCTCCCCGTTAAACTCAATCGTGTCTCCGATGCGGAAGCCTTTCATCAGCCTGCCCGGCACGGTTATGGGCAGCGTGTCCGCCGTGCCGCTCAGTCGCATTATCTCTATTTTGCCAAGATACAGCGTTTCGCCGTAGGCCTCATGCTCCGCCGTAAGCGGCTCTATAAGCCTGCCCCGCATAAACAGTCCGTTTTCATCCCGCGTGTAGCCCATATCCACTCTCCATAGCTTGTAATGATGCTATATGGATATGCCGCCGCCCGTCGAGTTATGAATCCAGCTTGTATGCTCCCGTCACAACGTCGTCCAGCAGCGCCATAACAAGTATGCTGCCCTTGCCCGCGCGCGGCTCTATATGCACAAGCTCAGTCGTGTCTATCCGCGTTTCGGTCCCGTGGAACTGGCGCACGGCGAAGGGGAAAGGCATTGTAACATGGAAAGCGGCTGCTATGCAGGTGCCGTTGCTGCCGTTCTTCTTAAAATCGAATGTCTTTAAGCCCTTGCCGTTGCGGCCCTGTATGTCGTATTCGAATACAAAGCTGCGCTTGGCGTAGCCGCGGTCGGTCAGGGTCAAAATCTCGCCCTCGTCCGTTATCTGGCCGAAGTATACAACCTCGTCCCCCGCGTCCAGCTTTATGCATTTAACGCCGCTGCTCACGCGGCCCATTTCGGGTATCGTGTCCGGCTCAAAGCGTATGCTCATACCCTGCTTTGTTATCAGCAGTATCGTGCGCCCCTCGCCCGCGTCCGGCTCTATGCCTGTTATTTCGTCGCCGTCCTTCAGCGCGGCAGCCTGAATCTTCTTTGTTTTTGTTATGTATTCGGCGGCCTTTGTGCGCTTTATGTTGCCCTGCTTGGTGAAGAAGAAAAGATCGCCTTCGCCCATAGCGTCAAAGCAGGCGATTAGCCTTTCGTTCTTTTCAAGCGCGGCAATGGTGTTCAGGTTCACGGCCTTTGCACCGGGCTTTGTCTCCGCAATGTCGTCCACGCTCAGCGTTATAAGGCTGCCAAGGTTGGTGAAAAGCTTTATCCGCTTATCCGTTGACGTATCGAAAAGCCACCTCGCGCGCTCGGCTTCCGTGTTCAGCGTGTCCCGCTGCCGCCTGGGTACGCGCCTCAGCTTACCGTCCGCGCTTATTGCAACGCTCACGTCCACCGCGGCAATCTCCGCTTCGTTCACCTCTATTACCGGCTCTGCGTTTATAATCTCCGTCATGCGGGGCTTAGAATACTTTTCCCGTATTTCGCCGAGCTCGCCCTTTATGACCTGGTGCAGCCTTTGCGGGGAGGCCAGTATGGCGTTGAGCTCCTTTATGGTTTTAAGTATGTCCTTATGCTCCTTCTCGATAGCCAGCAGCTCAAGATTGGTCAGCCTTTGCAGACGCAAATCCAAAATGGCCTGCGCCTGAATCTCCGTCAGCTCAAAGCGCTTCATCAATGCCTCGCGCGCGATTTTGGGCGTTTTTGATGCGCGTATGATGGCTATTACCTCGTCTATATTCATAACGGCTATGGAAAGGCCGTTCAATATATGCTCCCGCTTCATTGCCGCGTCCAGGTCAAATCGCGTGCGCCGCGTTACAACGTCCTCCTGATGGGCAATGTAATAGCGCAGCATATCCTTAAGCCCAAGCTGCTGCGGCTTGCCTTCGGCAATGGCAACCATGTTCACGCCGAAGGTCACCTGAAGGTCGGAATATTTATAAAGGTATTGCAGTATCTTTTCCGCGTCCGCATCCTTTTTGACCTCTATAACGGCCCTCATGCCCATTCGGTCGGATTCGTCGCGTATGTCGCTTACGCCGGCGAACATGGCCTTCTTTTCCTGCGTTATCTTCAGTATGCCTTCAAGTGCGCGGGCCTTGTTCACCTGATAGGGCATTTCGGTTGCCACTATCAGCTTTTTGCCGTTCTTCTGCTCCTCTATGTGGCACTTTGCGCGCACGGTAAGCTTGCCGCGGCCCGTTTCGTAGGCGGCGCGTATTTCATCGCTTGCCAGTATATAGCCGCCGGTTGGGAAATCGGGGCAGGGGATTATTTGCATAAGCTCGTCAAGGCTTATGTCCGGCTTCTCCATCTGCGCAATAACGGCATCTATAGTCTCCGCAAAGTTATGCGGAGGTATGGCCGTTGCAAGGCCCACGGCTATGCCGTTCGCGCCGTTTACAAGCAGGTTCGGGAAGCGGCCGGGCAGCACGTCCGGCTCCTTTCCGTATCGTCAAAGTTAAGGCTGAACTTTACCGTGTCCTTATCTATGTCGCGCAGCAGCTCAAGCGCAAGCGGCGTCATCCTTGCTTCGGTATAGCGCATTGCGGCGGCGCTGTCGCCGTCTATGCTGCCGAAGTTGCCGTGCCCGTCCACAAGCGGCGCGCGCATATTGAAATCCTGCGCCATGCGCACCATTGCGTCATATACGCTGGAATCCCCGTGCGGGTGATATTTACCCAGGCAGTCGCCCACTATACGCGCGCTTTTCCTGTGCGGCTTATCGGGCGTGTTGCCAAGGCCGAGCATTGTGTAAAGTATTCTGCGCTGCACGGGCTTCAGCCCGTCCTCAACGCGGGGCAGGGCGCGTTCCAGTATTACATGCTCGGCATAGGGCAGCATGGATTCGTGCATAACGTCGTCCATGCTCTTTGTCAATATGTTCCTATCCGCCGCAATGGACGGCCTTTCGTCCTTTTTAGCCATTTACCTTAGCGCTCCCTTCTGCGTTATTGCGCTGCGCCTTTTCCGCCTTTTCTTCAAAGGCGTCTGTCTTGTTGAAATTGGCGTATTCGCTTATGTATTCCTTGCGCGGGCCAACCTTGTCGCCCATCAGCAGGGTAACAAGGTGCTCAACGTCCGCCGTATCCTCTATGTTCACGCGCACAAGCGTGCGGTTTTCGGGGTTCATGGTGGTGTCCCAAAGCTGTTCCGGGTTCATCTCGCCAAGGCCCTTGTAGCGCTGCAAACTGTATCCCTTGCCTATTGCTTTAAGCGCCTTGTTCAGCGCCGCATCATCGTAAAGATACTGCACGTTCGTGCCCTTTTGCAGCTTATAAAGCGGCGGCTGGCCCATGTATACATGGCCTTCCGTAATAAGCTCCTTCATATAGCGATAGAAGAAGGTGAGCAATATGGCCCGAATATGCGCGCCGTCCTGATCGGCATCGGAAAGTATTATTATCTTGTCGTACTTCAGGCCGGATATGTCAAAATCCTCGCCTATGCCGGTGCCTATCGCGGTTATTATGGAGCGGAACTCCTCGTTTTGCAGCACCTGGTCTATGCGCTTCTTTTCAACGTTTAGCGGCTTGCCTCTAAGCGGCAATATCGCCTGGAAGCGCCTGTCGCGCCCTTGCTTGGCGCTTCCGCCCGCGCTGTCGCCCTCAACTATGAAAAGCTCGTTTATCTTATAATCCCTGCCCGTGCAGCTTGAAAGCTTGCCCACGAGCGGAGCGTTATCCAGCTTGTTTTTTTCCCGCGCCATGGATTTTGCCTTGCGGGCGGATTCGCGCACCTTTGCCGCCTTAATGGCCTTGTCCGCCATAAGCGAGGCCGTTTCGCTATTCTTCAAGTCCTCAAGGAATGGCGTTAGAAATTCGTTCATAACGAACTCCACCGCGGGCTTGGCTTCCGTGTTGCCAAGGCGCGTTTTGGTCTGCCCTTCAAACTGCACAGAGTGCATCTTCAGCGCAAGCACCACCGTAAGCCCTTCGCGGAAATCCTCGCCGCTCAATGAAGCGTCCTTCTCCTTCAGCAGGCCGCTTTTGCGGCAGTAATCGTTCATTATCTTCGTAAGCGCGCTTTTGAAGCCCGTTTCGTGCGTGCCGCCTTCGGTGGTGGGTATGTTGTTCACGTAGGAAAACATGCTTTCCGTGTAGCCGTCGTTATGCTGCATGGCAAGCTCCACAACTATGCCGTCCTTCGTTCCGCTTATGTGTATGGGTTCGGGGTAAAGCGGGGTCTTGTCCGCATTGAGATATTTTACAAAGTCCGAAAGACCGCCCTCGAAGCAATATTCGCGTTCCTTTTTGTCCCCGCGGGTGCGTTCGTCCGTTAGCGTAAAGCGAACGCCGCGGTTAAGGTAGGCAAGCTCCCTGAGCCGCTTTGATATTATTTCAAAGTTCATGTCCAGCGTTTCAAAAACGCGCCTGTCCGGCAGGAATGTGACCTTTGTGCCGCGCTTCCTTGTGCGGCCGGTCTCCTGAAGCGGGCCCTCCGGTATGCCGGAATGGGTGTTGCCTTCGGCGTCTGTATAGCTATGGAACCGCTGAATATAGCTTTTGCCTTCGGTGGCCACCTCAACTATGACGTACTCGCTAAGCGCGTTTACAACGCTTGCGCCAACGCCGTGCAGACCGCCGGAGAATCCGTATGCATCGTTATCGAATTTGCCGCCGGCGTGCAGCTGGGTATACACAACCTCAACGCCGCTCACGCCCAGCTTTTCATGTATGCCAACGGGTATGCCGCGGCCGTTATCCTCAACGGTTACGGAATTATCCTTATTCAATGTAACGTTTACCGTGTCCGCAAAGCCGTTGGCGGCTTCGTCCACGGCGTTGTCAACAATTTCCCAAAGCATGTGGTGCAGCCCGCGCGCACCGGTGGAGCCTATATACATGCCCGGGCGCATACGCACGGCCTCCAGCCCCTCCATTACCTTAATATCGCTTACGGTATAGTCTTTAGACATATTCCCTCCAAGTGCGCCGCAGCGCAGAATAAAATCAATATTAACCAATTTTATATTATAATACAATGGTTTATTCTGGACAAGTCAAGCGCGGATATTTAACTTTTTTACCGGTAAAACTAATCAAAAACCGAAAAGAGGTGACATTATGAACGACACGGCGAAAATATGCCGCGAAATAAGCGACAGTGCGGACATGGGCAAGCTTGCGCTCAGCCGGCTTATAAAGCGCTGCCGCGATGCATCGTTTTGCAGCGTTATGGCGGACATGTTCGCGAACTATCATGAGCTGTATAACGATGCGCAGGAGATAATAAGGGAGCTTGGCCGGCACGATTCTGGCGCAAGCCCGCGGCAGAAGAAGCCCATGCTGATAGGCCTTGCGCTGAACACGGCAATAGACAGCACGCCTTCGCACCTATCCGAAATGCTGGTGCAGGGCTGCGCGATGAGCCTTATAAACATTGCCCGGGCGGAAAACGAATGCGTCCGCGCGGATGCAAAGGCAATGTGCTTATGCAAGCGCGCACGCAGGAACGAGCAGGAAAACATTCAGCGCCTGCTCAAGTTTGTTTGATCATTCGCGGGTAAGCTCGGAATATATCGCGCTGAACACGGCCTGGCTGCGTTCTTCCCAAACGTCGCACGCATGGCGGGCCGTGGCCTCATCAGGCAGCAGCAGCTCTATTTTGACCAAATCGCCGTGCGGCTCCATAGCCCTCAGCGTTACCCTGCGGGCGGTCTCGCTCGCGCTGTCGCGCTCTATTTTGGTGGCAAAGCGCGTGCGGCGTATCAGTACGGGCGCGTATTCCGCGGCGCGTGCGGCGATCTTGTCCCTCAGCGACCCGGGCAGCCGCACGGCGAACATATCGAGCGTCTGCTCACCCTGCGGCGTGACGAAATACGCCTGCCCATATGGGCGCGGCACGGCGCTTATAAGCCCTTCCTCCTCCAGCTCATACGCGGCGTTCTGCACCGCGAAATACCCAAGCAGATCATATATGCCGAAAAAGTCCGAAAGCTGCTCCTTGGTGGGCTGCATGCCGAGCGCCTTCAGCCCGTGAAGCACCATCAGCTTGTCCTTAGTAACTCCCGTTGAAAAGTATTCCATGTTTTCTCCTCATAACACAGCTTTATATAATTATAGCATAAAACGCGGCGTATAAGAAAGAGGATGCTTTTAAGCATCCCCCTTGCATTTGTTCATTCATCAATGCATTCTATTGCCGCTGTTAAACCCTTGACCATATCCTCAAGCGGCATGCTGGGCACGTTTGGCTTATCGGCAACTTGGCTCGGGATATAGGGAACGTGTATGAAACCGGCCTTTGTTGCCATGCTGTTCGCGGCAATATGGTCAAGCAGGGCATACATCGTGCTGTTGCACACATATGTGCCCGCGCTGTTTGATACCGCTGCGGCAACGTTAGCGCGCTCCATTGCGCTCACCATGCGCTTTATGGGCAGCGTTGCAAAATGCGCATTGGCTCCGCCCGTTACAACCGGCTCATCCTCCGGCTTATAGCCCGCGTTGTCAGCTATGCGCGCATCCATAACGTTTATCGCAACGCGCTCCGGCGTTATGGCGAACCTGCCGCCGGCCTGCCCAAGGCATATGGCATAATCGGGCTTTATCTCGTCAACATAGCGGCACACGGCGTCCTTTGCGCCGAGGAACGTGACCTCAAGCAGCCGCTTTTCAAGGCGTATACCGCCTATCGTTTCGGGAAGAAGCTCCAGCGCCAATGCGGAAGGGTTCTCGCTCTCCCCGCCGAAGGGTTCAAATGCGGTTATCAGCAGCGTTTTCATGCGCTTTACCTCGCCTTTCTGTATGCTTTGCCGTTTTCAAGGGCAATGCCCTTTGCTTCAAACATTTCGCTCACCGTTACCAGCTTGTATCCCTGCTCCACAAGGGCGGGAATTATCTGCTCCGCGGCGGCCGCGGTATCATCCCTGACGTCGTGCATAAGCACTATGTCCCCGTCAACGGCCTTCAACGCCTCCGCAACGGTACTGTCCGTGTCCCGCGTTTTCCAGTCCAGCGTATCTATGCTCCAAAGTATCAGCGGGTATTTCACCGTTGCGCGCACGTCGTCGTTCTTCGCGCCGTATGGCGGGCGCACCAGCTTAGAGCGCGTGCCTGTTATGCTTTCTATAATGTCGGCGGTGTCCTCAACCTGGCTTGTCCGCTCGTCCTCTGATATTTTGGTCAGGTTCTTGTGGCTGTATGTATGATTCGCCACCTCGCAGCCAAGATCCGCCGCGCGCTTAACGGTATTGGGAAATTTCTCCGCCTGTGAGCCGAGCGCGAAGAAAGTGACGTGTACACCATATTCGGCGTATTGCTCAACCACGTCCAGTATGCGGTTTGTAACCTCGCCATACGGCCCGTCGTCAAACGTTAATGCGACCAACTTTTCTTCGCTTAGCGGGTTATCCGTTTCGCCCGGCATTATCGCGCCCGTGACTTCGGGCGTGGCGGCAGCCGTCTGCTCCGGCGTGGGCGAAGGCTCCACGGTCGGCACGAACGTGGGCGTTGGGTACGGGGTTGGCTTGGGCACCTCGACTATATCATTATTTACATTGTTGGGGTTGTTATCGTTAACGGTGCAGCCGCAGAGGCAGAAAAGCATTGCGGCGCATATAAGCATTGCGAAAAAAATCCTGATATATGTATAAACGATTCCGTTCATCGTGTACTCCTTATGTAAACGCCCGCGCGGTTTTTGCTGCATTGAGCCGATACGGATATGCTATCGTTTATTTTGCCCCAAGTCAAGCCGTTAATATAATATTTAACATTTTGTTAATAGGGCTATCCGTATTGCATTGCACGGCTCTTTCAAATATAATACCCTAAGGCGTACGGAGCTAATACGCCCGAATGTTTGGAGGCAACGCATTTGAAAACGAGTGATTTTTACTATGATCTGCCGCATGAGCTGATAGCGCAGACGCCCATAAAGGACCGCAGCGCCGCGCGCATGCTTTATTACGATATGAAGAATAAGCAGATGCATGACGAGATATTTACCGATATCCTTACCCATTTAAGGCCGGGGGACATACTGGTGCGCAACACCACCCGCGTTATACCCGCGCGCCTTTATGCGCACAGGGAGGATACAGGCGGGCTGATGGAGTTTTTGCTGCTCAAAAGGCTGGATGACCACCGTTACGAGGCGCTGGTACGCCCGGGCAAGCGCGCAAAGCCCGGCCTTATATATAAGGTAACGGACGAACTGAGTATAGAGGTTGAATCCCCGACCGACGCGGGCGGCAGGATAGTATATCTTCATTATGAAGGCATACTTGAAGAGGTGCTTGACCGCTGCGGCGAAACGCCGCTGCCGCCATACATAACCGAGCGGCTGGACGATAAGGAGCGCTATCAAACCGTTTATGCCAAGCAGAACGGCTCCGCCGCCGCACCAACCGCGGGGCTGCACTTTACGGAGGAACTGCTCAAAAAGGTGCAGGATATGGGCATTGAGATAGCGGATGTGCTTCTGCACGTGGGCCTTGGCACGTTCCGTCCGGTATCGGCAGAAAACGTGGAAGAACACCATATGCACAGCGAATATTATGAAATGAGCGAAGAATCGGCCCAAAGGATAAACCGCGCCCGCAAAAACGGGGGCAGGATAATAGCCGTCGGCACAACGTCCTGCCGCACGCTTGAAAGCGTGGCCGATGAAAACGGCGTTGTTCACGCCAAAAGCGGCTATACGGACATATTCATAACGCCGGGCTATCGCTTTAAGGCCGTGGACGGGCTGATAACCAATTTCCATCTGCCCGAATCAACGCTGCTTATGCTTGTGAGCGCCCTTTGCTCGCGCGAAGAAGTAATGGCCATATACGCCCATGCCGTAGAGGAACGCTACCGCTTCTTCAGCTTCGGTGATTGCTGCCTGTTCCTGTGAGGTTGACAGTATATCAATATTTGCATAAAATATTGATATAATAATTGCGGAGGTGATGGCATTGCCGACTATAAGACCGAGTTCCGATCTTAGGAATGGGTACAATGAAATATCGGAATTTTGCCATAAGTATAATGAGCCCGTATACATTACAAAGAACGGCACGGGCGATCTGGCCGTGATGAGCATAGAAACCTATGAACGGCTCGTGGGCAGGTTTGAGTTGTATTCACTTATGGAAAAGGGAATTAACGACGTTGAACAGGGCCGCGTGCAGAATGCGGACGATGCTTTCGCACGGATAGAGCAAAAGCTTGGGCAGGGCAAAGATGGATAATTATTCCGTCATGATGTCCGCCGCAGCGGCAGAGGACATTGGGGGCATAGCGGACTACATAGCCAATACGCTGCTTGAACCGGAAACGGCCGCAAAGCTTATTGGCAGGCTGAAAACGGCCGTAAAATCGCTTGAAACAATGCCTGAAAGGCATCCGCTCGTGGCTGATACATACTTGGCGCTTCGCGGCATACGGACATTGCTCGTGGATAATTACTGCGTTTTTTATGCCGTGAACCGCGCGGAACACACCGTGAACATAATCCGCGTGATATACACAAAGCGGGCGTGGGAAAAGCTTATTTGACTGCCCACGACCACATAGGAGGAAAGATGAACCAATTCCGTTTTGAACTGATACATACCTGCGCGCAGACGGGCGCGCGGCTGGGGCGGCTGCATACGCCGCACGGCGTTATAAACACGCCCTGCTATATGCCCGTGGGTACGCAGGCCACCGTTAAGGCAATGACCCCGCGGGACCTTGCGGACACGGGCAGCGAGATATGCCTTGCCAATACATACCATTTGTTTGAGCGCCCCGGGCACGAGCTTGTGCGCGAGGCGGGCGGCCTGCATACGTTCATGCGCTGGGATAAGCCCATATTGACCGACTCCGGCGGATTCCAGGTATTCAGCCTTGCGGTTGCCAACAAAATAAAGGAGGACGGGGTAGAGTTCCGTTCGCTGATAGACGGCAAAAAGCATTTCTTCACGCCTGAAAAGGTTATGGAAATAGAAGAAGCGCTGGGTGCGGACATAGCGATGGTGTTCGATGAATGCGCGCCGTGGCCAAGCGATGAAAGCTATACACGCGCTGCAATGAACCGCACGCACCGCTGGGCGGAACGCTGCAAAAAGGCGCATACGCGGGGGGATCAGGCGCTGTTCGGCATAGTGCAGGGCGGAACATATAAGCACCTTAGGATAGAAAGCGCGAAAACACTTGCGGATATGGATTTCCAGGGCTACGGCATAGGCGCTTTCCGTCGGCGAACCAAAGCCGCTTATGTATGAAATGCTTGAGGAAATAGCCCCGTATATGCCCAAGGATAAGCCGCGCTATCTTATGGGCGTGGGCAGTCCGGACTGCCTTGTTGAAGGGGCAATGCGCGGAATCGATATGTTCGACTGCGTATTGCAGACGCGCATAGCCAGAAACGGCCTTGCGCTTACGTCAACAGGCAAAAAGATGCTCAGAAACGCAACGTTTGAGCATGATTTTTCCGTTATAGAAGAAGGGTGCGACTGCTACGCCTGCTCAAACGGCTTCATACGGGCATATATACGCCACCTTGTAAAATGCAAGGAGATACTGGCCGCGCAGCTTATAACCATGCATAACATACGCTTCTCGCAGCGGCTTATGGCTGGCGTAAGGCAGGCCATAGCGGAGGACAGGCTTATGGACTTCCGCAACGAATGCATTGCAAAAGGAATGTTTGATTGATATGAAGGAGCTTGAGCTGAAGGGGCTTAGCGAGCAGGACACCGCACGCATAGGCGAAAAGCTTGGCGAAGGGTTGTTCCCCGGCGCGTTTATAGCGCTGTACGGCGGCCTTGGCGCGGGCAAAACAACGCTTACGCGGAGCATTGCCGCAGCCCTTGGCATACGCGGCATATTGAGCCCAACGTTCACGATAGTGCGCGAATACGCGGGGCGCATACCGCTTTTCCATTTCGATGCGTACAGGCTTGGCGATGCGGACGAGCTTTACGCCATAGGCTTTGACGAATACATGGCCCGCGGCGGCGCGATAATAATGGAATGGTGCGAAAACGTTGAGGATGCCCTGCCGTGCGACAGGCTTGAGATACACATTCAGGGCAGCGGCGAAGAACCGCGCTCCATGCGCATTGCTGCGAGCGGCGCGGCGCATGAAAAGCTTATGGAGGGATTGGCATGAAGAATATATTGCTCATATCCACGTCCGGCCGTGCGGCGGGCGCGGCGGTATGCCGCGGCGGGGAGGTAGTCCGATCCAAGCTGAGCGACAACGGCCTTACCCATTCGGAAACCATAATGCCGCTGATAGACGGGCTTTTTGATGACGAAATAAAGCTTTGCGATATGGATGCAGTATGCGCGGACGTTGGCCCGGGGTCCTTTACGGGTGTGCGCATAGGCGTATGCATAGCCAACGCAATGGCATATGCGCTCAAGCTGCCGGTGATAGAGGTAAGCTCGCTGCGTGCGCTTGCGGATGCCATTGACACGGAGCGGCCCGTATGCGCGCTGATAGACGCCCGCAACGGCAACGGTTACGCCGCGCTTTATGAAAACGGGAAGGAGCTTATTGCGCCGAAGGCCGTGGCAGTGGGCGAGTTTATTGCCGAACTGCCCCAAAACACAGTATTCACGGGAGACGGAGCAAAGGCTTACCATGATGCGATAGCCGCCGCACTGCCGAACGCCGCATTCGCTGCGGAAGAAAAGCATATGCTTACGGCGGATATGCTGGCAAAGTGCGCAGACGGCAAGCTTGAACGCGGCGAAACATGCGAAGAAGCGCGCCCGCTGTACCTTAGGCCAACGCAGGCGGAGCGCATGTATAAAGCGAAGGAGCAGCAGAAATGAGCGATATTGTCCGCCCGATGCAGGCGATGGATATAGACAGGGTATACGAGCTTGAAAAAACCTGCTTCCGCACGCCGTGGTCGCGTGATTCGCTTGCGGGGGAACTGAAGAATAAAATTGCGCATTATCTTGTGCTGGAGCGGGACGGCCGCGTGGTGGCCTATGCGGGCATGTGGATAATATACGAAGAGGCGCACATAACAAACGTTGCGGTAGATCCGGCGTTCAGGCGGCAGGGCATAGCCAAGCGGGTTATGCTTTGCATGATGTGCACGGCGCGGCTTTTTGACGCAACGGAGATGACGCTTGAGGTAAGGGAGAACAACTTCGGCGCGCAGGCGCTCTATGCCCAGCTGGACTTTGAAAAGGCGGGCGTAAGGAAGGGCTATTATACGGACACGGGAGAGGCGGCCTACATAATGTGGAACCGCGATATCGGCTTGACACTTGAGAAAAGCAATGTTACCATAAACCTATAAATATAAAATAAAAAGGAGATATACAGCAATGAAACAGCAGATAAACGCCGCCAATGCACCCGCCGCCATAGGCCCCTATTGCCATGCGATAGAGATGGAAGGCTTCGTGTTCACGTCCGGTCAACTTGGCATAGACCCCGCCACGGGTAAGCTTTGCGAAGGCGTGGAGGCGCAGGCCAGGCAGGCTTTTACCAACCTGAAAAACGTGCTTGACAGCGCGAATGCTTCCATGGACGATGTGCTCAAGACCACCGTATTCATGGTTGACCTGGCGGACTTTGGCAAGGTAAACGCCATATATGCCGAATTCTTCGGCCCCAACTATCCTGCAAGGAGCTGCGTGCAGGTTGCCGCGCTTCCCGCGGGCGGTTTGGTTGAAATCGAGGCCGTTGCCAACAAGGCGGCCGATGAAATAGCTTCCTTCTAAGTAAGGAGCTGCCATGCAATGCCGTAACGCGGCAAAATATCCATTCAATTTTCGCCCACTCGTGTGCGCGGCGTTCGGCCTTGGCGCGGGGGTGGCGATAGGTATGCACATAAGCGGAGCGCGCGCCTTATTGGCGGCGCTCCTTTTGCTTATTGCGGCATATATTATGCATATGAAAAAGCAGCGCGCGGCAACGGTAATGCTTGTATGCGCCGCGGCGGGACTGCTGCGGGTGGCGGGCTACGCATTCCTTGCGCGCGAAGAAGTGAGCGAAATTATCGAAAACGCCCGCTTTTCGCGCAATCATACGCCGACAGCGCTTATGCCAATGGTTGAAAGCCTGTATGCGCGGTGCGATGCGCTTTTTGCCGAAGCCTCGCCTCTTGCGCGGGCAATATTGCTGGGGGACAGGAGCACGCTTGGGTATTTTCAGCGGTATGCGTTCCGCGCAAGCGGAGTATCGCACACGCTGGCGCTGAGCGGGCTGCATGTGTCCGCGCTCACGCTTGTTTTGCTTCGCTGCATTCCGCCTAACCGCCCAAGGGTGCGGGCAGCGTTCGTGTTTGCGTTCCTCGGCATATACTGCGCCGTGGCGGGCTTCCCCGCAAGCCTTATGCGCGCGGCAATAATGTTCATGTGCATTGTGCTTGCTCCGCTTTGCCTAAGGAGGAACGATACCGCGTCCGCGCTTTCGCTCGCGTTTATAATAATCGTGTGCGCGGAACCGCTCAGCATTTATTCTGCGGGCTTTTGCCTTTCCTTTGCCGCCGTGGCGGGGATAGCCATGCTGTATGCGCCAATTATGTGCCGACTGCCCCGCGTGCTTGCACCCGTAGGCACTACCGTTGCCGCAACGCTCGGCACGCTGCCGTTCACGGTGATGTTCTTCGGAGAATTCAGCACGTATTCAATAATTGCAAATATATTCATTGTGCCGCTTATAACGCTTGCGCTGCCGATAGGGCTTATCGCGCTCGTACTTTCGTATATATCGGCGCCGCTCGGCGCGCTTTTGGCAATACCCGCGCGGCTGATGCTGGGCGCGAGCGAAAGCATCGGCGCGGCCATCGCTTCGCTCCCGTATGCGCAGATAAAGCTGAGCGGCTTTAACGGGCTTACATGCGCGCTGTATTTTGCGGCGCTTATAGTGCTTTCAAAATATTGCCTTATGGACAGAAATAAAAAACTTATTTATGGCTGCGTGCTGCTTGCGCTTGGCACGCTGAGTGTCATTCTTGCTTGAACCGCCGCGCTTTATTGGCTATAATAGAAAGCATGGAACGCAATGATTTTATGATAGCCGCCAACAAGGGCGCGTTGAGCGGGGCATATCTTTTGCATGGCGAGGAGGAGTTTTTGAAGGAAAACGCCGTATCCTCCGCGCTGAAACTTATCGACCCCGCAATGCGGGATCTTAACGTGGACATATTGGAAACCGCGCAGGCAACAGCCGTTATAGCCGCGGCGGAAACGCTGCCGTTTATGGCGGAAAGGCGCGTGGTGCTGTGCCGCGCAATGCCAAAGGACGACGACGCGGCCCGCCTTGCCGCATACGCCGAAAGGGTGCCCGAAAGCACGGTTTTATTATTCTATATAAAGGGAAAGGCGGACGGGCGCAGCGCATTCGTGAAGGCTATGGCAAAGCTTGGCCGCAGCGTTGATTTTGTCCCGCTGAACGAGATTGAGGCGCGGCGATACGTGCAGAAGCGGGCAAAGGCGATAGACGCGCCGATAACAGAGCAGGAGGCGACGTTCTTCGTATCGCTTGCGGGAACGGACTGCGCCGCGCTTTATAACGAGCTTGACAAGGCCGCGTCCTACGCCGGAGCGGGCAACGAGATAACGCGGGAAGTTATAGCAAAAATAGTTACAAGGGATCTTGACTACGTTGTTTTTGAGGTACTGGATCAATTCATTGCCAACCGCGCGACGGATGGGCTGCGCACGCTGAACGGGCTGATGGAAAACGGCGAAAAGCCGCTGATGATAGCCGAACGTCTGCGGGACAAGGCAAAGCTTACGCTTCAGGCAAGGCAGCTGATAGATAAGCGCATAGGCAAGGACGAGATAACGCGCCGCCTTGGCGTAAGTTCGGGCTATGCATGGCGCGTGAGCGACAGCGCAAAGCGGCTTTCAACCGCGCAGGTGGCTGCGCTGACGGATGCGGCGGAGGCGCTAAGCCGCGTGACAACAATGCAGCTGACGGGTCAGGCAAAGGCGGAGGATGCGCTGATACGCGCGCTTATGCTGCTTGCGCACAGATAAACACCATGCCCCTTGACAGGAGCTTTTGATTACACTATAATATCGTTACACGATATCAATTAACGATATTGATGCGAAGGAGAATGAAAAATGCCGAAAAAGGCAATGGAAAGCCTTACGGAATCGATGTTCTATGTGCTTATGGCGCTGATGCGGCGGCCAATGTGCGGCATAGAGGCGGTGCGCTTCGTAAGCGACAAAACGGCGGGGCGCATAAGCATTGGCCCGGCAACGCTGTATACGGTGCTTGCAAAGTTCGAAAGCGAAGGCTATATAGAAGAAACAGAGGTGGAAGGCCGAAAGCGCACATACCGCATAACCGAAAAGGGACGCGGAGCATATATGGCGGAGCTGAGGCGGCTTGAAGCGATGGCGGAGGACGCAAGGACGGAGGAATTGTTCTATGGAAAGCGGTAAGCGGGGCGCGGTAAGGCTGATACCCTGCGCGGATTACGATATAGAAGGGCTGCAAAGCTATTTTGAGGAAATGGCTGCAAAGGGGCTGCACCTTAAAAAGGACGGCATATTTGCACATTTCGCTTCCTTTGAGCGTGGCGAGCCGCGGGAGGCGCGCTACCGCATGGACGTGAAGGAAAAGCGAAGCCCCATTATGGACGGCGATAACGGCAGACCCGCTGAGGAACAGATAGAGCTTTGCAGTGAGCTTGGCTGGGAATATGTGGATTCGATAGATGTGTTCCACATTTTCCGCACATATGACGCAGCGGCGCCGGAGCTGAATACGGACGCGGCGCTGCAATCGATAGCCGCCAGGCGCATTGTGCGTAGCCAAATAGATAGCGTTTTGGTATTGTGTTTCTGGCTGCTGATATATCCCGTGCTGAAGCTTGACGGCTTGCTGCTGCCAACCATGTTCACCGTCGGCACGGACGTTATGCTGCTCGCGTTTATAATAGACATATGGTGGATAGTCGGCAGCATAGCGCGGCTTGTATATCTCAGCCGCATAAAGAAGCGGCTTGAAGCGGGGGAGAGCATAGTGCGCCGCGTTAAGCGCAGCAGCGCGCGCTATATTGCCCCGCGCATAGCGTTTGCTGTGCTAACGGTATGCCTGTTCATTGCGCGCTGGAGCGAGGCGGATAAAGGCCGTATACCGCTTGAAGAATACGCGGGCGAGTTGCCTTTCGCTACAATTGCGGATATTGTGCCTGGCGAATACGAGCGGCTTGGGTTCCCTGTGACGGACGGCATACAGACGCGAAGCGACATACTTGCGCCGGTGGTGATAGACTTCCGCGAATATGCGGCCGTAACGGTCACTGGCGGCAAAGCCTTTTCAGGCGGGCTGCTGATAGA
>ERZ857629.1494-NODE-1494-length-25395-cov-8.375651_pt1 | contig 25395 bp, 27 predicted proteins | sample MGYA00519700_ERZ857629 | MGnify/ENA primary metagenome ERZ857629 (study PRJEB31778, sample SAMEA3449351) | human gut metagenome | biome: human gut; feature: human-associated habitat; material: faeces | place: United Kingdom | collected 2010/2012 ...
TCAAATTGTATCAAATGTCTCTGAATTATTTTATAATATCCAATATATTCCTAAATTTAATCTTTTCTCACTATATCGTATTGTACCATATTATTTTTTTTTATACAATCAAATAAAAAAAACTTTGAGTTTTTACGTCAAAGTCTATTTTATAAATTTAAATGCACTTACATATGGTAGTTCTTTTGCTTTACCATTTAATACGTTTATAACTCCGATTAATGATAATAGAACGAATATTAAGTATACAACATAAATTATTGCTCTTGCTATCCACCATGGAGTGAATAGATTAATAATGTTTGCTAGAAGTGCACAAATTACTTCAAGGATAAATAAGTTTACTCCTTGTTTAGCATTAAACATTGCAAACTTACTATCTTTGCATAGGAAATACGGAATTAAACTTAGGATTCCAAGGTATGCAAGAATAGATACTGCTGTGTTTTTAGATATGTCATCTTCTTTATATTTGTTAGTTGTATCTTTAGTATCCATAATGTTTTCTACTACATCCATTGCTTCTTCAACAAAGTCTTTCTTTTCTTCTTTTGGTTCTTGTTTTATATTTTCTTTCTTTGGAGTTTCTTTTTTTACCTCTTCTTTTTTAGGTGCTGTAGTAGTTTTTTTAGCACTTGTTGTTTTTTTAGTTGAAGTTTTAGCAGTTTTTTTAGGTGCTTGTTTTTTTACTGTTTCATCTTTTTTTGTTGTAGTTTTGGTAGTTGTCTTTTTAGTTGTTGTACTTTTTTTAGCAGTACTTGTTTTAGTTGTGGTAGTTTTCTTTGGTGTAGTAGTTGTTTTTGTGCTAGTAGTCTTTTTAGCACTCGTTGTTTTTTTAGGTGCTTGTTTTTTAGTTTCTTTTGTTTCTTCGTTATTAGTTGGCATATTTTACCTCTCCCTTCTTTTCTATTTTAAATTAACATATTTATTTTGAATTGTCAATTAAGTTATTGACTATATTTTTAAATTCTGCTCCTCTATCTTCGCACTGTTTGTATTGATCCCATGATGCACTGGCAGGACTAAGTAATATTACATCGTGTTCTTGTGATATTTCATAGGCTTTTAAAGTTGCATCTTTTAGATGTTCGTATTCAAATACTTCTATATTGTTTTCTTTTGCAAAGTCTACTACTCTTTTTCTACATTGTCCAATTGCTAGGATTGCTTTAACATTTTTCATATATGGTAGTAAGTCATTGAAGTTTTGTCCTCTTTCTAGTCCTCCGAGTATTATTATGGTTGGTTCTTCAAATGAGGAAAGTGCTATTTGAGTACATTTTATATTGGTTGCTTCGGTGTCATTATAAAATGTTCTGTTGTTAACTGTATTAACGTATTCTAGACGGTGTTCTACTCCCATAAAGGTTGTTAGTACTTTTTTTATGTCTTCGTTTGTGACGTTTAATTCTTTTACTGCCATGATAGATGCCATAATGTTTTCGTAATTATGCATTCCACGTAATTTAATATCTTTTAGATCTATTATTTTTTCATCATAATAATATATTTCATTGTCTTTTATGTAGCATCCATTTATAATGTTTTTTGATGAGAAGTATTTTTTAGTTGATTTAGCATCTTTTGTTGCTTCTTTTAAGTCTTCTGATTCATTGTTTAAAATGGCAATGTCTTCTTTTGTTTGATTTTGTAGTAGTTTACTTTTTACATATTTATAGTGTTCATATGTTTTCATAAAATCGATATGTGCTTCAGTGATATTAGTCATTACTGCAATATCTGGTTTGTACTCTTTTAAGTTTTCTAGTTGTTGACACGATGTTTCCATTACGATTATATCATTATCTTTTACTTTGTCTATAAATCCTGATAATGGGTAGCCAATGTTTCCCGCTAGAAAGACGTTGTCATGAGACTGTTTTAGCATATTATAAATGAGTGTTGTAGTTGTTGTTTTTCCGTTGCTACCTGTTATAGCAATTAGTTTTATATTATGTTCTTTTCTAATTATGCGATATGCCATTTCTACTTCATTTATGACTTCTATATGGAGTTGTTTTGCCTTTATGACGTATGGATGATCTATTGGAACTCCAGGACTTTTAATTAAATAATCAAATGTATTATCTAAAATATCAGTTTTTGAATCATTCATTACAAATTGTACTCCGAGTTCTTTTAATTCATTATATTTTTCGTCTTTTATTTCTTTTTTATCTGTTACTATTACTTGATTATTTTTATTTATTAAGTATTTAGCAGCATCGTATCCACTTCTTGCAAAGCCTAATATTAATATTTTTTTATTTTCAAACATGTTATCTCTCCTTGTTAACATTTTATTAGATATATTCCAACACATGCACATAAAATTAGTAATATTATTACCACAGTATTTACCATAGTTCCACCTCTTTATTTCTTTTATATAATTAGTATAGTCTTTTTTAATACTTTTTACAAGGTTTGTAATGTATAGTTTACAGTGTTTTTACTCTTATAATTCTATTCTCATTTTGTGTTCGAAGTCTTTAAAGCCTATTTGTTCATATAGTTTTGAAGCATTTATATTTTCTTTTGTAACTTTTATTTCAAAGTAGGTTGCTCCGATTTTTGTACTCCAGTTTTTGCATTCGTTAATTAGTTTTGTTGCTATCCCTTGTTTTCTATATTTTTCTTCAATATATATTCCATCTAGTAAGGTTACTTTTGATATGATGGGGCCTCCTGGAAGTTCATTTATTTTACAGTATGCGTATCCTATTATATCTTCATCTTGTTTAGCAATTAATAGAATGTTATCTTCATTTTGATATTTATTTTCAAAGTAGTTTGTTATTATGTAGTCATTTCTTAAGTTTTTATCGTATTTACTTTCACTTATTAACAATTTAGTTAATAACTCATTGCATTTTTTAGCATCATTAATATTATTTACTTTTTCTATTATCATATTTGACTCCTTATAATTATACTTTAAATATTTCAAATACTACTTTAGATTCTTTATTGAATGATTTATCTATTTTTTTAAATATTTTGGTATGTTCATCTTGGTAGTATTTTAATGATTTATCCCCTTCTCCTTCGATAAAGGCAAGTTCTTCAGTTATATTTTTGAACTGTGTAATAATTACTTTTTCTATTACTATTAGGCATGCATCTTTATTGTTAGAGTACTGAATAATGCTTTTTTCTCCTTTTTTAGGGAGTGGTTCTTGTTCTTTAATGTATTCATTATATAGTGATGTGGTAGCTCTTTTTTGCCCTTTTAAAACTAGTTCTATTAACTTGTCATTATCTGTTTAAAATTGCCATCTTTTCATTTTTATTTCCTTTCTATTTTTAATAGATATATGTTTTCTTCTTCCAACTCATTGTATAGTTTGAATGAGTGTTTATTTAAGAATTCAATCATTTCTTTGTTATTATTTTTACAAGTTATATAGACATAATTTATATTATTTTGTTTAGCTATTTCTATTGATTTATTTAAGCATCTATTTCCAATTCCTTTATTTTTATCTTTTACTATTAGAGTTCTTATTTTAAGTAGTTTTTCTTTTGTAGTTATTTGATTTGAATCTTTTTCATCTATTTTCAGAATCATTAGAGATGTTATTTCTTTAGAATTTGTAGTTATATAACATTTTGTATTTTCTTTTTTTAATTTTTCTAACCAAGTATCAAAGTTTTCGTATATCTCTCTTAAAGTATTAAAAATATTTTCATTGGTATTTAGTTCATTAATACTTATTTCTTTTATTTCGTACATAGTAACTCCTTAACATTTAATCATTTTCTTTTGTTTTTATAAGAAATATTTTTTTACTAAAGCCACCACGTTTTAAACATTTTTTCTTTGATGTTTCAATTACTTCATTTAGACTACTGCCCTCCAGCTCCGCTAAGGCTTTTATTACTTCAAGCATGTCTCCTAATTCTTCTATTCTGTTTTTTCCACTTGATTCTAATACTTCATGGTATTCTTCATTTAATTTAATTTCTAATTCTTTTTTATAATCGTTTTGATCTAGAGTTTTTGTTATTGGTATTTCTCCATTATTTTTAATAATATCTGGTATATTGTCTCTGACTAATTTATTATAAATCCTTTCCATAATCATCATCCTTTTTTAGTTTTATTTATGAGTTAGTAATGCAACGCATTCAATATGTTCTGTTTTTGGAAACATATTTACTGGAGTTATTTCTTTTACAGAATAGTTATTTTCCAGTAGTTTTATGTCTTTTTTTAATGTATTAGGGTTACATGATGTATATATAATTTTTTCTGGTTTTATTTTTAGTATTTTTTCTATTACTTTTTTTGATAATCCCGCTCTTGGAGGGTCTACTGTTATAGTATCATATTTTTCTTTGATGTTACTAGCATCACTACATATGAAGTCAATGTTTTTTATATTGTTTATTTTTTTATTTAGTTTAGCATTTTTTATTGAGTCTTTGTTTATTTCTATTCCAAATACTTTTTTGTATAAATCGCTTAGATATATCCCTATCGTTCCTGTTCCACAGTATAAATCTAGTAATTTGTTTCCTTTTTCTGCATATTTTCTATTTAAATCGTATAATTTTATCATGCCTTCTTTGTTTACTTGAAAGAATGCCTCTGGATATATTGTATATTTTATATTATTTATATTTTCTTTTATATATGGTTCTTCGTATATTAATTTATCGTCTTGATATAGACTTTTTAAATTGTTTATTTTTAGTATTTTTAATATATCATCATTTTTAATGGGTCCTGTTGTTTTAATCATTATGTCTTTTTCTTCATTTGTTCTTATCATTATTTCTTTTATATCTTTTAAATCTATAGTTTTAAGTATTTTTATTGCTTCATTTAGTTGTTCTTTTAATAAGTGGCAAGTATCTATTTCTACAAGTTCATTTGTACCTTTTTGATAGAATCCTATTTTTTTGTTTTTAATATGTAGGGTTACTTTGTTTCTATAGTTATATTCTTTTGTTTTTACAATACTTTTTACTTTATAATCTTTGAATAATTCTTTTATATAGTTTTCTTTTATAGATAGTTCTTCATCATATGTGGTGTGTAGAAATGCACATCCTCCGCATTTATCATAGTATTTACATATTGGTTTTATTCTATTTTTATTTGGTTTTATTATTTTTATTATTTTTGCTATTTGATAGTTTTTATAGTCTTTTGTTATTTGGATTTTTAGTGTTTCGTCTTGTAATGCTTTTTCTACGAATACTACTTTATTGTCTATTTTAGTGATTGCATTTCCAAAGTTATTTACTGTTGATGTTATTACTTCTTTTTCGTTCATGTTATCACGTCCTTATGTGTTATATTTTATCATACTTACTTAAATTAATAAACAAAGAAAAAAAGACAATAGTTGTCTTATGCGTAAAAGAAATTCATAAATATTAAGAATCCAATGTATAGAATAGTAAGTATTATTCCATTTACTCTATCTTCTTTTTTTATAGATATGCCTACGGCCATTGTTGTTAAGAATCCTCCGATTAGTCCCCCGAGATGGGCAAAGTTATCGACTCCTGATAGGGTGAATCCTAATAAAAGGTTTAGAATAATTACTGGTAGTATTTCTTTGGTTAGAGCTGTTCCTAAGTATACTCTATAGTTTATACCAAAGTATAGTAATGCTCCCATAAGTCCAAAGATTGCTCCACTTGCTCCGATTGATGCTGTGTTCATATTTAGTAGCATTGATAGTAGTGATGCTGTTATTGCACTTATTATGTATATTATTATGTATTTTATTTTTCCAAAGTAGTTTTCTACTTGTGAACCTATTATGTATAGTGCATACATATTACATAGAATATGTAGGATATTAACATGAACAAATTCACTTGTTAATAGTCTATAGTATTGACCTTCTCTTATGTATGGACCGTAGTTTGATAATAGACCCACGACAAAGTCACTAGCATTAAATAATATTGCAAATAAGAATATAAATACATTTATTGCTATAATAGTGTATGTAACTATTGGAGTTTTTGGGGTAAATATCGCATCTATTTTTCTTGCTTTTTCCATGTTTTTTTGATTTATATCATCAGTTATTTTCATAAATAAATCAATTCCTTTTTCATCAAAATTAAGTTTTTCTTCTATATCGGGGAAGTAATTTTTTAATTCTTTTTTTATTTCGCTTTCTTTTTCTATTTCAACACAGTCTATTCCTTTTTCGTTTTTTAATTCAACGTTATCTCCAAGATCTGTATATATGCTTAAAACATTCATATTGAAATTAAATGTTTTTCTTTTAATGTTTTTGGTTATTTTTTGAGTTTTAAAAATGTCATAGTCAAATTGTTCATTATTATGAATATAGTTTGATACAAGTCTAACTATTTTATAATCACTATTCATGTTTTCTAACCATATTTCGTTTTTAGCACCATGTAGGATAATTGGGTTATAGTTTTGTTCTGTTATGAAGTAGTGTAATAGTTTCATTATGATTGTATCTTGTTTTGTTATTTGATTCATACTTGTATCACCTCTTTTGTACTTAACTATTATAAAGCATTTTACTTTTTTTTGAAAGTGTAAAGTGCAATTTTTCTTGACTTTTACGTATAATTTTTATATAATTAGTACTGCATATACATTGAACAGCGTTATTTTATGTTTTGTAATTGTGTTTATTTGAGATTGTTAGTAACTTTTGCTGTTAAGCGAAGGCATAGATTAAACACCCTGCAAAGTAGTAAAATATGATTTTCAATGTTTATTGTAAATAAACTTTGAAAGGAGAATGAATTATGTCAAGATATACAGGTTCTAGTTATAAGCAAGCTCGTCGTACTGGTTTTTCTATTTTAGAAAATGGTAAAGAACTTGCTAGACGTCCTTATGGACCAGGTCAACATGGCCAAGATCGTAAGAGAAAACCTTCTAACTACAGTGTTCAATTAAAAGAAAAACAAAAAGTTAGATTTATGTATGGACTAAATGAAAGACAATTTAAGAAAACTTTCAATGAAGCTGGTAAACTTGCTGGTCTTCATGGTGAAAACTTCTTAAAACTTCTTGAATCTAGATTAGATAATTTAGTTTATCGTATGGGTTTTGCTCCAACAAGAAGAGCTGCTAGACAATTAGTTAATCATGGTCATATTACTGTTAATAGTAAGAAAGTAGATATTCCATCATTTAGAGTTAAAGTTGGTTCAACTATAGCTTTAAAAGAAGAATCTAAGGATCATAAAGCTGTTAAGGCTGCTTTAGAAAAGGCTATTAAAAGACCTGAATTTGTTACTTTTGATGAATCTAAATTAGAAGGTACTTATGTTAGACTTCCTGAAAGAAGTGAACTTAATCCTGAAATTAATGAATCATTAATAGTTGAATACTATAATAGATAGTATATTAAAAGAACATCGAAGTTATTCGAGGTTCTTTTTTGTTTTATCTTTTCTCTATTTTAGGATTTACTTTGGTAAAGTAGTCCATATCCCATAATTTTCCATTTATATAATAGGATTCTTTTCTTGCTCCATTATACTGTGCTAATGCTTTGTGTAATTTTAACGATTTTTCATTAAAACTAAATACAACACTTGATATACTTGAGTATCCTGCACTGAATAGTTCTTCATAGAATGCTTCGAGTACTTTTGTACCTAGTCCATGTCCTTGAAGGGATGGCTCTATACCTATTTCTATTTCTACATTTTTGTTTTTTAGGTTTTCATGAAGAATATTTATGTATCCACTGTAGTCGTTTTCTTTATTAACAAGTACATAAGTATAGTTTTTAATTGCTCTAGATATTCCATAGTTACCATTTCCTATTTGAGGAAATAGTTTGTATTCTCCTAGTGGGACTGAGAATTGTTCTTTATATCGCAGACATTTTGCATGAGAATTAATTAGTTTATTTATATCTATCTTTTCTTTTTCAAAAGCTTTTGAGTTAACTAATTTGTATCCATCCTCTAGAAGAATTACATCATTTATTTCTTTTTTTTCTGTATCAAAATAATCTACTGGGACTGATATATTTTTTTCTTTTATTTCATATTCGTTTGTTATATCAGGAAAATGTTGATACATAAATAGTGAATTAATCATCTCATCTTTTTCTGATGCAAATGGTAAGGCTGCGAACATTTTCATATTACTTGTATTTATAATATTGTTTTTAAGTTTATCACTTCCATCTGCTTGCATTGAAATATTATATAGATTGTATGCGTGTAAATATTCTAAATATTCATTTATTATATAGCCCGTAAATGAGACTAAGTATTCTTCATCATATTTTTTATCTATGAATAGTTGAATTGTTGCTCTTTTATTTGACCATATTAGGTTTGTTATTCCAATGATACCAATTAGTTTTTCTCCATCTTTTATAGTAAAAGGAAAGTTTAAATTAGGTATGTTGTACTGACTGCTGAAGTATTTTAATGTTTCTTCAGATATTCCAGAAAATAAATGGTTTGAGTTTATACTAACAATTTTTTCTTCTACAGGGTTTGTTTCTTTAGTCTTTGTTTCATTAGAAGTATAGTTTATTTCTTTATAGTTTATTAGATTTAAGTTTTCTAGATATTCTTTGTATGTTTCAAGTATTTCTTTTCTTTCTTCATAGTTAAGATTTCTATTAGTTTCAAATCTAATTTTACATGAGTCATTTTTTCCATCGATGTCATATATTCCAATGTATCCTATATAATTATCGTTATTATCTATAATAGATGCACGATGAGTTGTAGGCATTGAATTTAATATATTTTTTGCTTGTTTTTCTTCTAAATTATTGTTTTTTCTAATTAATTCTTTACTTTTTTCAATATTTACATCAAAGCTTCCGATTTTAAAGTTTTGTGTTTTAAATTTTGTAATAAAATTCTTCATATTAATCCTTTCCTGTTTTACTTTATTTAAAATTGTTTTTATTTATTAGAGCTTTTGGTGTTTTTAGAATTATTTTTAAATCATATAAAAAACTAATGTTTTTATAGTAAATAATATCATATTCTAGTTTTTGTTTATGTGTTATGTTTCTTCCTCCGTTTACTTGAGCAAGTCCTGTTAGTCCTGGTTTTACTAGATATCTTTCTTTTGGTATTTTATCTTTTGGAAGATTGTCTTTTGGTATGAATGGTCTTGGTCCTACAAGTGCCATGTCTCCTTTTATAACATTTATTAATTGTGGTATTTCATTTAGTCTTAATCTGTCAATTATATAGCTTATTTTTGTATACTCTGTACCATCAGTTACATATTCCATTCCTAGTTTTTTAGTTCTTATTTTATACATAATGTATGGTTTTTTGTGTTTACCTTCACGATATCTTAGTGTATTATGGAGTGGTAGTCCTAAATCTATAAAGGTAATTATTGATACTATAATTATTAAAGGTAATAAAATTATAAATAATATTGTAGCAATTATTGTATCTATTATTTGCTTTATATATTTTTTATACATTTTATCACCTTCTTTTTATATTTTATAGTCGTCTTCTAAAGAGAATTCAACGTTTTCTTCAATCCATTCTTTTCTTGGTTCTACTTTGTCTCCCATTAAGACGCTTACTCTTTTTTCTGCGAGTGATGCATCATCAATGTTTACTTTTACAAGTGTTCTTGTGAGTGGATTCATTGTTGTTTCCCATAGTTGTTCGGCATTCATTTCCCCTAGTCCTTTATATCTTTGAATCTCACATTTCTTATCTTTTGTTTTTTCTCTTAGTTCTTCATTGGTGTAGGCGTAATCTACTTGTTTACCACTTGTTATTTTAAATAATGGTGGCATAGCAATGTATAGTTTTCCTAGTTCAATTAATGGGCGCATATATCTATAGAAGAATGTAAGTAATAGGCACTGAATATGGGCACCATCGTCATCGGCATCGGTCATTATTATTACTTTGTCATATTCTATATCTTCTTTTTCAAAGTTAGAACCTGATCCAGCGCCGATTGTATAAATCATTGTATTTAGTTCTTCATTTTTTAGAATATCTTCGAATTTTGCTTTTTCGGTATTTAAAACTTTACCTCTTAGTGGCAAGATTGCTTGGAATTTTCTATCTCTTCCTTGTTTTGCTGATCCTCCGGCAGAGTCTCCTTCGACTAAGAATAGTTCATTTTTTGTTTTATCCTTTTTACTAGCAGGAGTAAGCTTTCCTGACATTAATTTTTCTTTAGCATTTTTATTTTTTCCTTTTCTTACTTCTTCACGGGCTTTTCTTGCTGCTTCACGAGCTAGTTTACTTTTTAGTGATTTGTCTATTATATCTGTTGCAACTTTTTTATTTTCTTCAAGAAAGAATGATAGTTTTTCAGTTGCGATTGATTCGACTGCTGTTCTTGCTACTGGACTTCCTAGTTTTGATTTTGTTTGTCCTTCGAATTGTAGTAATGATTCTGGTATTTTTAATGATATAATGGCTGTTAATCCTTCACGGACATCGGAACCATCAAATGCTTTGTCTTTTGCTTTTAGGAAATTATTATTTTTGGCGTAGTCATTGAAGACTTTAGTAAGTGCTGTTTTAAATCCTATTTCGTGAGTTCCTCCGTCTGTTGTTTTTACATTGTTTACGAAGGATATTATGTTTTCACTATATGAGTCAGTGTATTGGAATGCAATATCGACTTCAATATCATTTTTTGTTCCTGTTATTGTGTGGACTTTATGAAGTGGTGTTTTGTTTTCATTGATCATTTCTACAAATGCTGATAGTCCATCTTCATAAAAGAATTTATCGTGTTTTTTATCTTCAATATCAATTAATTCAATTGTTAGACCTTTAAGTAGAAATGCTGATTCTTGCATTCTTTCCGCGATTGTTGTGTATGAGAAGTTTATGCTTTGGAATATTTCTTTGTCTGGTAGAAATCTTACTGTTGTACCAGTTTTATTTGTAGTTCCAACTTTAGTAAGTGGTTTTGCTACTCTACCGCCGTTTTCAAAGCGCATATTATATTCATAACCGTCTCTTCTTATGGTTAGTTCAAGCCATTCTGATAAGGCATTTACTACTGATGAACCTACACCGTGTAGTCCTCCGGATACTTTATATCCACTTGTTTCAAATTTTCCTCCAGCATGTAGGATTGTAAATATTACTTCTGGGGTTGATTTACCACTTGAGTGCATTCCTGTTGGTAGTCCACGTCCATGGTCTTCTACTTCAACACTACCATCTGGATATAGGGTTATTTTTATGTAGTTACCAAAGCCATTTATTACTTCATCTATAGAGTTATCAACGATTTCCCAGACTAAATGATGTAGTCCTCTTTTATCTGTTGAACCAATGTACATACCTGGTCTTTTTCTTACTGCGTCTAGTCCTTCGAGTATTTTTATACTATTTTCATCATATTTTAGTGCCATATTCATCATCTCCTTTTTTATTATATCATTAAAAGTAGTTATTTCCAAAGGAAAATAATTAAGTTGACATTTGTTTTATAGTTATTGTTTATTATACTTTTACAAAGTAAAGACTCATCAATGATGAGCCTAATTGTTTTTAATTTCTACTACTTGTCCTTTTTTTAGAGTCTTTTTTATATCTATTACTCTTTGATTTGAGGATCCAGCATATTTTAATTTAGGATTTTTTTGTTCTTCGATAAATTGTCCATCTACTAGATAGTCAATATATTTTAAGATTTCTTTATCTTTTAAATTGTTTTCATAGTTAAATCCTGTCCATACCCATATTGTTTTTTCTGGATATGTTTCTTTAAACTTTTTAGCTAGTTTGGTAGATGCATCAATATTTTTTGGGTGAAGTGGTTCTCCCCCGAGTATTGAAAGTCCTTCGATGTATTCTTTATTTGCAAGTTCTAGTATATGTTCTATTACTTCATCTGTTAGTTCTTTTCCTCCGTTAAAGTCGTGAGTTTCAGGATTGAAGCAATTTTTACAATTGAATGTACATCCTTGCATGAATATTGATACTCTTACTCCTGGTCCATTTGATATGTCCATTTTACGAATTTTGTTGTATCTCATTTTAATCTTCCTTATTGTCTAAGTGTAGAACACGTTCTTTTATTTCTTGGGTTCTTCCTCTGTTCCAAAACTTTGTTCCAATGTATCCACATGTACGTCTTGCAACGTTTAGGGTATCATGATCTTTATTACCACATTGTGGACAGTACCATTCAAGGTCATCATTTAATAGTATTTCTCCATCAAATCCACATTTTTGGCAGTAGTCTGACTTTGTATTTAATTCAGCATACATAATGTTGTCATAGATGAATTTAATTACTTCGATAACAGCATCTAAATTGTTTTGTAGGTTTGGTGTTTCAATGTATGATATTGCTCCCCCAGGTGATAGGTTTTGGAATTCGCTTTCAAGTTTTAGTTTTGTAAATGCGTCTATTTCTTCGAATACTGGTACGTGATATGAGTTTGTTATATAGTCACGGTTTGTTATTCCTTTGATTACTCCGAATCTATCTCTTAGGCATTTTGCAAATTTATATGTTGTACTTTCTAGTGGTGTTCCATATACACTGTAGTCAATGTTTTCTTTTTCTTTCCATTCTTTACATTTTTCATTCATTCTTTGCATTACTTTAATAGCAAATTCTTTTCCTTTACCATTATCTGTATGAGAGTGTCCTGTCATATATTTTACACATTCATAAAGACCGGCGTATCCAAGTGAAATTGTTGAGTAACCATTATGTAGTAAGTCATGGATGCTTGCTCCTTTCGGAAGTCTTGCTAGTGCTCCATGTTGCCAAAGGATTGGTGCTACATCACTTGTTGCTTTTGATAGTCTTTTATGTCTTATTTGAAGTGCTCTATGGCATAGTTCTAGTCTTTCATCAAATATTTTAAAGAATGTTTCTTCGTCTTTGTCTGATGATAAAGCAACGTCTGGTAAGTTTATTGTTACAACTCCTTGATTGAATCTACCATAGTATTTTGGTTTTCCGTTTTCATCAACGTATGGAGTTAGGAATGAGCGGCATCCCATACATGGATAACAGTTACCATTTCCATTTTTATCTATTTTAAGTTGTAACATCATTTTTTCTGATATATAGTCTGGTACCATACGTTTAGCAGTACATTTTGCTGCTAATTGTGTAAGATAGTAGTATTTACTATCTTCATGGATGTTATCTTCTTCAAGTACATATAGTAATTTAGGGAATGCTGGTGTTATATAAACTCCTTTTTCATTTTTCATTCCTTCGATTCTTTGATGTAGGAATTCTTCGATAATCATTGCTAATTCTTCTTTATATTCTTTTGTTTCGCCAAGATACATGCAAACGCTTAAGAATGGTGCTTGTCCGTTAGTAGTAGTCATTGAATTAACTTGGTATTGGAATGTTTGTACTCCTGCGGTTATTTCTGTTTTTAAATCTTCTTTTGCAAATTTTTCGCATTGTTCTTTTGGCAATTTACGTGCTTTGTATATTTTTAAGTATCTGTTATAACTGTCCCTTACGAATGGTGCTAAGTGTGTAAGTGTTATTGATACTCCCCCATATTGACTTGATGATACTGCTGTTATGATTTGAGTTGCAATTGTTACTGCAGTTAAAAATTTATGTGGTTTTTCAATCATTACTCCATTTATATTTGTACCATTTTGTAACATATCTTCTAGGTTTATTAAGTCACAATTATGTAGTGCATTTTGTGCAAAGTAGTCAGCATCGTGGAAATGTATTATTCCAGCATCATGTGCTTCTACTATGTCTTCTGGTAGTAAAAATCTTCTTGTAATATCTGTACTTGTTATTCCCGCTAAATAGTCTCTTTGTGTTGTTACTACTTTAGCATTTTTATTTGAGTTTTCTGTGTTCCAGTATTCGCTTTCCCCATCTATTAGTTCTTTAATTGCTAAGTCAGTAGTGTTGCTTTTTCTAACTAGTTCTCTTGTGTATCTATAAGTAATGTATTTTTTAGCTAGTTCATATTTTCCTATTGACATAAGTTTCATTTCTATAATATCTTGAATGTCTTCGACAAGAATTCTTTTCTTACCAAGTGATTCAATGTATTTTTCAATGTTTCTTATTTGTGTGTGTGATGCTTGTTGGCTTTCTTCGACTTCCTTATTTGCTTTTAAAATGGCTGCTTCTATTTTTTCAGGACAATAATCAACCATGTGTCCATCTCTTTTGATTACCTTCATTTTTTACTCCTCCTATTTTTTTACATTTTAATTATATAATTTTGTCGAAAATTGTTATTGTTGCAATTGCAACATTTTAAAAATAATGTTAAAATATTTTTGGGAGGGATATTATGAACGATTTATTTAAAGGAATTCACCCTAGTAAACAGGGATTTTTATTAAAAATGTTGGAGGCTTCTAGTTTACATTTTAGTGTAAATGAGTTAGTGTCAAGTAAGATTAAAATGAATAATTATATTGCAATTGTAAAGACTGGTTATCTTAATATTATAAAGACTGATAGTGCTGGTAATAGGTCTTTAGTTGAGGTGCTTGATGAGGGGGATGTTTTCGGAACTAATATATCTAATTTAGTTAATAGTGATTATGATGTTATTGCTAAGGAAGAGTCTTTGGTTATTTTTATTGATACTGCTTATATATATAGTAATGCTAATATTAATTCTTCAATTTTTAGTCAGTTTTTGATTAATTTATTAGAGATTACTCAAAAGAAGTTGACTTCAAATAATGAAAGAGTTGATATTTTGACTAATAAGACTATTAGAAATAAACTTCTTTCTTATTTTAAGTATTCTTATATGGATACAAATGCTAGAATTGTGTATGTTCCTTCTTCTTTTACTGCTCTTGCTGATTATTTAGCAATTGACAGGAGTGCAATGAGTAGAGAGCTTAAGAATCTTAAGGATGAAGGTCTTATTGAAATAAAAAACAAGAAAATAAAGTTGCTTTATTTTCCTGAATAAAAATGTTTTATAGATTTATTACTTCATAAGAATAGTCTAAATCATCAAGTATTTTAAACATATCTTGTAGTGATATAAAGATAGTTGCAGTATTATCATTAGGATGAAACGTTATTAGTTTTTCGTTTATTATATCTTTATCTATATAGATTTTAATATCACGATCTTTATTATTTATTAGTCCAAATATTGATACTGTTCCTGGTTTTAATCCTAGTTTTTCTTTTAGTTGTTCTTCTTTTGCAAAGTGAAGTTTATCATTTGTTATTTCATTCATCTTTTTTATATCTAATCTTTTAGAGTCATCCATTATAATTAGATAAAACTTTTTATCTTTTTTATTTGTCATAAATATAGTTTTTGAACGAACTCCTTCTTTTCCTTCGATATATTTATCTGCTTCTTCAGTTGTCATCGCAGGTTTATGATGAATTATTTCATATTTTATGTTTTTGGTTTCTAAATAGTCTAATACTTGTTTCATTTATTTTTCCTTTGTTTTCGACTTTTATACAGAGACTTTACTAGCTTTTTCTTGTCAATTTCATTAGTTTTTAAAACATAATCAAAGTTCTCTTCATTGTAAGTTATACTAGCCTGATCTCTTAAGTTAAATGATTCTTCACTTATGTTATCTCTTCTTGTTGCTCTTCTTTTTCTTATATCGTATGGTGTATTTAAAAGTATTTTTATATCACACATGTCAAAATATTTTGATTTTGATAATAACATCCAATCTAAGATTACTATTTTATTTTTATTATTTTCTAGAAAGTTGTCAATTTCTATTTGCATATATTTCCATGTAATATTAGTTAGTTTTTCCATTTCTATTTTAGAACCAAAAACTATTGTGCTTAGTTTTTTTCTATCGATATCGCTTTCACTTAGTATTTTGTTTCCATATAGTTTTATCAATTCTTTTTTTACTTCAGGAAGCAATAAAACTTTATGACCAATTTTATCTATTTCTAGATGTATTGCTTTATTGTCTGTTAATTTTATTATTTGATTGGCTAAAGTAGTCTTGCCACTTCCGGAATTACCACATATACCTATAATCATAATCGTTTCCTCCGTTTTCATTATATCATGTTATTCTTTTAATGTTAATAGTTGCTTTTTGTGTTAGGTATAAAGACAAGAAAGACCTAAATTCATTGAATATTTTTATGATTTTTAGTGATATTTTTAGATTTAATTTGTATATATTTAGTTAAAAGTTAATGACTAATATTATAAAAACAATAGATGTTTGTAAGTATATTTATGTAAAAAAAGACGATTTTATATAATTGCCTTTTTTATTTTTATTTAAATTTTTATAGCTTAATGTTTTTTATTTTATATAACTCATCTTCTATTTTTTTTATTAGTTCATTTTTATTTCTTCTATCATTTTTACCTTTGTGCCACATAAAATCGTTCCAATCTTCTAGTACTGAATCAATATTTTCTTTGTTAACTTTATCTTTCAATATCTGATATGCAGTTTTTTTGTAGTTCATTAGTGAGACAACTGCTAGTGATATATAATAGGATTTTTCTGGTATTTTTGATATTTTATAGAAATGAAGTGCTAACTCATCATCTATTTTTTTTGGATTTTGTATAATTATTTTATTAGTTCTATAGAGTGTTGTAGCACCTTCTATTTTAATGTTTTCAGCATCTTTAGGAATTTCTACATCATATATAGTATCTCCTCTGTGCAACCATCTTAAAATACAGTCTTCACTACAATAATTAAAACCTCCAAATTCTTTTCCAGTACTAGCATTAGGATTCCAATTATCACTGATATTTACTTCACCTATTTTATAATTAAAATTGTTTTTTGCACCGCTTGTTGTTCCAAACATTACTTTTACATATTTTTTCATTTTATCACCATCTAAAAAATTCCATATCTTACGTTTTTTATTCTTTTTTCTAAATTTTCTTCAATATCTAATCTTTCCTTTATTAAATGCATACTAATCAACTCCTTTCAAGCATATAAAAAGGTTAACCGAAATTAACCTTTCATATATTTAAAGTCGATTAGTTTGACTGATTTCTCTATGGTGCCTGTGGTGGGACTCGAACCCACACGATATTGCTACCACTGGATTTTGAGTCCAGCGCGTCTACCAATTCCGCCACGCAGGCATAAAGAACTATAATTGTTCTATTTCTTTTCTTTTTTTAAAGATAAGATACATTTATTATATCACATCTTTTGAAGATTTGTTCATTAAAAAGTAGAAAATTATAGTTGTTCTATTTCTTCCTCTTCTTTGTATTTTGAATTATATAGTTCAACGTCATCTGATTCTTCTACTTCTATTGCAGGGAGTTCATTTAATGATGTTAAGCCAAAGTAATCTAAGAATTCATCTGTTACTGCATATAGTCTTGGTTTCCCTACTGTATCTTTTCTTCCTACTTCTTTTACTAAGTCTCTTGATATTAGGTTTCTAATCATTTGACTTGATTGAATTCCTCTTAATTCATCTATTTCTAAACGAGTTATTGGTTGGTTATATGCTATTATTGCTAGTGTTTCAAGTGCTGATTGTGAAAGTGTTTTATTGCTTGATAGTTCCGATAGTTTTTCATAGTAGGCTTTGTGTTCTTTTTTTGTTGTTAGTTTATATTTTCCTGCGAAGTCTTGGATCATTATTCCTCTTTCTTCATTTGAGTAATCTTCTTTTAGTTTGTTTATTAATTCAAGTGCATCATCTTGTTCTATTTCTAAGACTTCGCTTATTTCTTCGATTGTTAATCCTTCGTCTCCGGTTATAAATAATAGTCCTTCAAGTACTGATTTCATTATGCCACCTCACAGTATATTTTATCAAAGTTATTTTCTTGTGTTATTTTTAGTTCATTATTTTTTGCCATTTCTAAGATTGATAGAAATGTTACTACTACATATGGTTTTGATATATCTTCGAATAGATCAAAGAATTCTACTTTTATTTTTGTTTTTAAGATATTTTTTATAGATTTTGTTCTTTCTTCGATGGATATTTCTTTTGTTGTTATTTTAGTAGTAATTGGTTTTTTTATTTGTTGTCTTTTTAAGTAGTTTTGAAATGCTTTTAATAAGTCTTCAAGTGTTATATCATCAGATAGTTGTTGTTTGGGATCAATGTATTCTTTTAGATTAGATGGAGACTTAGTATAGAATTCATGTCTTTGTTCTTCGAGTTCTTTGAAGTCTTGGGTTATTTTTTTATATTGTTCGTATTCTAATAATCTATTTATTAGATTTTCTTTTAGTTCTGTTAGTTCTTCTTGTTCTTCTTCATCTTTTATATTTGGAAGAAGGCTTTTTGATTTAATGTACATTAATTCTGATGCAAGTATTAGATATTCTGATGCAATGTTTAGATTTTTTTCTTTCATATTATCTATGAAGTCTAAGTATTGGTCTGTTAATTTTACTATTTCAATATTCATAATATCCATATCTTGTTCTTTTATTAAGTGTAATAGTAAATCAAGTGGTCCTTCGAAATCGTTTATTTTAAAATTATACTCCATATAATCACCTTTAACATGTATAATTATATCATATTTTCTTGTTATTACAAAGAAAAAATAACTTGCGTTATTTTTAGTTTCTTGGTTTAAATATTAATGCAAATACAAAACTAAAGATTATTGCGCTTGTTATTCCTGTTGCAGTAAGATCAAACATTCCCATTAGTATACCGGTTGCACCAGATTGATTGGTTCTTTCTAGTGCACCATGGATTAGTAAATGACCAAAGCTTGTTATTGGTACTAGTGCTCCTCCTCCAACATGTTGTATTATTTTATCATATATACTAAATGTGTCTAGGAATGAGCCTATTACTACAAACATGCTTGTGATGTGTCCTGCCGATAGGGTTGTGTTATCTAATATTAATTGTGCTATTAAGGATAGTATTCCTACGAAGAGGAATGATGTTATATAACTCACTTTACCACCTCCATAGTTATTGCGTGGGCAATTGATAGAATGTTTTCTTTTTGATATATTAATGTTGGTGAGAATAGTGCACCAGTTGCTACGAATAAAACTTTTTTTAGATTTTTATTTTTCATTTCATTGTATATGTATCCATAAGTTACTAAGGCACTACAGACTGGTCCTGATCCTCCGGCGGTTATTTCTTTTTGTTTTTTCATATCATATAGCATTGTTCCACAGTCATTGTAGTTTTCTCCTAGTTTTATTTTGTATTTTTGGTTCATGTATTCTTTTAGAATCTTTTTTCCATATAGTCCTAGGTCTCCGGTTAGGATTAAATCATAATCGCTTACTTTTTCATTATTGTTTTTTAAATGGGTATATATTGTATCTGCTGCGGCAGGTGCCATTACTGCTCCCATATGGTTGGGATTATTTTGGTTTTTATCTATTATTTTTCCTATTGTACCTGATGTTATTTTTATATTTGCTTTTTCATTTGTTAATAGTATTGATGCTCCTCCGGTTGATGTGAATGTTTTTGTTTTAGGACTTGGTGCGCCATATTCTACTGGATTTCTAAATTGTTTTTCTGATACTAGGTTATTTGAACTAGTTGTACATATAATGTTTTTTGCTTTTTTGCTTTCTAAGATAGTTGATGCAAGTATTATTGACTGTGTTGATGTTGCACAGGCACTATAGACTCCGATTAGTGGTATTTCATAGTCTTTTGCTGCATATGATGATGCTGTTATTTGATTTTGTAAGTCTCCAGATATTAAGATATCTATTTCTTCTTTTGTAATATTTTCTTTATCTATTAAGGTGTCTATGCTTTCTTTTTGAAGGTTTACTTCTGATTTTTCTAATGATTTACTATTTACATAAAAGTCTTTATGTGTTTTATCAAAGTATTTATTTAGTGGGCCTTTTGCTTCGAGATGTCCAGCGATTGTTGCGGTATTTTTTATGTATACGTTATTAAATTCAAATGTCATAGGGCGACTCCTAGTAGAAATCTTATAAGAGCAAAGAAGTATGATGATACTACTCCATATAAGATTACTGATCCCGCTAATTTAAAGATGTTTGAACCAAATCCATAGATTAAACCTTCGTTTTTATAGTCTAGTATTGCACTTTGCATAGAGTGTGCGAATCCTGTTATTGGTATTATAAGACCCATTCTTCCTGTTTTTACAAAGGTATCAAATACTCCGATGGCTGTTAAGAAGCACGCAATAAAGATAAGGGTTATAATCATAAATACTGCTGAATCGTTTCTTGATATTTCAAATAGGTATGAATATATTTCTATTAGGAAGTTGCCGAATGCTCCGATTAGTCCTCCGACTGAGAAAGCTATTAAGGCGTTTATTAGTTTATTTTCATCTGGTAGATTTGTCTTTACTATTTTGTCATAGTTTTCTTGTTTCATTTTATCACCATTTTTATTATGGTTTTTTTATATTTTTTCATACAAAAAATAGGTTATGTCAACCTATCTCTTAATTTTTGTAATATTTTTGTTTCTTCTCTTGATACTTTAGTTTGATTTATTCCTAATAGTTTTGATACTTCTTGTTGAGTTAAACCTTCTTCATATCTTGATATTATTATTTGTTTTTCTAGTTCTTTTAAATTATTTATTTCTGTTTTTAGATCTAGTATTTCTCCTTCGTATTCTTTTTGAATGTATCCTGTTTTATTGTATAAATCATCCTCAATGTCATTATCTAGAGATTCTACTAATGCGGTGGCTAGTTTAGCATTTGTTATTTGAGTTTCGTCTATTTCTAAGAATAGTGATAATTCAAAATCAGTTGGTTCTCTATTTAGTCTTTGATATAGAATTTCTTTAGCTTTTGTTATCATTGTATTTAGTTTTATTAATTCTTTGCTTATTTTTAGTGTATTGCTTTCTCTTATATATTTTTTTACTTCTCCTTTAATGTAGAAATAGGCATATGATGAGAATTTGGTTTGTTTATCATTTTTATAGTTTTTATAGGCATTTATTAATCCAATTGCTGCGGTTTGATATAGGTCTTCAATGTCAAAATATTCTTTGTATCTATTTATGATGGAATAAATTAGTGGTTCATTTTGTATTATTAATTCATTTAAATCTATCATAGTGTTACATAATCAAATACTTCTTGTTCTTCTTTTATTTGTAGTAGGTTGTTTGTTATTATGTTGTTGTTTTCAAATAGATTATTTATTCCACATATTATTAGTTTTCCATTTCTTTTTAATAGTTTCATATAGTTATCAAAGATTATTTCTATTGCTTTTGCATCTATTTTTTTAATGCTTTCTAAGTTAATTAGTAAGTATTTTATACCATTTTTTATTATTAATTGATCTAGGTCTTGTTCTAATTGGTCACAAGCATTTTTGTTGAATATTCCACTTAGTCTTATGATGAATATGCCTTTTACAAATTCCATATCAATGTTATACATTTTATCTCTCCTTTAGTAAGTTATATAGTAAATATCCTAATAGGAATATTATGCTTAAGATTATAACAGGGAGTATGTATAATATTTTGTTGGTTTTTGTTTTTTTCTTAGATTCTTTGTGCGACAAATTATTTTCTTTTTTAGTATTTATTTGTTTTTTGTATACTAATAAATTACTAGTATTGGTTATTGTTTCTTTATCTGTTTTTTCTTCTTTGGTGTCTGCTTTGATACTTGCTTGTAATTTTTTTGTTACTGGTATTTTTTCAAATATATTATTTTTTTGTTCTGGGAATGAATTAATACATTTTGTTTCATCTTTTATGTATCCATCGAGCGTTTTATGGTATCCTTCTTGGTATTCTTTTTCTATTTTGTAGTATTTAAATAATGTATCTTGATATTTATATTTTGTAGTATTTGGCAGTTTATTATATAGTGGTGTTTCTAATTCTTCTTGTGTTGTTATTATTTCATCGCTATATTTATATGTTTTTATGTCTTCTTGTGTTATTTTTATCTCATATGGTCTTACTTCATAATCATCTTCGAATGTTATCTTTTTACTATTATTTATGTAATCATATTCTTTTTTTATTTCTATGACGTTAAATTTTTTTGTGTATTCTTTTGGAAATAAGTATGTATAAATGTCTAAAGTATCAAAATATCTGCGTAAGTATATTTTTACAGTTATATCTAATGGATTTACTTCGTGTGATAGATTGATATCTATAAAATTGAGATTTATTTTATCATATAGATTTAGTTGGTTATCATTTATATGTTTATATTGATTATCATTGTTTGAAGATAGTGTATAGTCTAGTTTTTGATCTTTTTCATAAATTTCTAATTCATAGACTAGTCCAACCATATCGTATCTTGTTACTATTCTATTTATTTTTTTTATGGGATTATAGTTATTATATGTTTCTTCTTGTATTATTCTGTGTGGTTTTTCTTCTGGTTTTATTTCTGTTTCATATTCTTTTATAATTTGTTCATTGCTTTTAAATGGATATTCTTTAGGGTTTTCTCTTTCGATTGTGTAGTCTGTAAATACTTTGGTTTCTTTGTAGTATTTACATAGTTTTGTCTCACTAAATGTTTTTTGATTATTTATTGCTTGTACATTTAGTGGGATTAAAACAAGCAATATTGTTATGAAAATTTTTTTCATTTTATCACCTCTCGTATATATTGAACGCATATTATTATGAGATTCCTTAATAAAAATGAAAAAAATATATATTTTACATGTATTTTTGACGTTTATTTACGTTTTGTTTACAAATAAAAAGAAAAGATTACATTGCATCTTTTCTTGAGAAGTTTAATCTTCCTTTATTGTCTGTTCCGATTGCTTTTACTACTATTTCGTCTCCTACTTTTACTACGTCTTCTACTTTTTCTACTCTTTCTTTTGATAGTTTAGAGATGTGTACTAATCCTTCGCAACCTGGCCATATTTCAACGAAGCATCCGAATGGTTCAACTTTTACTACTTTAGCAGTGTATATTTGTCCTTCTTCGACTTCTCTTGTTATGTCTTCGATCATTTTTATTGCTTTATCTATTACAGCGTAATCACTGTGGTATAGAATTATTCTTCCATCGTCTTCGATGTCTATTTTGATGGCGTTTTTATCATTAACGCTTATTACGTTGCTTGAGTCTTGAATAATTTTTGTTATTACGTCACCGCCACGTCCAATTACATCTTTTATTTGGGATTCTTTTATTTTCATTTGTTTTATTTTTGGTGCGTATGGTGATAATTCTTTTCTTGGTTCTGTTATTGCTGTTTTCATATTTTCTAAGATTTCAAATCTTGCTTTTTTAGCTTGTTGTAGTGCTTCTTGTAATATTTGTTTTGTAATTCCTTGTATTTTGATATCCATTTGTAAAGCGCATATACCCTTTTTAGTTCCTGCGACTTTGAAGTCCATGTCTCCGAAGTGGTCTTCTGCTCCTTGTATATCGGTTAGGATTGTATACTTATCGTTATTTGTTATTAATCCCATGGCTATTCCTGCGACCATGTCTTTTATTGGTACACCTGCGGCCATTAGTGACATACATCCTGCACATATTGAAGCTTGCGATGATGAACCGTTTGATTCTAATACTTCGGATACTACTCTTATTGTGTATGGGAATTCTTCTTCAGATGGAAGAACTTGTGATAGTGCTTTTTCTCCAAGGGCACCGTGTCCTATTTCTCTTCTTCCTGGAGCGCCATATCTTCCTGTTTCTCCGACACTGAATTGTGGGAAGTTATAGTGATGCATGAATCTTTTTCCTTCTTCGTCTGATAGTCCATCTAGTATTTGATATTCACTTATTGATCCTAGTGTTGTTATGCTAAGCACTTGTGTTTGTCCTCTTGTGAATAGTGCTGATCCGTGTGTACGTGGTAAGATATCTACCTCAGATGATAATGGTCTAATTTCGTCTACTTTTCTTCCATCTGGTCTAATTTTTTCTTCTGTTATTAGTCTTCTTATTTCTTCATATTCGATTGCTTCGAGTACTTCGTTTACTTGTTTTATAATATCATTTAGATTTTCATCATCTTTATATAGTTCTTTAAATTTTTCACGTACTTCTTCTTTTAGTTCATCTATTTTATCTTGACGTGCTAGTTTTTCTTCAATTTGAATGGCATTTAGCATTTTAACAGTAATCATATCTCTTACTTTTGAGTTTATTTCATCGTCTATTTTAATGATTGGATAGTCTTTTTTAGGTTTTCCAATTTCTTCTTTTATTTGTTCTTCGAACGCTATTAATTCTTTGATTGCTTCATGTCCATACATTAATGCGTCAAGCATATCTTCTTCAGATACTTCTTTTGCTGATGATTCAACCATGTTGATTGCATCTTTTGTACCTGCGACTGTAAGATAGATATCGCTTAGTTCTTGTTGTTCTGGTGTTGGGTTTATTACAAAGTTTCCATCTACTCTTCCTACCACTACTGAGGCAACTGGTCCTAGAAATGGTAAGTCGCTTATTGATAGTGCTAGACTTGATCCAAATAGTGCTGTCATTTCTGGTGAGTTTGCTGTGTCTACTGATAGTACTGTATTTATTACTTGTACTTCGTTTTTGAATCCTTCTTTAAATAGTGGTCTAATTGGTCTATCGATTAGACGAGCAGCAAGGGTTGCATTTTCTGTTGGTCTTCCTTCTCTTTTTATGAATCCCCCGGGTATTTTACCTACTGAGTATTGTTTTTCTTGGTATAGTACCATAAGTGGAAAGAAGTCTCCAGTAGTTGGCTCTTTTCCATTTGTTACTGCAGTTAATACTACTGTATCTCCATATCTTACTAAGCAAGATGATGCTGCTTGTTTTGCTAATTGTCCTACTTCAACAATTATCTTACGACCACGAAAGTCGTATTCGAATGTTTTTTTCATATGTTCCTCCTAAAATAAAAGACACTAAAAAATAGTGCCTACTTTCTTAATCCTAATTTTTTAACAACTTCACGATATCTAGTAACGTCTTTATTTTTTAAGTAGTTAAGTAAACTTCTTCTTTGTCCTACTTTCTTTAAAAGACCTCTTCTAGAATGGTAATCGTGTTTGTGTTCTTTTAAGTGTTCTGTTAAGTTTTTGATTTCTTCAGTTAAGATTGCTATTTGTACTTCAGCAGAACCTGTATCTTTTTCACCTCTTGCGAAGTTTTTAATTATTTCTTGTTTTTTTTCTACACTTAAAGCCATTTTATTTACCTCCTTATATATTTTCACCAGAACCTAGATAAATAAGGATTTTCATTTATCCAAGAAATGGAACAACAATAATATACTATAAATATATGATTTTTGCAAGTGTTTTTGCAAATTTTATAATTGTATATGCCAAGTTGTATTTTGGATTTGGTTTGTTTTACTGGTTTTATGGTATTTATTATCCATATTCTTGATAGTCTCTAAGCGAGTGTTTATTTTATTAAATATATTTATTTAGAGTTTTTTCTAAGGCTTTTTTATCATCATTTAGAATAATGCAATCTTTAAAACCATCTTTTATAAAATGATCTTTTATAAATTCTTTTTCTTTATCTATTGCAATTA
>ERZ857629.1499-NODE-1499-length-25363-cov-7.399518_pt1 | contig 25363 bp, 23 predicted proteins | sample MGYA00519700_ERZ857629 | MGnify/ENA primary metagenome ERZ857629 (study PRJEB31778, sample SAMEA3449351) | human gut metagenome | biome: human gut; feature: human-associated habitat; material: faeces | place: United Kingdom | collected 2010/2012 ...
AAATGTTAAAAAGAGCAGAGATAAGAGAAAACAGAGAAGAAGCATATAATGAAGGACTTGAAGAAGGTGCTTTAGAAAAAGCAAGAGAAACTGCTCTTAAGATGATTCAGAATAATTTGTCATTTGATCTTATTACAGAGTGTACTGGACTATCACTTGAAGAACTTGATGTATTAAAAAAGGAAATAGAATAATATCTATTCCTCTTTTTGTTTTTTAGTATAAAATAATAAAGTATCTTTTATCACTTTATTATTTTATTTATTTTTTCATACACTTCTTTTAATGACTTTTCATATTTTGAAGTTTCTTTAGGATAGTAATAAATACTATCTTTTATTTTATCTGGCATATAATTTTGTTTGACTAAACTATTTGGATAATTATGAGGGTATAAATAGCCAATATTAGGACTTTTTATTATACTTGGTACTTCTCCAATAGCATGTTCTTTTATCTCGTTAATAGCCTTATCTATTGCAAGATAAGCACTATTGCTTTTTGGAGATAAACACATCTCAATAACTATATTAGAAAGAGGAATTCTAGCTTCTGGTAAACCAACTCTTTCACATGCATCAATAACAGCATTAAGTTTAGGACCAATCGAAGGATTACCAAGTCCTATATCTTCATAACATATGACAGAAAGACGTCTAAATATAATACTTAAATCTTCCATAATAAGAAGTTGTGCTAAATAGTGTAGAGCAGCATTAACATCTGATCCTCTAATAGACTTTTGAAGTCCACTAAGAGAGTTATAATAGCTTTCTTCATTTTTATCACCAGTAACAACTGAAGTATTATTAATACTTTTAATCGTATCTATATTAATACTATGATCTTTATTATAATAATAAGATACTTCAAGTAAGTTATAAGCAAATCTTAAGTCATATTTAGATATTTTAGCAATATATTTTAAAGCATCATTAGTTATTTTAATATCTTTTAAATATTCTGTTTTAATAGCTTTTTTAAGTCCTTTTAATATATCTTCTTCACTAAGAGGAACTAATTTAAATATTTGACATCTACTTCTTATCGCAGGATTTATTGCATGATACGGATTAGAAGTAGTAAGACCAATTAAAGTAATAAGACCACTTTCTAAACATGGAAGAAGTATATCTTGTTTATCTTTGTTTAATCTATGTATTTCATCTACAATTAAAATCATTCCATCATACATTTTTGCTTCTTCGATTACTATATCAAAATCTTGTTTTTTATGAATAACGGCATTTAAAAAACGATAATTCATACCTAGATCATTTACAATCGCAGTAGCTATACTAGTCTTACCAATACCTGGTTCTCCATATAAAATCATTGAAAATATTTTTTTATTTTTAACCATATTAGATATAATTTTATCTTTACCAATTAATGTTTCTTGTCCTAAAACATCTTTTAAAGTTTTAGGTTTTAGTTTTATTGCTAATGGTTCATTCATACTAACACTTCCATTCATATATATTTTATCAAATATATTTATATATTACAAACAATTATTCTTAAAATGTTTCTTTTGTTAACTTTTTCTTTATTTTTATCGTTGTTTTTGGTATAATATATTCAAAATTATTTAACTGAAAGGAAGAGTTTATATATGAGACATGCTGATACTTATGTTTTTGAAATTAATCATGAAAAACCAGTAACTAAAACTGAAATTTTAAAAGAAATACGAAATGTATTACTCTCTGAACCTAACAAAGATGATGATTGTATTTCTTTATATGATGTTGCTCAATTAATAAAAAGAAAACGAGAATATTACGAGAATATTATAGAATCATATGAGAGAAGACTTACGTCGATATCAAAACGTAATGGTTTAGGTTATACAAATATAGTTGTTGATAATGATTTTAAGGATGAAAATAAGATAAAAATAGATTTTAATACTAAATATAATAATAAACTTGATAATGCACTATTCTTTAAAGAAGATGATGATTTATATATTATACGTCCTTTGATATATGATTCACAAGGAAAACAAATATTACTGATTTTAGGAAATACAATTTCACAACTTTATGATGTAGTACTTCAATATAACAGAATTTTTGATTATTATGTTCGTGATATTAAGTCAATGAATTCAGATGTTTCAGTTGATATTATTGGTGATTTTATTGATATATCTTTTGCACATGATTCTGAAGAAAAATTTAAATTAGAACTAAATAATAGGTCTGAACAATACGAATGGAGGACTAACTCATATATAATTGCAAGTACAATTTCAGAAAGTGAACATGCAATATTTAAAAAAGTATTTGTTAAAATTGAAGACTGTCCTGAATGGAGTAGAGATGATTTATATAAAATTAGAAAAAATCAATTAGAGGGAAAAAACACATATTTAGAAGAAACACAACCTGAAAAAACAGGAATAAAAAGAAAAATACTTTCGTTTTTAAAAAGATAAAGCCATTAGGCTTTTTTTAATTTATAAAGTTTAATGGTTATATTGCGAATAAAGTGTTTTATATGCTATAATTGTATTGAGGTATAATATGAAAGATAAGTATGAAGTTAATACATTTATTTTAGATTATATTGATTATTTAAAATATGAAAAGAACCTAAGTCCTAGAACAATAGAAAAATACAAATATAGTCTAATTGTTTTTGAAAAATATATGTTAAATAAGAATATTAATTTATTTGATGTAACACAATATGATATTATGGACTTTCTTACTAATTATTTTAAAGATAAGGGTGTTAGTTCTAAGACAAATAGTATTACTTCGATTAATAACTTTTATATATATCTAGTAAAGGATAAAAGGATTGATATTAATCCTTGTGAGAATATTGATAGGCCAAAGATGAAGAAAAGGTTACCTGATGTATTGACTGTAAATGAGGTTGATAAATTATTAGATATTCCACTTCATACTAAAGAAGATTATAGAGATAAAGCAATACTTGAGGTTTTATATGCTACTGGTATAAGAATTAGTGAACTTACTAATTTAAAAATGCAAGATGTAGATTTTGCTAATAAAGTAGTTAGAGTCTTTGGTAAGGGTTCTAAAGAAAGAATTGTCCCTATTAATAAGTATGCTTTAAAATATTTAGGAATGTATTTAGATATAAGAGGATCTTTCTTAAAAGGTAAACTTACTGATTACATTTTCTTAAATAGTAAGGGTGAAGCTATTAGTAGGGAAAGTTTTGGATTAGAACTTAATAAAATAGTAAAGAAGCAAGGATTAAATAAAAGAGTTACACCTCATATGCTTAGGCATTCGTTTGCTACTCATATGCTAAATCAAGGTGCAGACTTAAGAAGTATACAGGAATTACTTGGACATTCTGATATTAGTACTACTACTATATATACACATGTAAGTAATGAAAAGGTAAAGAATGATTATTTAAAATACCATACAAGATAGGGAGGATTATTATGAGATTTAAAAGAGTATTTTTAATAGTTTGTGATTCACTTGGCGTTGGTGAAGCACAAGATGCAGTAAATTATGGAGATATAGGTGCTAATACATTGAAGCATATTAATGATAAGCATAATTTATTTATACCTAATCTTAAAAAACTTGGATTTTTAGACACTATTAATATGAATGAAGATGATAATGTTGAAGCATACTATACTATTGCAAGGCCTAATAATAAGGGAAAAGATACATTAAATGGTCATTATGAAATAGTAGGCTTAAGAAATGAAGTACCATTTAAAACATTTACTGAACATGGTTTTCCAGATGAATTAATTAAAGAAATAGAAACTCAAACAGGAAGAAAAGTTATTGGTAATTGTGCAGCATCTGGTACTGAAATAATTAAAGAATTGGGAGAGGAGCATATAAAGACTGGTGCACTTATTATTTATACATCAGCAGATTCCGTTTTACAAGTAGCAGCACATGAAGCAGTTATTCCAGTAGATTTGTTATATAAATATTGTGAAATTATTAGAAATATAACTACTAAAGACGAGTGGAAAGTTGGTAGAATTATTGCAAGACCATTTATTGGTAATAATAAGGATAATTTTAAAAGAACAGGAAATCGTAGAGATTTTGCATTAAAGCCACCTACTAAGTCTATTTTAAATAAGCTAAGTGATAAGGGATTGAGTGTTATATCAGTTGGTAAGATATATGATATATTTGATGGTGAAGGAATAACTAAAAAACTTACTTCTCATTCAAACAAAGAAGCTGTAGATAAAGTACTTGAAGTAATGAATAAGAACTTTACCGGTTTATGTTTTGCTAATTTAAATGATTTTGATACATTATATGGCCATAGAAGAGATTCTTTAGGATATGCTAATGCCATTGAAGAGCTTGATGTAGAAATACCAATGATGTTAAATAACTTGAATAATGATGATTTACTTATTATAACAGCTGACCATGGTAATGATCCAACATATTCAGGAACAGATCATACAAGAGAAAATACTCCAGTTATTATTTATAGTAGAGTATTTAGAGAACCAAAAAATTTACCAATTATGTCAACATTTGCGGATATTGGTGCTACTATAGCAGATAACTTTGAAGTAGATCCTCCAATGATTGGGGAATCATATTTAGACAAACTAATATAATAGGGAAGGGGAAGTGATATTATAAAAAAAATATTTAGTTTTCTAATTATTACACTTTTAGCATTTACAATGATTGGTTGTTCTAACAAAATACCAATAAAACCAGAATATAGCGTAAATGAACAGGCAATTGCAGATGATATTGAATTACTCATAAATGAGGTAATTTATAATGAAACGCATCAAACATTGAGAATCAAAGTTAAAATGACTAATAAAAGAGATAATACTGTTACAATTAAATCAGATGAAATGTTTAAACTATATGATATAAATAAAGTTCAAATTCCAAATAGTTATAACAATACTACTAATATAATAAAAAAAGATGAAACTATTACTTATATATTAGAATATAGTGTTGCTAAAAAAGAAATATATGAATTGTATTTTTATTCAGGAGTTGTAGAAAACAATATAAGATTTAATATAACTAGTAAAGATATCACTAATGCTATTGAATAAAATAATCTTAAAAATGTCATAATATCAATTATCGGAAGTTGTATATTTATTAAAAAGATGAGGTTTAATCCTCATTTTTATTATATTTTAATTTGGTTTATATTATATTGTATTATGTTGTTCTTTATTGTTTTATTTCTTTTCATATATTTGATTATTATTTAAATATTTATATATATTATTTATATATATTATTATGATAATATATAATGTGTTTTAAATAATTTAAATTATTTAAACATTATAATTATTAATATTCCTCATTAATTAATTATACATAGTTAATGTGTATATTGTGTATTATAATATATTCTTACTCTCCTACTACTTTTCAATCAAATTCAAATAGGGGGAGTACTTCAATTTTTTAGGTGCTCTAATTTAAATCGAGAAATCAAAAGATGGGTAATTATTCATTTCGAATTAAATGTGGTTATGATTTAAACCGACATATAAAAAGATGGATAGTTATCCATCTCGATTTAAAATTAGGAAATATATGATTAAAGTTTTCTAGACATAATTTCTGCTATTTTTTCAAATACTTCTTTACCATTAGATTCATTTATAGAACTATAACCAAGTTCTTGTAATGCTTGCTTTCTTAATGTAAATAATTCTTCAGTTCTACTTAGTTTTTCTTCATTTTTTTGAGCGATTTCCATTTCAAGTTTTTTATGTTGTTCTGCAACTTTACTACGTGATGCTCCCCTACTTGAATACAAATTCATAGCAGAGTAGACAATACCTTCAAAAATATATTGTTTATCTTCATCATATATGTATTCATTTACATTAGCAATGCAATTTATCTTTGCAACATATGCAAGAACATATTTTAATTCTTCAAATTGTTCCATTGATTGAAGATAGTTTTGTAAGTATTTTAATGTTTTATAATTAGTATCATCCGATGTATCTAAATCTGTTAATAATTTTTCTTTTAATAAAACAAATATTTCTGTAAGAAGTGTTTGTTCTTTCTTACCAAGTCCTTTAAAATCAGTCATTTGTTCTTTAATATCATCAACCATACCATCATTTATTTTAGATTCCAAAGTTGCAATATATTTTTCATTTACTTTAATATTTTTTAATTCAGATTCATTTTCTACTCCTAAAAGAAGCAATAATTTATTTTGTTTATCTTTTGGTAATTCATCAGTACTACTTAATGCCAAATAATTGTAAAGCATTTGACGTGAAACTCCTAAGAATTTTGCAACATTAACTTTTGAAATACCACTTTCATTTATAATTCTGTTTACTTCATTCATCATAAAGTACCCTCCTCTATCGTTCATAATTTAATTTTAGCACTAGTGTAAAGAAATGTCAAGTAAATGATAAAAAATAAAAGAACAAACTAGTTCTAAATTCGAGTAATTTGTTCTTTTTACATCATATCAAACAGTGATAGTTGACTAGATTCTGGTAAATTTTTTAATATTCCCATTAATCTCATTTTTTCTATTAATGTAGAAGATAGTTTTCCTCTTTTTTGAAGGTCTTCAATACTTAAGAACTCACCTTTTTCTCTTTCAGTAATTATATTATTTGCTACTGTTCCCCCTAACCCATCTAATGCTCTAAATGGAGGAATAAGAGTTTTTCTATCTTCATCTATCATAAAGTTCATTGAGTGTGATTTTAATAGATCAACTGGACCAAATTTATATCCTCTAGCGGTCATTTCAAGTGCTACTTCAAGAGTAGATAATAGATCTTGCTCTTTTACAGAAAGTCCAAACTTATTTACATTCATTTCATCGTATTTTTCTTTTATTGCATCGTATCCTGCTTCCATTACTTCTAGATCAAAGGCAAAGCATTTTACTGAGAAGAATGTTGCATAGTATTCAATAGCTCTATTAATTTTGTACCAAGCTATTCTCCATGCTGCTGATACATAAGCTGTTGCATGGGCTTTTGGGAACATGTATTTTATTTTATCACATGAATCTATATACCAATCAGCAATACCAGTTTCTTTAAGTAAAGTTTTATAATTATCCCATTTTTCTTTTTCTTTTTTTTGTTTTCCTTTACGAACTAATTCCATTATCTTGAAAGCATCAATTGGTTTTACACCATGATTACTTAAATAAACCATAATGTCATCACGACATCCAATTACTTGACTGAATGGACAAATATTATTTCTTACTAACTCTTGAGCATTACCATTCCATACGTCTGTACCATGTGAAAGTCCTGATATTTTTACTAGTTCTGCGAATGTTTTTGGTTTTGTTTCTAGAACTATTCCTATTACAAATCTAGTAAATTCTGGAAGCCCTACACAACCTACTTCGCATTCTATTTGTTCTGGTGTTACTCCGAGTGCTTTTGTTGATGAGAACAAGCTCATCACTTCTTTATCATCCATTGGTATTGTCGTAGGATCTATTCCTGTAAGATCAAACAACATCTTAAATATAGTAGGGTTATCGTGTCCTAGTATATCTAATTTTAATAAGCATGATTCAATATCATGGTAATTAAAGTGAGTTGTAAACCATTCGGAGTCATCAGAATCAGCTGGATATTGGAATGGAGTAAAGTCATATATATCTTTATAATCTGGAACTACTACTATACCACCTGGATGTTGTCCAGTTGTTCTTTTGATACCTGTAACTCCTTTTGCTAAACGTTCTACTTCGAGCATTTTTATATCGGTTATTCCTCTGTCTTCATAATATCCTTTTACGAAACCGAATGCTGTTTTTTCTGCGACTGTACCAATTGTTCCAGCACGGAATACATGGTCTTCACCGAAAAGTACTTTAGTATAGTTGTGTGCAACTGGTTGATAGTCTCCGGAGAAGTTAAGGTCTATATCTGGTACTTTGTCTGCATTAAATCCTAAGAATGTTGCAAATGGCATGTCTTGTCCTTCTTTTCTAAACATTGTACCACATTCGCATTTTCTATCTGGAAGATCATATCCTGATGGATAATCTTTTCCATATGGTATTCCCTCATCATTATTAAATATAGTTTTTTTACAATTAGGACAAACATAATGAGCAGGAAGTGGATTTACTTCAGTTACCCCAAGCATTGTGGCAACAAAAGATGAACCTACTGAACCACGAGAACCTACTTGATATCCATCTGAATTTGATTTTTCTACTAGTTTTTGAGCAATTAAATAAATAGTATCAAATCCACCATTAATAATACCATTAAGTTCTTGATCTAATCTTGTTTGAATAAGTTCCGGAAGAGGATCGCCATATATAGAATGTGCTTTATTATAACAAATACTTTTTATAGTTTCTTGACTATTTTCGAATCTTGGCGAGAATGGTATACCATGTGTATCTGGTATTATTTCTACTTCTTCGACTAAGTCTGCTACTTTATTGGTATTGGTAACTACTATTTCATAAGCTTTATCTTCTCCTAGAAAAGAGAAATCATTTAACATTTCACTAGTAGTTCTAAAGTACATACTTGGAATATCTTTTATATCTTTTTTATTAAGAGGATGTCTTCCTCCACCCGGAACTTTTTGATTAACTATTATTTTTCTATAAATAGTATCTTCCTTATCTAATTGATGCACATCTCCAGTTGCTACGACCATTTTATTTTTAGTTTCCGCTACTTCAATTATCTTTTTAATATTTAGTAATACTTCTTCATTGTTTTTGAAGTCATCTAAGTCAATTAAATAGCTATATACATCAGGAGGTTGTACTTCAACATAATCATAGAAATTCATTAAGTCTCCAAGTTCTTCTTCACTTTTACTTCTTGCTTGTCTAAATATTTCTCCATTTGCACAACTACTACCAATAAGAAGTCCTTCACGTAGTCTTTCTATTTCTGAACGTAGTATTCTAGGTGTTTTATATAAGTATTTAGTATTTGCAAGAGATACTATTTTAAATAGGTTTTTTAATCCAGTTTGATTTTTTACTAAGATATTTATATGAAATAATTCACCAAATTTATGGATATCTTCTTTAGATACTAAGTCATCTATTTGATTCATTTTATATATTTGCTTAGCATTTAATTTGACCATCATTTTATGAAATATTAATGCAGTTGCCTCAGCATCGTAATCTGCTCTGTGGTGTGCATCTTCATCCCAAGGAATATCATATCTTTTAACAAGAGCAGAAAGTGAGTGACGGGAAGCACCAGAGTCTAGTGCACGAGAAAGTTGAAGTGTATCTAAAAGAACATTTTTATACTCACCAAGATTGTATTTTTGATAAGCCATTTCTAAGAATGATGAATCAAACTTAGCATTATGAGCAACCATTGGCAAATCTCCATACCATTCAATAAACTCTTTTACAGTTTCTTCTTCACTAGGACAATCTATTAGCATCTCATCTGTTATATTAGTTAATTTTATAATATGTGGTTGCAATTTAACACCAGGATTAATTAATCTATCAAATCTATCTATTATTTCACCATTTTTTATTTTAACTGCTCCAATTTCAATGATAGAATCTCCCCCACCTGCATTAAATCCTGTCGTTTCAAAGTCAAATACTACATAAGTATTATCCATTAAAACGCTCTCATCAGCTCTTTTGACCAAATCAATATCATCATCTATCATCGATAATTCTACACCATATAATATTTTAATTTCATTTTTATGATGAAATGCTTCAGGGAATGTTGGAATACCATTATGATCTGTTATAGCTAGAGCTTTATGCCCCCATTTAATAGCTCTTTTGATAAGGCTTTTAACATCAACAACTCCATCCATTTGACTCATCATAGTATGTGTATGTAACTCTACTCTTTTAACTTCAGCATTATCTACTTTTATTTCTTCTTCTTTTTCAATAAATTCAATAGTTCTAGCATTTAATACAAAGTCATTATAAAAGGTATTATTTTTTACATAACCATTTATCCTAACCCACATTCCTTCCTTAAACTTAGCAAGTGTTTCTTCGTATTCTTCAAAAGAATTAAGGAATAGCCTTACATACATACTACTTTTAAAATCAGTAGTCTTTAATGTAAATGAATTAAATCCCTTTTTAGTACTAGGACTAATTCCAAATATTTGTACTTCAACATTTACATCATTAATCTCATATGTAATAGCACTAAGCGGAGTAATATCACCCTTTACTTCACCAAAAAGACCAGTTTTTCTACGATAATTTGCTCTTTCATATTTAGGTTTAAACTCATTATTATAACTAGGTTTATCATTATTAGAATTAGGATTAGTACCTTGATTATTTTTTTTCTCTACATAAGAAACATTATTAAAATCATTTTTAATACTATCTTTAATCTCATTTGCTTTTTCTTCATTTAATCTATATTCTAATTCATTAAATCCATAATTCTTTAAATATTCATTCATTTCACTAAACTTATTATTTAATATATCTATCTCACTTTTATTATAAACCTCAATATAATAAGTATTATCATCATTCATTAATCTATCACTAAATAAATTATAATAAAAATTATTATTATTAGAAAGTATTAATATATTTTTATAGTACTCATTAAGTAGTTTATAATCTATTTCATCAACACTTATATATAGATTATATTTATAATTATTTTTAGTATATTCTTTTAAACATGATAAAAAACAATTAATTGCTTCATATCTAAAATTAGTATTATTTTTAATATAAATATCCCATTGTTTTTTTGAATCAATAACTACTATTTTATTTATTGAAGTATTATTAAAGTCTTCATACATAGACTCTGGATAATTAATTTTATCAAGTAAGTTTTTTATTTTTTCACTCATAATAATACCTCCCTAAAAAAGAACTATAGTACTTCGATATCCTCGATTTGTACAGTTCTTATTCTTAAAACTTTTCTTTTATTCTTAATTATAAAACCTATAAAAGTAACTAGATCCACATAACTAAGATGATTATCATATGTATAATCATTTATATTAAAGAAAATATTATCTCTTATCATATATTTTTGCATATCTTCTTGTTTAACCCCTAGATACATTAACCAATAAGGATAGATTTTTTCTTTTAAAACTCGTAGATTCTTTTTACCCATAGAGTATTTAGACTCTTCAGTTACCCTTGTATACAATTCATTAGTAAGAGCAAGTTCTGCTACTGCATCAACTATATCTCTTTCACTTGTTTTAATATTATTTAAATCATTTTTTATTATTTTGTACATTAAATAAGTTAGAAAATTATCTTTATCTCTCATACTAACTTTTTTACCAATAGTTATTATATTAGTATTAAAATCAGTTTCAATAACATCTAGATTTGGATGAACAACACATATTTTATAACTATCACGTGTATCATATCTTAATATATTATTTAAATGTCTCATGTATTTTCTTTTATTTTCATCCCATATTTGAAGTAATGTATAACGATATTGACTTGTTTCTTTTTTTATTTTTTTAAATATTTGAGATGTTTCAACCAAGTTATAAATAGTATCATCATCAGGAATAAAGTCATCAAGTTCTTTTAAAATTATTTCTTTATCTTTATGAACTAAAGTATATTCTTTTTTATGTTCCATCCATAAGTTTTGTTTTAATTTATGCACTTCCATAGATACCGAAGACTGATATAGTAAGTGCCATATAAGTAAGTGTTTATTTATTATAATATCTAACTTCATACAAAATCACCTTATATATATAATATCATAATATGAAATAATTAGAAATAAAAAATAAAAAATAATACGAAAAATGTCGTATTACTTTTTAATAATCTTTTTATAAATACTTTTCTTAGTTTCTTATACATCAATTTTACAACAAAAAAGTACTTTTTATTTTAATATGCTAAGTACAGCACGTGATGATATAAAATTAACATATGTTCCACTATAATGAGTAAAATTAAATATACCAGCTGAAAAGTTGTCACTGTAATATCCGCCACGATAAAACCAAGAATCAGTATTGTTAAGAAAAAGAGCATAATCTGTATACCAACTAGAAGTAGTGCTAGTGGGAACTAACTCTTTTGTAGCATCTCCTAATTTTCCTCTTGTATGAGTAGTATATGAAATACCATCATATGTATAACTATCATAATACTTGGCAAGTGGTTTTAAAGAAGAACTCCAATTTCCAGAACTAGATGGATAAAACTTATTAGAATAATCAACCATATTTCCCATCACATACTCAGAAGATCCACCACTCATATCATATATTCCATATACATTACCTGTTGTACTAGCTTTTATTCCACTTTCTCCATTATACTTATTTTTATCTGTTGTACACGTCGACGAACTACTACTTGCCTTGACTGTATCTGCTCCAATTCCTGCTTTATATGTACTACAATTATTTATTGTTATTTCTTCGCATGAACTATTATTACATCTTCCATATTTACTATGAGATAGATACGCTACTGCTCCCCATTCCATATTTTTTATCATATGTGTATCTAGACCATTAGAATCTCCAGTTAAAGTTCCATCCCAATTAAATGTAGTATTACTATTTTGAGAAAATCCATATATATTATTTGAAGTTTCCATTTGTCTTATATCACGAAATTGATATGATATTGCCTTATAACTTAAGGGTTGAACATTCGGCTTTATTATTACTGTAGAACTTGATGTGCTATCCGTAATTGGAACTGAAGTTGCACTGTTTTCAAACTTTCCTACCCAAAAACCTGTTAATTCTTGATCTCCAAATGTAAACGCCGGATGTGTATAGGTGCTAGTTCCTGCAACTAATGAACCATTTGTACTATCTGTACATGTTTGTGATGTTGTACCAGAACTAGTCACATTATCAATGCACTTTATTGTACCAGAACTATTTGTATCACTTTCAAACTTAATTTCTATTTCTTGTGGAGTATTTGTACTAAGATAAGTATATGTATATCTTGGTATCCATACCCACATTGTATTTATATCATCCATTGGTATTTCAGTTCCTGCACTTGCACTTAAGTAAGTACTTCTATTTGTACTTGTAACTGTTACTGCATTTGCCCACATCTTATTATTATAATCATACCATCGATATTGTTCTTTGCTATTTTTAGAATCTGCTTTTTTCCAAACACTATTTGTTTCATCATAATAAACAGGTATCATATTATCTGCAAGCATTGGTTCATTTGCACCGCTTTCATCTAAATTAGATTTAACATAAACTTTAATAATATTTTTAGATTCTACACTGCTACTCCATTTTGCATATGATGTATTTGTATAATTGTAAGAAATAATTCCTGAAAGTAATAGCACAAAAATACCTATTAATGATAATAGATATTTATTATACTCTTTTACATCTTTAAATAAAGGGTTTATCTTATAAGTATTTTGCCCCCCCCCCATACGAATATTTGTTTTTCATAATTTTACCTCCATAGTTTCTTATAAGTTAATTTTATAACAAAAAAAGCACTTTTTTGAAGTAGTCAAGTAAAAATAGACACTTTATAAAAAGAGTACTATTTTTCTCATTGATTCTTCTACTCAACAAACTTGACACACAAACAATTATTTGCTATATTTATATTGCATGTTCGTTATGGGCGTCGGCTTCGCTACTTTTTCAAGAAAGCGAGGTGATGTGTAATGAGTAGAAAGAACGACTTGATTTGCATCTTGCTTATTATCATCCTTTTCTTATTAATTATCATCTATAGATTAATCTAAGTGTTTTAATTAATAAAAAATGCGACGTCTCTCTAATATAGGGAAACGTCGCTTCAAAACACAATTGAAGCTGACGTTCATAGCAAACGTGCTTCGTTATATATAATATACTACTTTTTGTAGTTTTATACAAGTGTTTTACTTGTTTTTTGTTATCTTCCTCCAGAAGATCCTCCTCCACCGAAGGAGCCTCCTCCTCCGCCACCTGAAGAGAATCCTCCACCACCTGCTGAATATGATTGTGCTGCACTTCTAGCAGAGTTTGCACTTGATATTCCTGTTGTATAAAACATATTCATAAGTAGAATGTCATTATACATATCATCTGTAATTACATCTGGATATAAGTTTTTAAACTCTTTTGCTACTTTATCTGCCATACCAAATAATTGAGCAAATATTAAATAATCTTGCCATAGATGTACTTCAATTGGCATTTTTTCATATATTCTAGTAAAGTCTTTGAAGTACTTTTTAAGTCCTTTTAAGCATATTACATCATTATATATACTATCATCAAATATACAATAAGTCTTTGTGAATAAGAACTTCTTTTTATTAAGTACTGTAATATTATTATTGCTAATTAAATTATTTTCTTCATTCTTTAATACTTTATCAAAGTGTCCTAGAACTTTTTCATAGTGTTTATTACAATATAATTTAAATTCATTCTTTTCTAAAACACCATCTTCACTTGCTTCATACATCATATTAAACATACCTAATTCATCTAAATCAGTCGGTTTTTTTAGAGGATCAAATATAATGACACTATTTTTACCGTTTTTATTAGTAGTAACTATTCCTTCTTTTATCCATTTTAGAAGATAGCATCCTAAAAGATTAGTATTTCTTTTTAATAGATGGTTTTTACTAGCTAAATAATATGCTTTTTTTAGTTCATTATTACATGGTATATCTCTAAAATAGTTTACATTTTTCGGTATTGTTTTATTGTCTTTGAATAGATATTTTTTACCCCCGAATATTGCTAATAGAATAGGAAGAAGTATTATTGACACCATAACTATAAAGATTATAAAGTTATAAATCCAAGAAAGATCTATAGAGTCATCATCGTCATAATCATATTCAAAAGAACCTTCTTTAGCTTTTCCTGACACATCCTCAAATGATTTAAAATAATCATAACTATTATTAGTATTAAATGTATTAAGTGGGAACTTAATTAATGCCACTACATACTGATTACTAAGTCCGTACTCTGTAGTAAGTTCTACATATCCATCTTTTACATAAGCATATCCCTTATAACCATAACCCCATACTGCTAAATCATCAGGAAAATTATAATAACTTTTTATTTTAATATCAAAATACTTTGCAGTAGTCTTAGGTATTAACGTATTATATAACACTTGAGCATCTGATACATTGAATATAATATTATTTATATTATACGTTACAGTAAACTTATGTCTTTTAAAGTCTCCTTTTCCAAAACATAGTTCTAATCCATCATCAAGATAATTTATACCATACTTACCTCTCTTTTGACTTAAACTAGCGTTTACATTCCACGTACTTAAACTAGTCATTTCTACTCCATCCATTAGTACCTTATAATTACTAATTGTAGTATTTCCCATATTTTTAAATGTAGTGTACCATTCACTACCAGAATCCGCCTTTACATCCCATGTTTCAGTAACATTAGCATTACCCTCTTTTGTAATATAAATATCCATATTTCTACTATAAATATTATCTGCATATACAGAAAGTGGAAATAAGAATAAAACAAGTAACAAATATTTAAAATTTTTCATAAATCCTCCTTCAAAAAAAGACTTACAATGTAAGTCTAAAAACTTATTTTTGGTGCTTCTTTATCAGAATCAGACACTTCAAAAAATGATGCTTTAGTAAAATTAAACATTCCCGCGATTATATTAGATGGAAACATTTGCACTTTATTGTTGTAAGTAAGTACTGAATCATTATAAAATTGTCTTGCATAAGATATCTTATCTTCAGTATCAGACACATCTTGTTGAAGTCCTAAGAAGTTTTGGTTAGCTTTAAGTTCTGGATAAGCTTCACTAAGAGCAAGTAATTTATTTAATGCTTGAGTAACTTCTCCACTTGCCTTCATTTCATCTTCAGGTGTTTTAGCAGTCATATAAGTATTTCTTGCTTCAATAACCTTTTCTAAAGTTTCACTTTCATGCTTTGCATATCCTTTTACTATTTCAACTAAATTAGGTATTAAATCAGCCCTTCTTTTTAGTTGAACATCAATTTGTGCCCATTGATCATCTTTTTTGTTTCTTAATGACACTAATCCGTTGTAAGTACCAATTACATAAAGAATTAATAAAACTAATACCACAATAATTACAATAACTACATAATTCATATTATCCCTCCTAAAATAATTATATAAGTAAAACATAATTTATTCAACACAAATATAAAAAAAGTATAAAAAACTTTACATAGTACATAATATAAATGGTGATAATTATGGATTTAAACATTAGAAAAAATGTAATTGAAAACATTAAAAGCGATAATTACGAAGATATAATTACTACAATTAATGAATCTGTTACTACTGGTGATGAGATAGTTTTACCAGGACTTGGTGTTATATTAGAGCTGTTTTGGAATGATTTAAAGCTTGAAGATAAGGAATATATTGCAAAAATAATCAAAAAAAATATTACGAATAAGTAATATTTTTTTATCTATAACTCTTTACATAAGATCCATATTGTCTAATTTTTTTAATTCCACTCGTAGTACGTTGCTTTACTGTTTGAGGATTAACATTGAATATTTTAGATACTTCTTTGTAATCCTTTGGAGTACCATCAAAGAAACCATATAAACTACTTATGTATTTCTTTTCTAAATCAGTTAACTTCTTATCTTTTAATATATCTTCTTTTAGTTTTTTATAAGCTAATTTAGAACACACTATATCTTCATAGCTTACTTCATCAATAACGCTATCTTCATTTTCTTCATCTAAATAACGAAGTTTTTTATTATCATCAAGCACACATTTTACTTTTTCTACTGATAAGCCAAGTTCTGCTGCAATATAACATTCATCAGGACTGCGTCCATATACACTTTCGTATTGTTCTATATATTGATTGATGTTATTTAATATTTTATTTTCTCCAGTTCTTAGTAAAGGCTTATATTGCGCTCTTTCTACCATACCATCAATAATATTATGTAAGTAAATGTTTAAAACAGACAATTTTTCAATATCTGATAATTCAATACTATCTACATGATTAATTAATTGAATACTAGCATCTTGAATTATATCTTCAATTGATATATCTAAGTTTTCATACTTTGAAGCTATTCTTCTAATATCATTTAAATAGCTTTCTATAAATTTCTTTCTTGCTTCAAGATCACCATTTTTATATTTAATAAACAATTCTTTTCTTTCTACTTTTCCTAATTTTTCAATATTTTTTAAATTTTCTTCATATATTTTTAAATTTTCAACCATAATTCATTACCCCTTTTTATTCAAATTCCTTAATACCAGGAATTCTTTTTATTTTTTTAATACCATTTTTAACAGAACAATCAATCGCAGAATGTGACACATTATAAACCTTTCCAACCTCTCTACATGTTTTATAATCTCCATCATCAAAACCATACATCATACTAATATTTCTTTTTTCAATGTCAGTAAGTTTACTACTAGATAATATCAGTTTTTTTAAAGTTTCATACTTAAGTCTTGAACACACTTCTTCTTCTAAATTGCTACTATTTGGTATATAATTACTTTTTCTATATACATCCTCATTTTCAAAATCATCCTGTTCCATTGTTTCCCAATAATTATCATCAATTAATCCATTCAATGAAATTGTACAATTAGAAATATTAAACAAATAAGCAATTCTTTTTCTTGAAAATTTTGTATTATTAGCAATTGTTTCAATATCTGGAAAATAACCATTTTCATTAGCATAATTATAATAAAACTTATTTATAATACTAAACTCAATTCTATCTTTTTTAGTAAATAACGGGTTCTTAATTTGTCGATCTAAGTAATCGATTAATCTTAATTTCAAACATCTTTGAGCGTAAGTAGAAAATTTGCAACCCTTAGACAAATCAAAGTTATCCACCACTGTAAACAGATCCAAATTAAGATCTTGTACAAGGTCTCCTAATGATATGTTTAATCCTTTATATTTTGAGACCAACTTTCTAACCAATCTTAAATTAGATTCAACAAGTTTATTTCTTGCCTCATAATCACCATTATGATATCTAATTAATAGTTCTTGTTCTTCTTGTGGTGTTAAAACTTCAGTACTTTCAATATCATCACAATAAAGATCATAACTATTCAAATCATTAGTCATACCATCAACCCCCTAAATTAGCCTAATTATATCACAAAACGAACAAAAAGTCAAGAAAAAGAACTAAGTTTAAAACTTAATTCTATCATTAACATATAAAATAACTTCATCAACACTCATTTTTACTTGTTCCATTGTATCTCTATCTCTAAGAGTTACAGTACCATTATTTATAGTATCATCATCAATAGTAATTGCATATGGAGTACCAATTGCATCACTTCTTCTGTATCTTTTTCCAATTGATCCAGTATCATCATAAGTAGTCATGAACTCTTTTTGTAATCTTTCATATATTTCACTTGCTTTATCACTATGATATTTTTTTACAAGTGGCAATACACATACTTTATATGGTGCAAGATATGGTGTAAGATGTAGAACTTCTCTTGTATCATTTTCTAATTCTTGTTCTTCATATGCTTCGAAAAGAAGTGCAAGAATAGTTCTATCAAGTCCATAAGTTGATTCAATTACATATGGTACAAACTTTTCATTTGTTTCAGGATCAAGATATTCTTGTTTTACCTTAGAATATTCTTGATGATTAGATAAATCAAAATTAGTACGATTATGAGTACCATTTATTTCTCCCCATCCAAATGGAAATTTATATTCTATGTCGCATGCTTCTTTGGCATAATGTGCAAGCTTTTCATGATCATGAAATCTTAAATGTTCTTCTTTTAAACCTAAATCCATATAGAACTTTTTACCATACTCTTTGAAATAATTATATATTTCACTATCAGTTCCTTCTTTACAGAAAGTTTGATATTCCATTTGTTCAAACTCAATAGTCCTAAAAGTAAAGTTACCTGGAGTTATTTCATTTCTGAATGCTTTACCTATTTGACCAATTGAGAATGGTAATTTAGCACGCATACTTCTTTGAACATTTAAGAAGTTTACATATTCTCCTTGAGCATTTTCTGGTCTTAGATAAATAACACTTTTTGAATCATTAGTAACACCACGATATGTTTCAAACATAAGATTAAACTGACGCACATCAGTAAAATTAGTTTTGCCACATTTAGGACAAGGTATTTTATTATCCCTTATATATTTTATTAAATCTTCTTCATTTAAAGTATCTCCGATAGATGAATCAGTAAAATCATTTACTAAGTTATCTGCTCGAACTCTCATTTTACATTCCTTACAATCAATTAATGGATCTGAGAAACTAGAAACATGTCCTGATGCTTCCCATACTTTTTTATGCATTAATATATCTGCATCAACTTCATAAGCATTTTTTCTTTCTTGAATAAATCTTTTTCTCCATGCATCTTTTACATTGTTTTTAAGTCTTGAACCAAGTGGACCATAATCCCAAGTATTAGCAAGACCACCATATATTTCACTTCCTTGAAATATAAAACCATAATTTTTACAAAAATTAACCATTTTTTCCATTTCCATAATATTTTCCTCCCTTGTAATAAAAAAACTTAAAAAACATGTAAAGACGAATTAGATCCGCGGTTCCACTTTACTTATTCTTTAAGAATCTCTTTTATAACAGTGCTAAAGGTTTCCAAGCCTTATCTTCGCATCAATAAATAATACATTTATATTGTACCACAAAAAACATATTTGTAAATACTAATTTTTTAAAAAATCGAACTTTAGTGTTTACAAACGATTATTTGTAATGTATAATTAAGGTATAAAAAAGGAGGAATGTTATGGAACAATTAACTAAAAAGCAAGAAGCAGTATTAACAGCATTAAAAAAATATATAGCAAGAAAAGGCTATCCGCCTACTGTAAGGGACTTATGTGAAGTAACCGGCCTTAGTAGTACTGCGACTGTTCAAGTACATTTAGATAATTTACAAAGTAAGGGTTATATTAATAAGGATAATAGAAAGAATAGAACTATTGAAATACTTGTACCTAATGAATATGATAAGAAGAATGAATCTATTATTTCAGTACCACTTTTAGGAAAAGCATCATGTGGTAACCCTATTGAAGCAATTGAACAACCAAATGAGTATTTTGATTTACCTGTTACTATGATTAATGGTAAAAGCGAAGTGTTTACTTTAAAGACAAGTGGAGATTCAATGATTAATGTTGGTATTTATGATGGAGATATCATTGTTGTAGAAAAAAGAAATGATGCTAAAAATGGTGATACAGTAGTGGCTCTTACCGATGACAATGAAGTAACTGTAAAAACTTTCTACAAAGAAGCTGATCATTTTAGATTACAACCTGAAAATGATTATATGGAACCTATTATATTAGATAGTGTTACTATTCTTGGTAAAGTAATTGGACTATATAGAAAGTTTTAAAGAAGCTTTGCTTCTTTTTTATTTTACACTTATTAAATAAAATATTCATTACTAATTGCTATTATATTATAAGTTTGATATATTAATATTGGTGATAATATGAATTCATATGATAATAATAACAATAATAATAATAACAATAATCAAAATGGTTTTGATATTTATAAACAAAATAATTATAATAATCAATATAATAACCAACAATTTTATCAAGTATATAATGATAGTTTTAAGAATACTAAGTATAAGAAAAGACCTAGTGCAGGAATGGTAGTCCTTATTGTTATACTTTGTTCTTTTGGTATTTGGCTTATACTAGGACTTATTTCACTTAAACCAACTTTAGATATGGTAAATACTGCTAAAGTCGGAATATTTCAAGATAAAGCATCTGATCTTGTTGCTACTACTAGAACATTTATTGTTTCTAATAACATACAAGAAAGTGGAAACTTTGTATTTACGATTGGCGGAAAAAATGCTACTTGGTATCCAAAAAATGGTTCATCAAAAACAGTAACATTGTATGAAGATTTAATAGAAAGTCCATTTGGTAATAAGTATAAAACTGCTTTTGTAAAGGTAGAATATAATCACTCTACTTATAATGCAGACTTCTACTTATATTTAAGCGATGGAAAATATTGTTTTAATGGTATAAAAGAAGAAAAATTAAATATAAAAGAAAATATATCTAAAGATTGTAAAAGCTTTATATCTAACCCATCAACTGGGTATTAAAAACAAAAAAGGACTTAAGTCCTTATTTTGTTATAACACTTTTAATATCTTGAAGTTCAAACCTATATTGTTGCTTCACTTCAGGATATTTTTCTTTATCAACTTCACTAAAAAACATATCAAATGGTCTAATATATAATTCATTATCTCCATATAAACCACGATATACTACATACTTTTCTTTTGTTTCACTATGTATTGCTATATCAATCAATAAATAATAATCTCCTTTAAAATGTCTATAAATACCATTGATTTTTAATCTGTCCATGACTCCTCCTTATTAAATAGAATAGTTTTATTTTTTATAGAAATCTTAGTAACTTCATATCCATATTCTTTTGCTTCTTTTTTACAATTTAAGAATGAATGATCTATATCAAACCCTAATATGTTTTTAATTTCTTCATATGATAAAGTATAACTATCTTTATTATTATCTTTTAAATAATTCCATAATGGTTCGTATTTACTCATGTTACCTATCCTTTCTATATATGTATTTTATCAGATAATTAAATTGAAGTAAATTATTTTTATATAAATATTTTATATTTGTTTAAAAAAATAGATATTTCTATCTATTAATATATTTTATAAATGTTTTACTTGCAAAAGTTAAGCAAACAGATTTATTGGTAGCCAAATATATATTTATACTTGGTATTTTTTTATTAATTTTTAATTCTTTAAGATTTTTATGATTTCTAGTTGCTAAATCTATTATAACAAATCCAATTCCTAAACCTATATTTACAAATTCAGTAATTAATTCTTGACTTACTACTTCCATTTTAGGTATTAATTTAATACCCTCTTGCATAAAGATATGATCTAGTAATTTTCTACTATTTGATTCTTCTTTTTGTAGTATAAGTGGTAGTTTATTTAATTCTTCAAAAGTATTTAATTCATCACTAAAAAACTCAGGATTATAGATAAAGCCTTGTTTCAATTCTTTTATTTTTTCTAAATGTAAATTAGTTTCTTTTATATTGCTTTCGTTAAAAATAACAAAATCTAGTTTACCTAGTTTTAAGTCATTTATTAAATTACTTGTTAAATCATTTGTAATATTAATATTTATATTTGGATATTCATTATGAAAATCTTTTAAGGCCTCAATTAAAATTAGTTTTGTCAAAGTAGTAGAACATCCAATCTTTATCTCCCCTTTTGACAAATCTTTGAATGAAGTGAATTCGTTTTCAGCATTGCTGATAAGTTCCAATGCTCCCTTAACATACTCATAAAACATTTTACCTTCTTCAGTTAGTTCCATTCCTTTGTTACTTCTTAAAAATAGTGTTCCTCCCAATTGCTCTTCAAGTTTTTTTATTGATTGAGATATAGCTGGTTGAGAAATATGTAATTCTTCACTTGCTTTTGTCATATGTTTATTTTTAGCTACTGTATAAAAGACTCTATATAATTCTAAATCTATGTTCATTATAAGCCCTCCTTATCGTTATTATAACATAAATATATTTTACTTATCAATATATTGGTAATAAAATGTAATTGAAAGGAGGAAATATTATGTTTGAAAATTTAAATATTGTCGTAGGTATAACCGGAGGAATAGCAGCTTATAAAGCATGTGGTATAGTTAGTTACATGAAAGAACAAGGAGCCAATGTAGATATAATTATGACAAAAAATGCTTGTCAATTTATTACACCATTAACACTTGAAACTTTATCTGGTAATAAAGTAATTACTGATATGTTTGAAAGACCAGATTATGTTAATGTAGCTCATATTAGTTTAGCAAGAAAAGCTGATTTATTTTTAATAGTACCTGCGACTGCAAATATAATTGGAAAAGTTGCAAATGGAATCGCTGATGATATGCTTTCAACAACAATTATGGCTACTAATGCTCCGGTTATATTTGCTCCGGCAATGAATAATGGAATGTATGAAAATCCAATAGTACAAAACAATTTAGAAAAATTAAAAAATTATGGCTATAAAGTTATAGAGCCTGCGATTGGACATCTTGCATGTGGATATGAGGCAAGAGGTAAACTTCCTAAAAGTGAGGAAATAATAAATTATGTAAAATGTTTAGTAAAGGAGAGAAAATAATATGAAGAAAATAATTATAACTGCAGGAGGAACAAGTGAAAGAATAGATAATGTTAGAAAAATTACTAATTCCTCTAGTGGAAAGTTGGGAATGGCGATAGCTGATCATTTATTAAAAGAAAATGATGATTTACTTATATACTATGTATGTTCTAAAAACTCATTAAAACCATCAGATGAAAGAGTTAAAATTATTGAAATAGATGGAACAATGAGTTTAAAAAATGAAGTGGAAAATTTACTTTTGAATGAAAAAATAGATTATTTTATACATTCTATGGCGGTATCTGATTATATGACAGATTATGTAACAACAATAGAGAGAATAAAAACAAGTGTAAGAAATTCAAAAGATTTGGATGAAGCATTTTCTAATATAGAAATTATTAATGGAAGCAAAATTTCTTCTTATGAAGATAATTTAGTAATAGTTTTAAAACCTACTCCAAAAATAATATCTATAATTAAAGATTTAAGTCCTTCAACATATTTGGTTGGATTCAAATTATTAGATGGTGTACCTAAAGAAGAATTAATTGAGGTAGCAAAAAAATTAAGAGATAAAAATAGATGTGATTTAGTAGTAGCAAATGATTTATCAAACATTAGAAATGGTAAACATATAGGTTACATCATTGATAAAGATGATGAGATTGAAGAATCACGCGGTAAAGATGAAATAGCAAAAACTTTAGTTAGGAGGATTAATTATGGAAAATAAAATTTTATTTGTTGGTGGAAATTGGGATTTGAATGGAGGAAGAAAATCAAAAGTTGTTGATGAATTTTCCAAATATCTACCAGAAGCTACAGTTTTTAACGGAGGAAACTATAACGATTTAAATAAAATATTAGAGTCATGCACTGATTATGATACTGTTATTTGGTGGGCAAATGTTCCAAATGAGTTGCCTAAAATTAGAAATGTTAAGGATATAAATTATAAAACGATGCTTGTTTCTTCGAAAAGAAATATAGATAATAAGTATTCTTTTCAAGATTTACTTCAAAGATCATTTGCTTTAAAGTCAAATTTAACAATAGAGTTTAGTAAAAACAATGATTTATATAGCATGAGGTTGTTTGATCCACTTGGAAATGTATGGTATGAAGGAACTGATATCAAAAAATGTTCTGAAGAGTTAATTGATAGATTAAACTTTATAAAAAGTATAACAAGAGAGTCAACTATTTCTAGTGATGAAAATATTGGGGCTTTAGCTTTGTTCTTCAATATGTTTAAAGAAGAAATGTATAAGTCTGATAATGAACCTACTATTCCTATTAAAAAAGCATTTTTAAATATTGTAAGAGATTATGCTGTCAAGTTTGCTGAAGCTACTTTTGACACAAAAGATGTTAAGAGATTTTTAGGTAATGCTTCATTTAGATGTCCTAAAGGTTTCCCATCATTTAGGGATGGTAAATACATTTTTGTAAGTAAAAGAAATGTGAATAAAGAGTTTATTGGAATTGATGAATTTGTCCCCGTGTATTTAGAGGATGGTAAAGTATATTATTGTGGGGATAATAAACCATCAGTTGATACACCAATACAAGTTAGATTGTATGATTTATTGCCTAATATAAATTATATGATTCATTCTCATTGTTATATTGATGATGCTCCATTCACACAAAAATCTTTGCCTTGCGGTGCAATTGAAGAAGTAGATGAGGTTTTAAATTTATTAGAAGAAGAATATGATAACGACTTAAATAAGGATTTTTACTTAATTAATTTAACAGGTCATGGAAGTATAATGATGAGTAAAGAACCAGAACAATTAATGAATATTGAAATGACTGGGAGAAAATTACCTGAGAATATGTATAAGAAAAAATTGGTAAGAAAACTATGATTAAACGAAAAAACTAATTCATTTTTGAATTAGTTTTTTTATCAAAACTTGAAAAGCTCAAGTATATTTACTCATGGTAGCGACGGAGGGGATCGAACCCCCGACCTTCCGGGTATGAAAAATAAGCCCTAAATTAAATTATTACTTATTTTATGCCATTTTCCTTATTAAATAAGGTTTCACCACAACATTCATCACCAAACAAAATATAAGTAAATTAAAGTAAATTCAAATAGATAT
>ERZ857629.1506-NODE-1506-length-25243-cov-10.146181_pt1 | contig 25243 bp, 31 predicted proteins | sample MGYA00519700_ERZ857629 | MGnify/ENA primary metagenome ERZ857629 (study PRJEB31778, sample SAMEA3449351) | human gut metagenome | biome: human gut; feature: human-associated habitat; material: faeces | place: United Kingdom | collected 2010/2012 ...
CTTTGGAAGATATTGCCAATGAAGTTGATAAACGAATAGATAATATTCGTATGGAATATGTTGATGATGAATTTGGTGAAGCTTCTCAGGCTGGAGATAATATTTTTGATCTAATTAATAATCTTAAAGAGCATCCTGAAGTAGGCGTGCCACTTTACGGCCCTCTGATTAATACTGTTACTCGTGGAGCTAGGTTAAAGAAGTTCTATTTGCGGAGTGCTCCGACTGGCGTAGGCAAAACCCGAAGTATGATTGCAGATGCGTGTTATATTTCTTGCAATAAAATTTATGATGAAAATTTTGGATGGATTCGGTGTGGTTCCTCTGAGCCAACTTTATTTATTACCACTGAGCAAGAATTAGAAGAAATACAAACTATGATGTTAGCATTTATTTCTAATGTTAATGAAGAACATATACTTAATGGTAAATATGATGGTAATGAAGAAGAGCGAGTTCTTGAAGCTGCAAAAATACTTCAAAATGCTCCATTGTATATAGAAGAACTTCCAGACTTTTCATTACAGGATATTGAAGATCGCATACGTCGAAATATACGTGACCATGATGTTAAATATATTTTTCATGATTATGTGCATACAAGTATTAAGATTCTTGAAGAAATAACTCGTCGCAGTGGAGGGGTTAAACTTCGAGAAGATAATATTTTATTTATGCTTTCAATTCGACTTAAAGATTTGTGTAATGAATACGGAGTGTTTATTATGTCAGCAACCCAATTAAATTCAAGTTACGTAGAATCTGAGACTCCTGATCAAAATCTTTTAAGAGGAGCTAAGTCGATTGCAGATTGGACAAATTTTTATATTTTGATATTTTCGTTTCTTATATAGATTAGAGATTAATCCTAAGTCTATATAGAAAGGAAAATATTTATGAAAAAAACTGAATTTTCGCAAGACCAAATTAACGAAATACTTCAAATGTATCAAAATAACATTACTCAAAAAACTATTGGTGAGCATTTTGGAGTATCAAGAACAGTCATTAAAAGAGTTTTAACTGAATAGAATGAAGCTCTTAGACAAAAAACTACTAAATATTATGGAGATTATGATATTTTTGAAAACATTGATTCTCCTGAAAAAGCTTATTGGTTAGGTTTTATTGCCGCCGATGGATGCAATTATTAGAGAAAAACTAATGCTTCGATTGTCATTAGTATTCAATAGAAGGATATTGGACATTTATTTAAATTTCAATAGTTCTGTAAAACTAATGCTGAAATAAAAACTTTTGTTCAGAATTGGGGATATTCAAATAATACTCCTATGTGCAAAATAGTTTTAAACAGCAAAAAAATGTCTAATGATTTAATTGATAAAGGAATAGTTCCAAATAAGAGCTTAGTTCTTAAACCTCCTAAAATAAATAAAAAATATTATTTACCTTTTATTTTAGGATACTTTGATGGAGATGGAACTATTTCAAAAACTATTTAGTATAATAATTATAGCATTGGGTTTCAAGGCACTAAAGAAATGCTTTCTTGGATTAATAATATTTTAGGCATCTCAATTCGTCTCGAACAACGCCAAAAAAGTGATAAAAATTCTTATTACATTAGGTGCGGAGGCACTAATAAGCCTTATAATATTTTAAAATAGCTATATAATTCTTGTGAAATTCATCTTGAACGAAAATATCTTTTATATAAAAATTTAGAAACGGTCGTCCTTAATGGAAACATTAAGTGATTATCAGGTTAGAGAATTGCTGGAAAGCCCTTAGAGTTTCTTAAACTACAGCATAAATATGAAATATGATTAAGTGCGAATGTTTAAAAATTAAGAAAATTGGGTAATCAGCAGCCGAGCCTTGAATAGAGGAAGGTTCAACGACTATCCTGTTGCAAGGAGTAGAACGAAAGTTCGAAGTTCTAACCTACCTAAACTTTTTTTTAAGCATGGTAAAGATATAGTCTATTCCTTATAGAAATATAAGGTAGTAAAGAAAATCGACGTAGGGATGATTATACTTGGAGTTAAAGAAGAAGACCTCACCGCATTAGAGCCTGTTCTTGCGTCAAATCTTTTTGAACGTCCCACAATAAAAATTTCAGTTTATAAAAATCGCCGTGGTCGATATAAAGGGATATATTTGTGGTGTAAAGCAGATTTAGGCTGTTGTCGCATTCAGCCCATGTTCGCAACTGGATATGATTATGAAATAATTAATATAGATGATACAAAAATAATAATAGATGAGCCAAGTGCTTTTTAAAGAAAGGAAATAAAAACAATGAGTGGTTATATGACAACCGGCAAGCCTTTTGAATATATTATGTCTACTGAGATGGCGAAAGGAATTCTGAAGGATCGCCAAGGTGATGACAAGCGAGTTCCTAAGCAGAAGTTTCTTTGTGATTATGTAAACCGTGAATGTGGTCTTATGGGAGTTTGTGTAAAAGTTATAGTGAAGTAAAATGTTAGTCTTTGATAAACATGAAATAAAAAATTCTTTATCAACTGAAGACATTTTTAACTTATTACAAGAGTGGGGGGGAGAGCCGGAGTATACTTCTTTCGGTATTGTCTCCTCTACTATTTGTCATAATTTGCCCGGTGAAGGCAGCCGAAAATTATATTTTTATGAAAATAGTGGATTATTTAAATGTTATACTGAATGCGATTCCACTTTTGATATATTTGAATTAACGATTAAAGTTGCATCAATTCAAGCAAGCAAAGTTTTTGATCTAAATGATGCTGTTCGCTATATAGCTTATAAAATGGGTTTAAGCGGACGTGAAGAATCTTCTGAGCAAACTGAAATTCCAGAAGATTGGAAATTTTTGGCCAATTATGATAGAATTAATGCAATTAAAATTAATAATAAAACTACAATTGAATTAAAACCTTATAATGAAAATATTTTAACACATTTTAACTATGACGTTAAATTAACGCCTTGGTTAAAAGAAAATATTTCGCAAAAAGTATTAAAGGAATGTCACATTGGTTTTTATCCAGGAGGAGATCAAATAACCATTCCTCATTATAATATTAATGGGGAGTTTGTCGGTTTGCGCGGTCGCGCAATGTGTAAAGATGAATGCGAAAGATATGGAAAATATCGTCCATTAAATATAAATGGTATTCTTTATACTCATCCTCTTGGAATGAATCTTTACAATTTGAATTTAAGTAAAGAAAATATTAAAAACAGTAAAACCGCAATTATATTTGAATCAGAAAAATCTTGTTTAAAAATGCGTTCTTATTTTGGGCCTGAAAGTGATATTTCTGTAGCATGTTGCGGTAGTAGTCTTTCAGTTCATCAGATGGATTTGCTTTTAGACTTAGGTGTAAATGAAGTTATTATTGCATTTGATAGACAATTTCAAGCAATTGGAGACAAAGAATTTAAGCATTTGACTACTAACTTAACAAAACTATATAATAAATATAAAAACTTAACTTCTATTTCTTTTATTTTTGATAAGGAAATGATAACAGGTTATAAAGACAGTCCAATTGATTGCGGCAAAGATATATTTTTACATTTATTAGATGAAAGGATTAGTTTATGAAGTAATGGAATATCAATTAATAGCACCAAGAAATAAATAGTATGCCGCGATTGAACAAGTTTTAATTAATCGAGGCATTTCTCCTTAGAATATATCTCATTATTTACGAACCAGTGAAGAAGATAATTTAAACCCTTCATCTATAATGAATATGCATGAAGGTGCAGTTATGTTAATTCAACATGTTATAAATAATGACCCTATTTTTATAATAACGGACAGTGATTGTGATGGCTATACATCTGCGGCCGCATTAATGAATTATTTAAACATGGCTTTTCCTTATTATACTGCACATTATGTTTCATATGCAATGCATAAAGGAAAACAGCATGGCATTAATTTAGATTATGTTCCAAAAGGAACTAAATTAGCAATAATACCTGATGCAGGTAGTAACCAATATGAAGAACATAAATTATTAAAAGAGCAGGGTATTGATGTTTTAGTCATTGATCATCATATTGCCGAAAAAGTATCTGAATATGCCTGTGTAATTAATAATCAACTTTGCGATTATCCAACAAAATCATTATCTGGCGTTGGTATGGTTTATAAGTTTTGTTCTTATATTGATAGTTTAATGGGACAACATTTTGCAGAAGAGCTTGCTGATTTAGTGGCTTTAGGTTTAGTGGCAGATATGATGGATTTGCGCGATCTTGAAACGCGCTATCTCATTACCAAAGGTATACAAAATATAAAAAATCCTTTTATAAAAGCTATGACTGAAAAGCAAGAATATTCAATTTCTAAAGCTGGTGGTCTTTGCCCTTTTTCAATAGCTTTTTATATTGCGCCTTTAATAAATGCAGTAACTCGCACTGGAACTCAAGAGGATAAAGAACTTTTATTTAAAAGCATGTTAGATGCTTATGCTTATAAAAAAGTTCCTTCTACTAAGCGAGGTTGCAAGGGCCAAGAGGAAACAATAGTTGAACAAGCCGTACGAATGTGCGGCAATGTTAAAAATCATCAAACTAAAATACAAGATGAATGTGTTGCGTTAATTGAAGATATTATTCAAGAAGAACAATTATTGAATAATAAACTTTTAATTATCCCTTTAGATAAAGAAAGCACAATGGATTCTAATTTAACGGGCTTAATTGCAAATAAATTAATGGCTAAATATCAACGTCCAGTTGCTATTTTAAATGAAAGAATTTCTCCAGAAGGAGAAATAACTTATGAAGGCAGTGGTCGTGGCTATGATAAATCTAAATTAAAAGATTTCAGAGGGTTTGTGCGGGATTCAGGTCTTGCGCTTTATGCAGAGGGACATGAAAATGCTTTCGGACTAGGGTTCACGCGAGAAAGCCTACCGTAGTTTATTCAATATTCTAACGATGTTTTAAAAGATTTCGATTTTTCACCATGTTATCTTGTTGATTTTATTTACAATGGAAATTTTATTAATTGTGAAGAAATTTTAGACATAGCTCGTTGGTATGATTTATGGGGTCAAAAAATGGATGAGCCATTAATTTGTTTGCAAAGAATAAAAGTTAATAAAAATAATGTTGATTTAATGGCTAAAGGCACATTAAAAATAACCATAAATGATGATTTAACAGTTATTAAATTTGGTTCTAATGAAGAAGAATATGCTAATCTTTGCCCTGAAGTTGGCTATCAAATAATTGACATTATTGGCAAATGCAGTTTTAATAATTATACTGATAAAGCGCAAATTAAATTAGTTGATTATGAAATTGTTGATAATATGAGGTATTATTTTTAAAATGGATATAAATAAAACTTTAACAGATTATATTTGGAAAGATGTAGTCCCAATGGATATAGAAACTTTAATTAATAAAAGCGCCGAATATTTGGTGGCTTTTGGAGCAAATGTAAATGCTGCGACAGAAGCAATTTCAAAAATGTGTAGTAGAATGCAGGGCATCACTTCCGATGAAGTTGCTGAAATAACTAATAAAACTTTGTTAAAGATGAATGAAGAAATTGACTTCATTGGGGCGCAGACGGCAGATTGGGAAGACCTCGCAGAAATTTTTAATGGAATTGATTCAATATCAGACAAAGATATAATTTTAAATGATAAGATTTTTACAGTAGATTTAAAGGATTTAATATAAATGATATTAACAAAAAAACAAGAGGAAGGATTGAAGATTGCCGTAGCCCGATATAAGAGTAATGAATCTTACACTTGTATCGCTGGCTACGCCGGAAGTGGCAAATCTACGCTTGTGACTTTCATTATTGCCGCGCTTGGGGTTGATCCTCATGAAGATGTGGCTTATGTCGCATTTACTGGTAAAGCCGCAACGGTACTTGCACAAAAAGGTTGCCCAAATGCCATTACCGCTCATAAACTCTTATATGATGCTTGTCAACAACCTGATGGAAGTTATATCTTTATTCCAAAAGAAGAATTAGATAAAGATTTTAAAGTAATTGTAGTTGATGAAGTTTCAATGTTGCCTGTTGGAATGTGGAAACAATTACTAAGTCATCATGTATATGTCCTAGCTCTTGGAGATCCATTTCAGCTCCCGCCAATTTCAAAAAACGATGATAACCATGTCTTAGAGCATCCTCATGTTTTTCTTGATGAAATAATGCGGCAAGCGCAAGAAAGTGAAATTATTCGCTTTTCAATGCATATTCGAGATGGTAAAAGCGTTTCAAGCTATCGCGCTGATAATAAAGAAGTAATGATTTTATCGCCTAAAGATTTATATAAAGATGTTTATTTATGGGCTGACCAAGTACTATGTGCAACAAATGATAAGCGTATTGAAGTAAATAATTTATTCAGAGAGTATAAAGGTTTTGGAGTAGAACCAGAAATTGGAGATAAAATTATTGGTTTACATAATCGTTGGGAGTTTTGTTCCAGAGATGGTAGAGATATGCCATTAACTAATGGAACTATTGGTACTATTACTTCTTTTAGAAAAAAATCAATTTGGTTGCCACGATATGTTAGTTCCTTTCCTTATTTGTATATGTATACTAATATGGATGCCGAAGATGGTTCTATATTTAAAAATATACCAATAGATTATCTCTGTTTAAAAGAAGGTAAGCGCACTTTAACCGAAAAACAATTAATGATGATGAAGAGAAGCAAGAGATTTCCTTATGGCCCTCCTTATGATTTTGCTTATGCCTACGCGATTACTTATTGGAAAGCGCAAGGAAGTCAGTGGGATAAAGTTTTAGCTCTTGAAGAAGGGCATCCTTTTAATAGGGAAACACATGTTAAAGCTATATACACAGCAGTTACACGAGCTTCCAAAAAATTAGTATGGGTTAAACGATGGTAATTTCTGGACATAAACATATAAGTTACTTCCCACAAAGTTTATAATAAGTAGAGAAATAAACTTGGAGGTACAAAATGAGCCGATTAATAGATTTAACAGGCAAAGATTTTGGCTATTGGCATGTATTAGAGCGAGCAGAAAATAATTCTTATGGAAGGGCTCGTTGGAAATGTAAATGTACAGCTTGTGGAACAATAAAAATTGTAGATGGAAGCCATTTAAGAAGCGGTCATTCTACTAATTGTGGATGTATTCGTATGGAAAAAATGCGTTAGGCAAGTATTAAACATGAAGAGGGAAAAACTTATGGTTTTTTATTGGTAAATCGTATGGCCACTGAAGATGAAAAACCTCGAAAGGACACTCAAAGTATTTATTGGAACTGTACTTGTTTAAATTGTGGTAAAAAAAATGTTATTGTTCGTGGAGATTATTTAAGAAATGGGGATACTAAAAGCTGTGGATGTTTAACAAGCTACCATGAAATTCGTATTCAAAAAATGCTAGAAGATTTAGGAATTAAATATACGACATAGCAAAAGTTTAAAGGATTAACGTCTACTGGCCGGACTTGTGATGAATTAATGTTTGATATTGCCGTTTATAATGCAGATATTTTACTATATTTAATTGAATATGATGGTTCATAGCATTTTTCTTATAATAATACTGGTTGGCATATTAAAGAACGTTTTGAAAAAACTCGCCAAAATGATTTATTAAAAAACAAATATTGCTTTGAACATCATATTCCTTTAATTCGGATTCCCTATGATATAGAATATAATTTAAATGATTTAAAACTTGAAACAACAAGGTTTTTATTAACTCCTGACAACGAAGAACAATATTATTAGAGATAATATATATGTTGATATATAAAATATTATATGGTATAATATATATAGAAAAAAATGGAAGGAGGGAGAATAGTGAGTTCATATTTTAATTGTCATAATCATACCTGGTACTCTAATATTCGCTTACTTTGACTGTATAAACAATCCCAAAAAACTCATTGATAAAGCCATTGAATTAGGTCTTGAAGGTATAGCGATTACTGATCATGAGTGTTTAAGTGCGCATATGGAAGTAAATCAATATGCAAAAAAGATTCGTGAAAAATATCCTAATTTTAAAATTGCGTTAGGAAATGAGATATACTTAGTTGATGAAAGAAAATCTGGACAAAAATATTATCATTTTATATTGATTGCTAAAGATTTATGTGGTCATCAAGGTTTGCATGAGCTTAGTTCAGCAGCTTGGTATGGTATGTATAATGATCGTAATATGGATAGAGTTCCTTTATTAAAAAGTGAACTTAAAGACATTATGCAAAAATATAAAGGTCATATAATTGCAACTACAGCTTGTATTGGTGGTGAATTATCGACTAAAGCTTTGGCTATGGTAAATGCCCAAAAGAAAGATGATATAGAAACCGCAACTCTTGCTTACCAAGATATATGTACTTTTATTCAATATTGTAAAGATGTTTTTGGCGATGATTTTTATATTGAATGCGCTCCTTCTACACAGCAAGACCAAATAACAGTAAATCAAAAACTATTTAAGATTGCGCAAGCTTATCATATTCCTATGGTTGTAGCTACGGACTCACATTATCTAACTCGTGCCGATCGACCCATTCATAAAGCCTATCTTAATTCAAAAGATGGTGATAGAGAGGTTGATTTATTTTATGAGTTTACCTACTTAATGGATGAAAAAGAGTGCCGAGAGCTACTAAATAAATCGTTTAATAATGATAAAATAATCGACTGGATTTTTCAAAATACTTTAAAAATTAAAGATAAAATTCAAGATTATTCATTAGAAAAAACTCAAAGCATTCCAAAAGTAGAAGTAACATTTTATCCTCAAAAAAATCAATGTGAAGAGTATCCTATTTTACATCAGCTCTTTATAAGTGAAAACCCGCAAGAAAGAGCCTGGGTAAATGAATGCGTTGCGGCGATGTATGAAAAAAATTTAACTGATAAGATTTATTATGAAAGACTTGAAACAGAAGCCAATGTAATTTTGACTATTGGAAACAAATTACACGATTGCCTTTTTGCATATTTTAATACTTTTAAACATTATATTGATTTGTTTTGGGAGTGCGGGTCAATTGTTGGTCCCGGTCGAGGTAGTGCCACGGGCTTTTTATCGAATTATTTACTTGGTATTACTCAGCTTGAGCCCGTAAGATGGGGCTTACAATATTGGCGGTTCCTGAACCTCGAGAGAGTCGAACTTCCGGATATCGACGTGGACTTGGCTCCCTCGCGCCGACCAGCTATTTTCGAAGCGATTCGTAAAGAACGTGGAGAATATGGCTTAGTTCAAGTTGCGGCCTTTGGTACTGAAGGTACGAAGTCTGCAATCTTAACCGCATGTCGTGGCTATCGTACTGAAGATTTTCCTGAAGGTATTGATGTTGACACAGCCCAGTATATGAGTTCACTTATACCTCAACATCGAGGATTTTTATGGCCCCTAAAAGATGTCATTTATGGCAATCCTGAAGAAGATAGAACTCCAGTAAAACCCTTCATTCATGAAGTAGAACAATACCCAGGTCTTTTAGATATTATGTTGAATATAGAAGGCGTAGTAAATAAAAGAACTATTCATGCTTCTGGTGTTATTCTTTATGATAAAGATCATATTTTTGAAACTGCAAGTGTAATGCGCGCACCTAGTGGTGAATTAATTACATGTTATGATTTGCATAAGGCAGAAAGCGCCGGTGATGTAAAATACGACTTCCTCGTGACTGAAGCTTGTGATAAAATTATTCAGTGCTACAATCTTTTAAGTAAGTACAATGAAATTCCACAAATGGGGTTAAGAGATTTTTATAATCAATATCTCCATCCAGAGGTACTTGATACGAAAGATCAACGTATTTGGGATCATTTGAGCGCAGGAGATGTTCTTGATGTTTTTCAGTTTTCAACTGGTGTAGGCTTAGCAGTTGCGAAAAGACTTAAACCTCAAGACCCCATTGAGATGACTGCCGCAAACGCATTAATGAGGCTAATGAGCGAGAAGGGTCAGGAAAGTCAACAAGATAGATATTGTCGTATTCAAAAAGCTGGCATTAAAGCTTTTGATGATGAAATGCGACAACATAATCTTCCTGAAGATATAATTCAAAAACTTCATAAACATTGTGATAGATATTATGGTTGCTGTGCTTTGCAGGAACAAATGATGGAAATTTTGATGGATGTCGCTGGATTCTCGTTGGCTGAGTCCAATGCTGCTAGGAAGGTTGTTGCCAAAAAACAAATGGATAAAATTCCTGCTCTTAAAGAGCAACTTTTTTCACGATTCGATGATGTTAAGGTTGCCGAATACGTGTGGGAGGTTGTGGTAGCGCCGTCCCTAGGTTATGCGTTCTCACTGAATCATTCTCTTCCTTATTCATTCGTCGGTATACAAATGATTTATCTTGCCATTAACTTTAATCCCATTTATTGGGATACTGCATGTTTAATAGTTAATAGTGGTAGCTTGGAACAACTTCCAGAAGAAGAAGAAGTTGTAAGTATATATGAACCTGAAGATTTTTCAGAATATGAATACGAAGATTTGCCTGACCGCAGTGGCAAAAAGAAACGTCGCAGAGCCGCAACTGATTATGGAAAAATAGCTCGCGCAATTGGTGACATTCAAAGTGCGGGAATTAAAGTAAGTCTCGCTGATATTAATCGCTCAGCTTTTGGATTTGCGCCAGATGTTGAAAATAATCAAATTCTTTTCGGTCTTAAAGGCATTCTAAATGTTGGTGATGATATAGTACAAGATATAATTAATAACCGTCCCTATGTTTCAATAAAAGATTTTCTTGCGAAAATAAAAATTGGCCGTCGCGCCATGGTTTCATTAATCAAAAGTGGCGCTTTTGACTCAATGGAAGATAGAAAATTTGCAATGGCTTGGTATATTTGGCAAACTTGTGATAAGAAAAATCGCGTTACTTTGCAAAATATGGCCAGTTTAATTAAATATGATATACTTCCAAAAGATGAATCAATATCTTTGGCTTGCCGCGCTTATGAATTTACAAGATATTTGAAAAAAATTTGTAAAAAAATAACATTGCAAGTTGTTAATAGGACTGCTGAATTTTATATTTTAGATGAAAGAGCAGTTAATTTTATTAATGGGCTATATGATGCAAATATTATCTCTTATCGAGCCGTTGAATATAATGAACAATTTGTTTTAAATGTTAAACTTTGGGATCGTTTTTATCAATCTGAAATGAATATAATTAGAGATTATATAACTAAAAATCAAAATGAAGTTTTAGAGTCTCTTAATAAAATTATTTTTACTGAAGATTGGAATAATTATGCAAAAGGCACAATTTCTGCATGGGAAATGGAAGTTTTGTGTTTTTATTATCATGAACATGAATTAGCACATTTACCTATCGCCAAATATGGAATTAGCGACTTTTCAAAAATGCCTACTACTCCAATAGTAGATAAAACATTTAAGCGCAATGGGCGTGAAATTCCTTTGTTTAAATTAACTCGTATTTGCGGCACTTGTATTGCCAAGAATAAAACTAAATCAACTGTTACACTACTTACTACTTCTGGAGTCGTTGAATTAAAATTCCGCAAAGAATTTTTTGCGTTATTTGATAAACAAATTTCTGAACGTGGAGCTGATGGCTGTAAACATGTTAAAGAAAAGGGTTGGTTTAATCGCGGCAGTATGATTGTTGTTACTGGTGTGCGTGTTGATGATATATTTTTAGTTAAAAAATATAGTTCAACTCCTGGCCATACACTTTATAAGATTGATTCAATTAATGATAAAGGAGAAATTAGTTTGATAAGTGAGAGATATAGTAGTGAAACTGCCTAAATATAAAATTGTTGCTTTTTGTGGCGAAGCAGGAAGTGGAAAGGACTTCCTGCTTCATAAATTTATAGAAAATAATCCTTCTTATCATGAAATTATAAGAACAACCACTCGGCCCAAAAGAGAGAAAGAAGTAGATGGATTGAATTATTATTTTATTGCGCCTGAATTATTTGCAGAAAAACTTTTAAATGATGAATTTATTGAAGCGACTGTCTTTAATAATTGGTGTTATGGTACTAGTTATGATAGTTTGCGCGTAACTAATATTAATATTGGGGTATTTGATCCTGATGCGATTCGCGCGATACTTTCTCATCCCAACGTTGATTTGTTAATTTTTTATGTCAAAACCAGCACTGATAAAATTCGTTTATTGCGGCAATTAAATCGAGAAATTGATCCAGATGTTAATGAAATTATGCGACGTTATCAAAGCGATAAATTAGATTTTGCTTCTTTTGAAGATGAATTTTTAGACCAATGTATAATACTTAAAAATGATACCACTGAAGATTATAAACAAGCCCTTGTATTAATGAAGCAAAAGATTTCTGAGTTTGGCATGAAAGAAGATTAAGGGCAAAATTTGTTTATAATTATATAAGAATTTCTAAATATAGTAGAAATCTTTATATACTAGTAAAGGAGAAATACAATTTTTATGGATGTTATAAAAAGAAATGGCGTTCAAGTCCCTTTTGATAAAACTAAAATTGTTGAAGCAATTTTAAAAGCTTTTTTAGAAGTTGATGGCCAAATTTATGAAACCGATACCGCAATTGATATTGCTAATGACATTGAAAAAAAGTTAAAAAAAGAAAGCCAAAAAAGTAATGTTTCAGTAGAAGAAATTCAAGATTTAGTCGAAGAGTATTTAATGCGCTCGGAAAGATTAGATGTGGCCAAGTCTTATATTCGTTATCGCTATAAAAAAGAGATGGTCCGACAATCTAATACAACCGATCAATCAATTAAAGAATTGTTGGAAGGTAATAGTGATTATTGGAATAATGAAAATTCTAATAAAAATGCTAAACGCACCACTGTCCAACGAGATTATATGGCAGGTATAGTAAGTACAGACATTACTCGACGTTTTCTATTAGATCAAGATATAGTAAAGGCCCATGATGAAGGAATAATTCATTTTCATGATGCTGATTATTTTGCACAAAATGCTTTACATAATTGTGAATTAATTAATCTTGAAGATATGCTTCAAAATGGTACAATAGTAAATGGGGTGATGATTGAAAAACCTCATCGTTTACTTACTGCAACTACTATTGCTACCCAAATTATTGCGGCAGTAACATCTTCTTCTTATGGTGGAGCAACAATTTCTTTAACTCATCTCGCACCTTTTGTTAGAAGTAGCCGAGAGAAGTATATTGAAAAATATGCTCAACGCAGTCTAACAAAAGAGCAGATTATGCAATTTGCCGAAGAGGATTTACATAAGGAAATTGTTGATGCAGTGCAAACTTTTAATTATCAAACTAATTCAATGACTAATACAAATGGTCAAGCTCCTTTTCTTTCTGTTTATATGTATTTAAATGAGACAGAAGAATATAAAGATGAATTAGCTATGTTAATTGAAGAGTTTTTAAAACAGCGAATTTTAGGTTTTAAAAATGAAAAAGGAGTATATATTACTCCTGCATTTCCTAAATTGCTTTATGTTCTTGAAGAAGACAATATCGCTCCTGATACTAAATATTGGTATTTAACAGAATTGGCTGCAAAATGTACTGCAAAACGTTTAGTGCCTGATTACATTTCAGAAAAAATTATGAAGTCTCTCAAGGGTGATGTTTACCCTTGCATGGGTTTGTAATTCTACTAGCTCATGTAAAATCTTTTGAACTGCGCTCGCAGGTGTGGCATTAATAATGCTGCTAACGGTTAGGTCTAGAACAGATGAGACCGTGGAAAGTTTAAATATTATGATAAAAGTTTACAGATATGAAAGAGAAGATGGCGGAGGACCTTGGTTTACTCGACAAGGCATTTGTAGGTTTGACCCTGAGTATTCAATAAAAAATCCTGCTAATACTTTGTATGGCTGTATTTCTCTTGAATATTTAGAAAAATATTTTTCTAAAGAGCTTGGCGCAAATGAAAATTGCACAATTAAAGAATATACAATTCCTGAAGAGAATATTGTTCAATATTGTGCTGGTGATTATGGAGAAGTAGAATTTCATTTATAATATTTAAAAATCTGTATCGACTATCCCTGATGAATGTAAGGGAGTAGGGTGAGAGATAAGCACTCGCTCGAAGCGGAAGACAATTCAAAAAAGAATTGAAGATATAGTCAGTACCAATAGGGATATTGGAATTATACGTGTAGAAGTTTCTTAACTCCAGACCCCGTAAATCATAAATATTACGGACGTTTTAACCAAGGAGTTGTTACGATATCATTAGCTGATATCGCTTTTTCTTCAGAGGGAGATTTTGATAAATTCTGGAAAATTTTTGACGAGCGTCTTGAATTATGCCATCGTGCATTACAAGCAAGGCACGAAAGATTAAGTCACGCTATAGCAGATGTTTCACCTATTCTATGGCGATATGGCGCATTAGCAAGATTAAATCAAGGTGAAAGCATTCATAGTTTACTGCATAATAATTATTCTACTCTATCTCTTGGATATGCTGCTTTATATGAGTGTGTTAAATATATGACTGGAGAAAGCCATACTAAAGGTGGCAAAGAATTTGGTTTACAAGTAATGCAGCATTTAAATGATGCATGTAATAAATGGAAGCAAGAAGAAAATATTTCTTATAGTGTATATGGTACACCTATCGAATCAACAACTTATAAATTTGCCACTTGTTTAAAGAAACGTTTTGGCAAAGATATCTTTATTAAGCTTGATGGTAAAGATAGAGATTACATAACAAATAGTTACCATTAACTGAAATAGTGGCTTAATATAGTAATATATTAAGAAAAAACCTCGTGAACCCTTATTAAAGGGGTGTCCTTATTAAAAAGGGCTAACGGTTCAGAAGTAAGTGATTACATTATGAGTAAGGAAGCCTAAGTCTTATGAGATATGGTAATACCGTGCTAAGTTTGTTTGTTTAATAAAAAAATATTTAAGAAAGGAGGGAAATATTTAAAGTGGGAAGACCACCAAAATATATCATTAATATTGGTGATATTTATGATGATTATAAATGTATAAATATTACACAAGAAAATGATGGCCAAAGAAGAAAAAAATATATTATGAAATGCCAAAAATGTGGAAAAGAAAAAGAAATGCTTGGTTCCACTGTAAATGCTCATAAAGGTACAAGTCATAAAAGCTGCGGGAAGGGTTTAGGAATAACTCATGATAAATACTTTTATCAAAGATGGCAATCTATGAGAGAAAGAACCTCTCCAAATTTTTGGAATAGAGAAAATTACTATGATAGAGGTATTAATAGCGATGCCTTTGAAAGTTTTATTGATTTTTATAATGCTATGTATGACTCTTGGAAAAAACATGTTGCCATATATGGAGTCCATGACACTTCGTTAGAACGAATTGATGTTGATAAATCATATACTCCAGAAAATTGTTGCTGGATTTGTTTAGATGAACAAAAAGGAAACTTACAAAAAACAAATTATTTTATAGTGCAAGATGTAAAAACCGGAGAAAAAATATATTGTAAAAATGCTTTACAATACACCTATGATAATCCTGAGATCCCTCATAAATACATATATGATTTATTAAAATATAATAGAACTTATAAAGGCAAAAAATTTATAAAAATTACTAAACAAGAATTTGAAGATTATAAAAAATCTTCTTTAAACATTAAACAAACTTAAAAGTGTAACGACTATCGAAAGCATTTTATAAAAGAAATATTTATAAAATAAGTGAGTAGAGTAATTTAAATAAAATTAAATGAAGTGCGAGGGTTCTATATTTTGGTAATAGAAATATAGAATATGAGATAGTCTATTCCCTTAATAAATATCAGGAAACTGAGGGTATAAAAGGTTCCAGTATTTGAAGAAATAGATGCTTTCACTAAATTAGCTCTTGAGTCAGAATTTCAAGCATTAAGTCCAGGAGGTGCAATTAGCTATATTGAAACTCCTAATCTTCAAAATAATATTGAAGCGGTAGAAACAGTTATGCAATTTATCTATAATCATATAATGTATGCAGAATTAAATACTAAATCAGATTATTGTCAGAAATGCGGTTACGATGGAGAAATTTTAATTGATGATAATTTAGAATGGTATTGTCCTAATTGTGGCAATCGTGATCATGAAACTTTAAATGTCGCGCGTAGAACTTGCGGCTATATAGGCTCACAATTTTGGAATCATGGACGTACCAATGAAATACGAGATAGAGTTTGTCATTTATGAGCGATTTAATTAAAAATGCCGAAAAATATTTTAATTAGTAGAAAGGGCGTCATTATCCTTGTTCAAATTAGATAGTAACTTGTATTTATATAACAAATAATATTTAGGAAGTATATGAATATTTAAATAAAAATCATATCGTACCAAATAGACAAGGAAAAAATTATATAGAGTGGCAAGAAAACAATGAACGATGGATATGGAGACCAATAAGTGAGAGTGCGCGAGGATATCGTTTTTATAAAGTTAAAATATCTAACAACTATAATAATGAAGAAATGTTACAATATGTTATTCTTCCTTGCTGTCATTCATACTGTTGTTCTTGGGAGGTTGTGGAATGAATTATTCTAAAGAACCTTTAAAAGAACATTAGAAAATAAAAGATAAATTAAAAAAAACTATTGAAGTATTAAATAAAAAAATTGACTCGGAATTAGAGGCAATTATAAAAATAATATTTTCTTGGATAGTTAATGATGAAAAAATTAATACAAAAGAACATCAAACCATTTTAATAGATTTATTTTATAAAGCTTTAGAAAATCTTTATTCAGAAATTAATATAGAATTAGGAAAAATCTATAAAAAGATAGCTCCATTTGATTTAAAAAATATTATAGATTTAACTTTTCAAGAAGATGGAAAAACATTAGATGAGCGAATTATTAAATATTTAGATGATTTAGAAGAAAAAAGATTGTCCGGCGACCTTTTAGATGATTTAAAAAATTTTAGTGTTAATATGTATTCTCGTCTATTAAATAATGAAAGCAAATATTTATTTACTCATTTAATGGAAATAAAAATAAAACCTGTAGCTTCAATACTTGTAATTGAGACGGGAACTTGTGATGATCTATGTGGTGAATGGGGTGGAGAATATCCTGCTGATGAGGCCATTCCACTTCCCCCTTATCATACTAATTGTCAGTGTATTGCTTATTACATTGAAACTGATGATGAAGATGATATTTATGATTTAGACTTAGAAGTAGAGGAAATAAAGTATATATGAGATATGCTGATTTAAAACTTAATGATGTGGCTAATGCGCCAGGGGTATGTGTATCTTTCTGGGTTCAAGGCTGTCCACATCATTGTCCTAAGTGTCACAACCCTGAGACTTGGGATTTTAATGGAGGCAAAGAATTTACTCCAGAAGTAATAGATGATATATGTAAAGGCTTAATTGCAAGAGGCATTCATCGTGATTTATGCATTCTTGGTGGTGAACCTCTTTGCTCAGAAAATCTTTTTTTAACTACTTTAGTTATTAAAGAGGTTAAAAAGCGTATGCCTTATATAAAAATCTATGTTTGGACTGGATATACATATGAAGAGTTGAAAAATTTTTCTGATTATAAAATAAAATATATATTGAACACTATAGATTATTTAATAGATGGCCCTTATATAGATGAATTGCGCGATATCACTCTTCCTATGCGCGGAAGCTCTAATCAAAGAATAATAGATTTGACTTAGAAAGAAAAATATGCTATTATGTCTATAGAAAATAATGAAAAGGAGTAAACTTCAATATGGTGCCGCAAATTGAAACTTTAAAAGAATTAGAAGCTGCTGATAAATCATATCAAGTTTATTGTAAAGAAACTGATGCTTATTATATTTGGGATGAACAAAATAATAACTGGGTAGAAATAGATAATGATGCGACGCTTTCCTTTTCAGTATATGATATGAATAAGCAAATAATTTCACAATTACCCTCGCTTACTCCAGAAGAAATAAAAGAGAAACTGGCTGATGCTGTTGCAAAACTTAATGAAAAAGATAAGGCCTATATGCTTTTATTTAAAGATATGGAATATTATACACTTTTTATAAATGATTTTATTTTTGCGCGACGGAAAGATACTTTTTATTATGATGAGAATCTTTCTGATTCAATTGCAGAATGTCTTACCGATCTTGCCCAAGAAGTAAAGGTAATAGATGAATATACTGTACCCGGTCTTCTTGAAATTTGGATTAAAAATTATAATGATGAAATTGTTTGCGGCTATTTCTTCCCGTATGATAGAGGTATTATTGCGTTTGGAGGTTTAAAGTAATATGATAGTTTGTACTATGGATTTATTCACTTATAATCATCATATTCTTCATGTTAATGAAGATAGGCAAGACCCTATTGCTACTTCTTCAACAGATGATTGCATGGCCGCAATTATGTACGCAGTTAATAAATATAATGACAATAAAGTGCATCTCATTGGCGCAGAATCTTATTGTGAAACATTTGCTGAAGGTTTAATAGATTTGGCAAAAACAGAATATAATTATAATAATTTAGAGGTTAAAATAAATTAATATGAAATATCTTATATCAAGCACTGATGTTTATAGAATAGATACAGTAGATGAAGTAGAAGCTTTCCACGAAGAACTTAAGAATGACTCCAGCTTTACTTTAAGTTCTTTTGGATATAAGACTAAGCCAATTAAAGATCATGGTGAAATTATTGATGAATATCAACTTGTGACTGTAAAAAAGAGTTTTAATCTTGAGAAAGAGCCTGAAACTACAGTTCATATAATTTATGAGGTAGAATAATGACCTCAAAAGTAAGATTTGAAATCGTAAAAAAATATTAGGGTCAAGGTGATTTAATCCCTAAGCGCGCAACTACTCAAAGTGCAGGCTATGATATGATTGCGGCGGAGGATTACACCATTCAGCCCTATATAGATATGATTCGTGGGTATAAAGATTTCCCACAATCAAAAGTTCTTAGCCTAGATAATATGGCCTGTTGGACTAAACAAAGTGGGTTTAAACCCACTTTAATTTCCACAGGTGTAAAAGTATATTTAAATTCTAATCAATATCTAAAATTAGTATCTCGCAGTTCTTCTCCTCTCAAATATTGGCTTGTCTGTGCCAATAGTGAAGGAATTATTGATGCCGATTATGTAGACAATGAGAGTAATGAGGGTGAGATATTTTTCCAAGCGATTAATTTTAGTCCTTTTCCTATTCAAATAAAACGCGGAGATAAAATTTGTCAAGGCATTATTTGCACCTATGATACTGTTACTGATGATAATGTAATGACTTCACGAACTGGTGGCTTTGGCAGTACCTCGATGAATGGGTAATCTTTTAGCATTAGATTAGGCTACACGAACTACGGGTTATGCGGTTTTTAAAAATTAGCAATTATATAAAGTTGGTACTTTTACATTTGCTGATAATGAAATGGGAGACCGCCTAGTTAAGATTAGAAAAAAAGTTCTTTCATTAATCACAGAATATGAAATTAATGAAATAGCTTTTGAAGATATACAATTATAGGAAAATCGTGAAACAAAAGTCGCAAATGTTGATACCTTCCAAAAGTTGGCAGAAGTTTTTGGTGTATTAGAAGAATTATGTACTGAAATTAATATACCTTATCAAATAATTTCTGCCAGTTCTTGGAAATCTCTTTGCGGCATTAAAGGGCGCGATCGCGCAGCTCAAAAGAAAAATGCCTAGTTATATATTTAGAATAAATATAATATAAAAGTTGCGCAAGATGCTTGTGATGCTATTTGTATTGGAGAATATGGCGTTAAGCATAGTAAGCAAATGCTAATTTGGGAATAAGCTTTGGCCGATATATATTAATCAAAACACTTTAACTTTAAAAGTAAATGACGGAGAGCTTTTAAAGAAAGGAGTGCTACCTTTGATTGATTTTATAGTAAAATATTGGTTAGAAGTAGTATTTGGCTTAATTACTTTAGGAGTTAGTAGTTTGGCTAAGCACTATTATAGTTTATATAAAGCTGAAAAGTAGCGTCAGCATAATATTGAATTAGCTAATATTGATGAAAAAATAGCAGATGCAGTTGCTACTGGCAATAAAGATCTTTTAGAAGAGCTGCAAAATCATATTGAAGCTTCAAACACTAAAAGAAAACTTTTAGATGAAAAAGTTGAAATTACTATTGAAGAATTAAAAAAAATAAAATCTGGTCTATTAAGTATGTATAAAAAAAGTTTTATAGCTAATTGTCGAATTTTATTAGATCCAAGTCATATTATTACTTATGATGAATTTTAGAATATTTCTAAAGAGCATGAAGTGTATAATAGTCTTGGAGGAAATCACGATGGGGATAGAAACTTTGAAATAGTGAAAGAAAAATATCAAGATTAGACTTCTTCAATTTCATTTTTAAAATGAAAAAAAAGGGTATAGTAATTTATACTATACCCTTTTCTCTTAATATCTCATTTAATTTTTCTGTTATAATATCATTATAAGTCGTTATAAAATCAGCAACCTCTTTCTTTAATTATTATTGCAACCACAGCCATATCCACAACCATAGGTTGTATAAGTATTGCCAGTATAAGGATTAGCGACGATATAAGCAGGAGTTGCAGAAGGAGAAAGCTTAGAAATCAAATAAGCATTCTGTTCGCTCTGAGAGATCTGACCTTTCAGAGAAGTATTTTCTGCTGTTAAAGAGCTAATCTTATCATTGACTAAGAAATCAAGTATCTGACGAGTGTTATTATTGTTCGCATCAATAATATCACGAGTACTATCAGAAACAACTTGACGATTTTGACAAGCCTGAGTTGCAAGATTGTAGTTAAGATCCGCAAAATTTGAGGACACAAGCATTTTATTATCACAGCAGCACTGCGCATTAACTGCGGCCATGTTCTGTAACTGATTGGACAATGAGAACGTACCATTAGTAATCGCAGAAGTGATTGCATTTGTGTTCTATAAGTTAGTCATGCCAATACCACAGAGGTCATTTTGTAAGACTCTTACGCCATTATTTGTGGCTTCTGTGGAATTGGTTACTGCACTATGAGTGTTAGCAATCTGATTACTTAAACCATTCATATCAAAACCATAAGTTATAGCGTCGCGGGTTAAAGCGCCGTTTGTGCCAGCGCCGGAATCATTTCCGCCCCAGCCATTACGATTATTACCCCAACCGCCCATAAAACAGAACAGGAAGAGTATTATAATCCCAAATTTGTTATCGGATAAACTTTTTATTTTATCCTTCTATCACTTCATTTTGTGATAGTTCAGCATATCTTTTCAATTGCTTGCGCAATTGTCGCGGCCTCGTGGAAATTCTTAAAAGAATTGAAATATTAACAATTTCTACATTATATCTTATATAAAATAGAATTTATAATTGTGAGTTTGATTCCTTCGACCATTTAATACTTTAGAAATAATGCCTTTATTTATTCCTAATATAGCTCCAGCTTCAGTAACAGATTTAAAAACCAATTCTTCATTTGTTATTATATTTTTTGCCACTACTGGTTTTTCCTAATTTTTTAATCCAGTTCTTCTCACATGATGATCATTTTCTTGAGCTGTACACCATTCTAAGTTCTCTACACTATTATTGGTTTTATTGCCATCTTTATGATTTACATATGGTAAATTATTAGGATTATCAATAAAATATAAAGCTACTAATCGATGTATTCTAAAAGTCTTCTTTATTCCATTTTGACAAAAAGTATAAGTTAAATAGCCATTAACATTTAAATAAGGCGTAAGTATTTTATTTTTTTTAACATTTTTTACATTACCAAAATTAGAAATGGCATAATTATTAAACTCATTAATTATTATATATTTTTCCATTTTGTATCCTCCTTATTATGACTTATTAAGTCTTTAAAGAGATATAATATTCAGTTTATCTATGCGTTGCCCCTGACTTACCTTTGGTAAGCCTTCGGTTCGGATTAGCATCTCAGCCTTCCCGCTTAATTCCGCGATTTACCCTTGGCAGATTATTCTTACCAAGCACCATTACCTTCGCCAAACCCATCACCATTACGATTACCACTCGCAGCAGCGATATCAGACAAACTATAACCATTACCATAATTGAACATATTAAATGTTCCTCCTTTAATATTATATTATTTAAAGCCCTAAACTTTGTTTAAAGGCATTAAATTCACTATCAAAGTCTACTCCTTTTTGTGCGGCCAAGTTACGCACAATTTGTTCAATTTGCTATGTATTACCACTTTGTGCAAGTTGTAATAAATTTTGGCCCATAGGAGTATTCCCTATTTCCGACTACATGTAATTTATCATTAATTGTTGTGGATTCTGGCCGCTCTTTATCATTTGAATAAATTGCATAGGATTTACTTGCATGATCTTTATCTCCTTTCTTAAAATTTAAATTCTTCTTCAGTTTGTTCCACTACTGGAGTTAAAGATGATTTTAGTGAATCGATAGCTTTTTCAAATTCTTCCCTAGTAACATAGTTTGCTGGAGTTTCAGAAGGTATCTATTGTAATACATACATATTAAATAATGGAGTACCATCTAAACCAATCTATTTAGTATAGATTCGCTCATGTGCTAAATCGGGGAAAAAGAATACTGTTCCATCAAAATCAATTGGTAACGCCCGCACTTCTTCTAACGAAGCGACAGGACGTCCCTTTAAAAATAATGGTTGATTTTGTTGAATTGGTATTGCTGTTGGCTATGGTCGCATAGTTGGCGACTAGGGGTAATAAGTATATTGAGTTTGCATACCATTAATCCTTTCTTTTTATTTTTTAAAATGAAAAGTCCCCATACTTTTCATTAATATCTGAAAATTAAGATTGATATCTTAATTATCGTTGTCCAAGCATTTCTTTGTAAAATTTTTTAAGTATACTCTATCCAATAGCGAATAAAGTATACAAAATAAAGGGGAAACACCTATTTGCTAGGTAGTTTCCCCTTTTTTGTTTTTATTACTGTTTATTTAATTTAACTTCTGCTTCAACTCTATTAGCGATATAAGTTTGTAAATCTCCAAGAGCAACAGATAAATACTCTTTTGCATCATCACTTAATATAGCTAATACATTGTTACAAGTGTCTTCAAAAGCTTTTTTCTGCGCGGCTGCATCAAAAGAGCCGGAAGCTTTTAAAGAATCAACATAAGTCTAATTAGTTGCTATTACACAATCTGTAATAGTTTGACTTAAAAGATCAATATATTTATGATATAAAGTATTATCAACTTGTGTTTTCAGGCTTTCTTTTTTCTTATTAATATAAGTAATTAAGAAAGTTGTTAATACCCCTAATAAAGGTATTATACATACTTGAAATATTTCATTTAATAATTTTAACCAATCCATGTTTATTATTACCTCACTTTGATCCAAACGCGACCATCAACAGAAACATTATTACTGCCCCAAATATCATAATCAGGTACAGCACTAATTGAGCCTATTACAGCTTGTGGATGATTTTGAATTTCTTCTTTAGTCATAATAGACACTGTGCCATTAGGACCTGAACAAACAAAATCACCAATATGCGTTCTATATTCGTCACGATTCTCATAAGTATAAGCTAACACTCGGCCAGAAACAGCCAAAGGTGTTTTTGCCTTTTCAGTTTCACCAATTGCAAAGCCATAAGTATCAGAAACAATAGAACAACCATACATAAGTCTTGCTTTACTGGGTTCTACTGCATCATTGCCCAATTCATACACAACTCGGCCAGGGTTTATTTGCTTATTACTTATGCGATATTCAGCATAGTCATTCCAAACGGCGCCATAAACCTTCGCAGCATATATATTGCCTTGAACGCCTACGCCACCAGCTACAGTAAGCGCGCCAGTGGTTGTGCTTGAAGCAGCGGTGGTATTCGTAATACTGACTTTATTTGCGCCAATACCAATTGAACCATCACTACCAACAACAAGACCGCCGCTTGCAGGAACCATAACTATACCAGCCTTAGAGGTAGTTGCAATATCAACGGCCGCACTGCCACCGCCTAAAGAACTACCACCACCAACGCCACCTTCAACTATAAATATGCGACTTAAATCATCATCAAAGCCCTGTTGTTGGGAGCGCTGCGCATAATCAATTGCATTTAATTTTACTATTGTTAAACTGGTAACAGCACCAGTAGTATTAATTGTATAAGGCATTAATCTTACATTCTCCTTTCTTAGCGTTTAAACATCTACTTTAATAAATACTATAATGTCTGTTCCTATAGTAAACGAACATTCAGTTTCATTAGTACTTAATGCTATTGGAGGAGGATTGCTGGCACTGTAACTACCAAAGATTTCACTTGCTGAAGAAACGCCTCCAGTATAAGTAAAAATCCTAAAACCCTTTGCGTCATTATATCGAAGTGTTATTTGCCGACCTTGCAAAACAAAACAGTCATTATCTGTTTGTTGATCATCGCTTGGAGCTGAAGAAGCAGTACCAAAACCTGAGCCACCACACAAGAAATAACTAGACTTGCCATTTGGGTCAGTAAAAGCAGCAGGGGTTAAATCTAAAAACTGACTAACAAGCTAAGTATCTGTCGTGGTGCTAGGTACCATAATAATGCTTACTCGGCAATAAACTTGGCATTTTTCAACATTAACATTTAAATCAGATACATCATCAGGCACTAAATATAGTTCATTTGCATTTAATTCAGAACCTTCACTCAGCTCAGTATATTTAGATTTATTTAATATATTAAGAACTAATTGTGCCTATTGATCAGTATATTCATTTGCCATAAAAAGTTTATTCCCCCTTTTCTCTCTGTATTATATAATTTTTATTCATTTGAAATGAATCAAATATGGCCAAAAAGAAAAGGTTTTTTCTTCTTTCTTTCTCTATTCTATAAGAAAGTTCTTATAAAAGTATAAATTTCTTTTGCCCATAAAGATTCTGTTAATTTATATAAAAAAATGTTAAGATTCTGTTAAGATAGCGCCGAGAATCCAAGCTTAAAAATCCTAATAGGTAATTAAATTTCTGTAAATACGCCATTAGAACTATACTCTCTCTTGGGTATTGGCAATTTATTTCCTTCACCTTTATCAACAACTGTAACATCCAATTGTGGAATAGTTAAATCGTCTATTGGTGCAATAGTTCCATTGCCTATTGCTCCTTTATGAATACGGAAGTTTTGCATATAGCCTCGGAAGTAAGAACCAGCATTTGTACTATTTTCCGCCTAATGTCCAATAGCCATTGGGTATGTTGAAGAATACCAAAATCCATAGTTATTACAAGTATACACATTAGT
>ERZ857629.1507-NODE-1507-length-25241-cov-5.285913_pt1 | contig 25241 bp, 22 predicted proteins | sample MGYA00519700_ERZ857629 | MGnify/ENA primary metagenome ERZ857629 (study PRJEB31778, sample SAMEA3449351) | human gut metagenome | biome: human gut; feature: human-associated habitat; material: faeces | place: United Kingdom | collected 2010/2012 ...
GTAAGCGGACAAGACGTGCGCGCGGCAGACTGCAATCCTTTTGTCAAAAAAGGGCAAAGCCCTTTTTTGACAGTCTCAAATCCCGCCGGAATGCTGCTTCCGGCGGGATTTCCATACATTTTACTTCATCAGTCTGCAAACCAGTTCGGAGTAAGCAAAGGGATCGTCCAGCGGGAGCTGGGCCATGAGCTGTGCCTGACAGTACAGCAGTTCGGCGTAGTCCTTTGCCTTTCCGGGGTCCTCGGTCATGGCAGCTTTCAGCGCCTGAACGGCTTCGTGATCCGGGTTCAGTTCCAGAATTCTCCCCACAGGGAAGGCAAACTCGGGATTTGCCCGCTTCATGTACTTCTCCATTTCGAAGCTCATGCCTGCTTCGGGAACCATGTCGGCAGGGTAGCTGCCCAGATTCTGGGACAGGCGCACTTCCTTTACCTTGTCGCCAAGGCTTTCCTTCACAAAGGTCAGGAAGCCCTTCATTTCCTCTGCCTTTTCCTCGGCCTCCTTCTTTTCCTCCTCGGATTGGATGCCAAGGTCATCGGTCGTGATGTTGCAGAAGGATTTCTCCTTGTAGGTCATAAGGGTCTGGGGCACAAACTCGTCCACATCCTCGGTGAACAGCAGAACATCATAGCCCTTTTTGCTCAGCAGCTCGACCTGAGGCAGCTTTGCCAGATGCTCTCTGTTCTCGCCGGGGGCAAAGTAGATCTTTTCCTGGCCCTCCGCCATGGCGTCCACATACTCGGCAAGAGAGATCAGCTTGCCCTGCTTGTGGCTGTAGAACAGCAGCAGATCCTGACAGCTTTCCTTGTGGGCACCGTAGTCGGAAACCGTGCCGTATTTCAGCTGACGGCCAAAGACCGCCCAGAATTCCTCATATTTTTCCCGCTCGTTGTCCAGCATGGATTTCAGCTCGCTCTTGATCTTCCGCTCAATATTCCGGGCAATCAGGGTCAGCTGCTTGTTGTGCTGAAGCATTTCCCGGCTGATATTCAGGGACAGATCCTGACTGTCGACTACGCCCCGGACAAAACGGAAGTGCTCCGGCAGCAGATCTTCGCAGTTTTCCATGATCATCACACCGGATGAGTACAGCTGCAGCCCCCGCTTGTAGTCCTTGGAGTAGAAGTCGAAGGGCGCCTTGCCGGGGATAAACAGCAGGGCCTTGAAGGAGACTGCACCTTCGGCGCTGGAGTGGATGATCCGCAGAGGTTTGTTGTAGTCAAAGAACTTGTCCCGATAGAAGTTTTCGTACTCCTCGTCGGTCACGTCCTTCTTTGCCCGCTGCCAGATGGGCACCATGGAGTTCAGGGTCTCCATTTCGGTGTAGCTTTCGTACTCGGGCTTGTCCTCGGGGGAGTCCTCCTTCTTCCGGGATTTCTCTACCTCCATGCGGATGGGGTAGCGGATGTAGTCGGAATATTTCTTCACAAGGCTCCGCAGCTCGTATTCTTCCAGATATTCGCTGTACTTGTCATCCTCCGTGTCGGGCTTCAGGGTCATGATCACGTCGGTGCCGGGCACGTCCCGGGTGCTTTCTTCCATCGTGTAGCCATCGGCACCGTCGGAAACCCATTTCCACGCAGTGTCGGAACCGTACTTCCGGGAAATCACGGTGACAGAGGAAGCGACCATGAAAGCGGAGTAGAAGCCCACGCCGAACTGACCGATGATGTCAATGTCGGCGTCCTCCTTACCTTCCTCTTTGGCAGCCATGGCCTGCTTGAAGCCCAGAGAACCGGACTTGCAGATGGTGCCCAGATTCTCTTCCATTTCCTCACGGCTCATGCCGATGCCGTTATCGGATACGGTCAGGGTCCTGGCATCCTTGTTCCGGGTGATGGTAATGGCAAAATCAGAACGGGAAAGCCCCACCTTGTCGTCGGTCAGAGCGGTGTACGCCAGCTTGTCGATAGCGTCGGAGGCGTTGGAGATGATCTCCCGCAGGAAGATCTCCTTGTGGGTGTAGATGGAGTTGATCATCAGATCCAGCAGACGCTGGGACTCTGCTTTGAACTGCATTTTTTCCATAGTGTAAAACATTCCTTTCCAAGAGCGGTTAGCACTCTAAATCATTGAGTGCTAATATTATAGCGCACCTGCGAAAAAAAGCAACCCTTTTCCAAAAAAGTTCTTTCTTTATTTACAATTCCATGGTACTATAAACTGGAAAATTTGTGACTGCACGAATAAGGAGAGTACGAATGATTACAATCAGCAATTTGGGCATGCAGTTTGGCGGACAGTGGCTGTTCCAGCATGTGGACCTGCAGTTCCTTCCCGGCAACTGCTACGGCATCATTGGCGCCAACGGAGCGGGCAAGTCTACCTTCCTGCGCCTGCTGACCGGAGAACTGGATTCTACCACCGGTTCCATTACCGTTGACCCCACCAAGCGGGTGTCCGTCCTGAAGCAGAACCAGAACGCTTATGACGAATACACCGTGATGGATACGGTCATTATGGGCAATCAGCACCTGTACGACGTGATGAAGGAAAAGGACGCCATCTACGAAAAGCCGGACTTCACCGACGAGGACGGACTCCGGGCGGCGGATCTGGAAGCGGAGTTTGCCGAGCTGGGCGGCTGGGAAGCGGAATCCGACGCCTCCCGCCTGCTGCAGGGCCTGGGCATCGGCACGGAGCTGCACTATGATCAGATGGTCAATGTGGATCCCCGGCTGAAGGTGAAGGTTCTGCTGGCCCAGGCGCTGTTCGGAAACCCGGACATTGTCATGCTGGACGAGCCTACCAACAACCTGGATATTGAAGCCATCAACTGGCTGGAGGATTTTCTGCTGGATTTCCCCGGCATGGTCATCGCCGTCTCCCATGACCGGCACTTTCTGAATACCGTCTGCACCCATACGGTGGATATTGACTACGGCAAGATCAAGATGTATGTGGGTAACTACGACTTCTGGTACGAGTCCAGCCAGATGGTGCAGGCCATGATCCGCAACAAGAACAAGAAGAATCAGGAGAAGATCGAGGAACTGCAGCTGTTCATCCAGCGCTTCTCCGCCAACAAGGCCAAGGCCAAGCAGGCGACCGCCCGGCGGAAGCTGCTGGACAAGCTGAGCGTGGAAGAAATGCCCTCTTCCACCCGGCGTTACCCCTTCGTGGGCTTCCAGCCCGAGCGGGAGTTGGGCAAGGATGTGCTGACCGTGAAGGACATTTCCGTCACGGTAGATGGGGTCAAGCTGCTGGACAAGGTTTACTTCTCCGTAAACCGGACGGACAAGATCGCTTTTGTGGGCGAAAATGAGCTGGCCCAGACCGCCCTGTTCAAGGTGCTCATGGGGGAGCTGGAGCCGGATGAGGGGTCCATCAAGTGGGGCGTTTCCACCATCCGCAGCTACCTGCCCAAGGATAACTCTCCTTACTTTGATGGCAACGAGATGGAGCTGGTGGACTGGCTCCGGCAGTATTCCGCCAAGAAGGACGATGTGTACCTCCGGGGCTTCCTGGGACGGATGCTGTTTTCCAACGAGGACGTATTCAAGCAGGTAAACGTGCTGTCCGGCGGCGAAAAGGTGCGGTGCATGCTGAGCAAAATGATGCTCTCCGGCGCCAACGTGATCCTGCTGGATCAGCCTACCAACCATCTGGACATGGAGTCCATTCAGGCGGTGAATAAGGGACTGGAGGCATTCCCCGGCGTTGTGCTTCTGGCATCCCATGACCATGAGCTGCTGACCTCTACCTGCAACCGGGTGATTGCGTTCCAGCCTGACGGCACCATCGTGGATCGCTACGGCACCTACGACGATTACCTCAATTATCTTGCCCAGCAGAAGGGTGAATAAAGCATTCTGCCCCCTGCGGCATACAGCCGCAGGGGGATATTTTGGGGCACAAATGCAGTGCGGGGAATCTTTGCAAAACAATAAGTTCAAAGTCCGGCGTCCGATTTCTGCTGAAAAGTACGGCAGAATCCGCTTTTCCCCTGCCAGGCCCTTGCCTTTTGAAAGAAAATCTGCTATACTGAATCCGTATTGTGCCCAGATGGGTAAAAATGGATTTTCAAACCGCGGCGGGTGGAGCCTGCCGGGTTCTTACCGGGAGGTAAACAGGTTATGGAATATGATGTAGATGTAATTATTGTGGGTGCAGGCCCCGGCGGTATTTTTGCCGCCTATGAGCTGACGGAGAAGCGCCCGGAACTGAAAATTGCCGTCTTTGAGGCCGGGCATCCCCTGGCAAAGCGGCACTGCCCCATCGACGGAAAGAAGATCACTTCCTGCGTCGGCTGCAAAAGCTGCTCCATTATGAGCGGTTTCGGCGGCGCGGGAGCTTTCTCGGACGGAAAGTACAACATTACCAACAGCTTCGGCGGTACGCTCCATGAGCATATCGGCAAGCAGCAGGCGCTGGAGCTTATGAAGTACGTGGATGAGATCAATCTGCGCTACGGCGGCGAGGGCACCAGACTTTATTCCACTGCCGGCACCAAATTCAAAAAAATCTGCATTCAGAACAAGCTGAATCTGCTGGATGCTTCCGTCCGGCATCTGGGCACCGATGTAAACTATGTGGTGCTGCAGAATATGTACGACTACCTGAAGGAACGGGTCACCTTCTACTTTGATACGCCGGTGGAGGACGTACAGAGCGTGGAAAACGGTTTTGCGGTCACCGCGAAGGGCGAGATCCATTCCTGCCGTCAGTGCATCATTTCCGTGGGCCGGAGCGGCAGCAAGTGGATGGAGAGCCTGTGCCATCGACTGGAGATCGGGACCCTGTCCAATCGGGTGGACCTGGGTGTCCGGGTGGAGCTGCCTGCCGTGGTGTTTTCCCACCTGACGGACGAGCTTTACGAGAGCAAGATCGTTTACCGGACGGAGAAATTTGAAGATAACGTGCGGACCTTCTGCATGAATCCCCAGGGAATCGTGGTCACGGAAAATACCAACGGCATCGTTACCGTCAACGGACACAGCTATGAGAGCGCCGAAATGAAGACCGAGAACACCAACTTTGCCCTGTTGGTGGCAAAGCACTTCTCCGAGCCCTTCAAGGACAGCAACGGTTACGGCGAGAGTATTGCCCGGCTTTCCAATATGCTGGGCGGCGGCGTCATTGTTCAGCGGTTTGGCGATCTGGTCCGTGGACGGCGCAGCACTGTCAAGCGCATCGAAGAGGGTACGGTAACACCAACCCTGAACGCCACCCCCGGTGACCTGAGTCTTGTTCTGCCCAAGCGCATTCTGGACGGCATTATTGAAATGATCTACGCGCTGGATCGGATTGCTCCGGGTACCGCCAACGACGATACGCTCCTGTACGGTGTGGAAGTCAAGTTCTACAATATGGAGGTCGAGGTGGACGACAAGCTGGAAAGCCGCTACCCCGGCCTGTACATCATCGGAGACGGCAGCGGTATTACCCACTCCCTCTCCCACGCCTCCGCCAGCGGTGTATTCGTCGCTCGCCAGATTGCGGAGGGCTGAGTATTCTCCTGAACACGGGCGAACGTGAACCAAAACAAAAATTGAGCGGACAGCTTTTTGATTGGCTGTCCGCTCTTTTGTGCTGTTACTGCATGCCGTGCTCGTAGGCCTCGATCATCTTCTTGAACGTGTGACCCGTAGAACCCTCGGGATTTGCTCGCCGTTTTAGCTTCCCCAGGTACTTTTCACAGGTATCCCCGGTGAAAATCTTGATGTCCAGCCGCAGGGTGTTGTCATCCTCCGGGGTGACGTAAATCCTGTCGATGAAGGTGTCAATAAAGTCCTTGGTAATGGCCTCGGTCTGGCACTGCTTCTCCGCATCCCGAAGGACTTTGCGAAGGTGCTCCATATTGGCACGGAACTCCTCGCTGGATTCCTGCTGGTCTTTCAGCTCCAGGAGCGCCTGCTCGCCGGATTTGATTTCCTGGTTGCACTGGGTGGTCATGGCCTTGAAATCCGCCGGTGTGATGCTCTCCAGGGTCACCAGCTCCAATAGCTTGGACTTCTTCTTTTTGGCAAGGTCAATGTTTGCCTGGGCTTCCTCGATTTTCTTTTCCAGATTGCCGTCACAGGTCATGCTGCGGTACATCCGCTCGTATTCCGTAATCATGGCGGCGGAAGCCTGCCGGGTGTCTCGGAATACCTCAAAGAGCAAGGGAACCAGCTCCTTTTCGTAAATGGGGAAGGAGTCACAGGCATCCGCGCCGGACTTGATTTTGTTGGAGCAGACCCATTTGCTGTTTTGGTTGCCCAGCTTGTCCTTGGATTCCCGGCGGTAGTAGGCGGTGCCGCAGTGGGTGCAGAAGAGCTTGCCGGTGAGCAGATTGGCGTGATTGCAGATGCCCTGCCGGTTTTTTACATCCTCGCTTCTGCGCAGCAAAACCGCATTGGCCTTTTCCCACAGCTCCTCGGAGACGATGGCGGGGACGATCTGGCCGGTTTCATCCTTGAACATGACCCATTCCTCCGGCGGGAGAAATTTCTGCTTTTTGGTGAACATATCCACCACCTTGACCTTGTTGCCGACGTAGTAGCCCTTGTATTTGGGATTGGAAATCATATTGGACATGGTGGTGTGGGCAATTTTCTTGCCGTTCAGGTTCCGGTAGCCTTTCTCCCAGAACAGGTTTTCGATCTGCTTCATGGAGTAAGCTCCAGTTGCATAGAGGGTGAAAAGCTCCCGCACCATGGGGGCCTGAGTTTCATCGATGACAAGGCGGCCATCGTCTTTGATGTAACCAAAAATTCGGGAGTTGCCCAGGACGACACTCTGCTTGATGGCCTGCTGGTGGCCGAATTTGACACGGGAGCTCAGTTTCCGCAGCTCGTCCTGGGCGATGGAGGACATGATGGAAAGGCGCAGCTCGGCGTCCTCGTCCAGGGTGTTGATGTTGTCGTTCTGGAAGAATACGCCAACCCCGCTGGACAGCAGCTGGCGGGTGAACTGAATGGAATCCAGGGTGTTTCGGGCGAAGCGGGAGATTTCCTTTGTAATCACAAAGTCAAATTTTCCGGCAGCGGCATCCTCTACCATGCGGTTAAAATCCTCCCGATGCCTGGTGGAAGCGCCGGATATACCCTCGTCAATATAGCCCGGGACAAAGGTCCAGGCGGGATTTTTCCTGATGAAGTCCTCGTAATAGCCAATCTGATTGCCCAGGGAATTCAGCTGCTCATCGGATTCGGAGGAAACACGGGCATAGAAGGTGACCCGCAGAGGAAGGTCATAAATGGTCTTGGTGCGGAGAAGCTGCCGTATGTTGTGTATATCCATGGTGTACCTCTAAAGTTCGTTGTATCATGTTCTATAATTATGATAGCATACATTGCGAAATATTACAACCCAAAATTGACTGGAAAAAGCGGCAACCCGTCGCCGGATTGCCGCCCGTTTGGTTTCAAGCTACCGTTCCATGGAAGTGGCCCGATTTTTGATTTTGATCCGCATACGGTTCCGCTGATCCTCCGTAATCAGGCCCTTGGCGTAGAGCGTGTCGTTATAATAGGTCAGCCACAGCTGCTGAATCGTGGCCTGGATGGTCTGTTCGTTTGGTTTCGGATGGTTTTCATTGTTTTCTGCCATAGTAAGCCCCCTGTGCATTTCCTAGTTTTCCCGGGATGAAAGCTCTTTATGCGCCTGTGCGCTAAGCAGAAACCTGAGGGTATCACCGGGGCCGCTCAGGCTGCGATAGAATCTGTTTGCGATATTCAGTTGTCATGTACAGGAAAATAGGGGGTGTGACGCATTAGTCACGAGGTGATTCCATCCTTTGTAATGGCAGCCAGTCCGGCAACGGAGAACTTCCACTCCGGCGGGAGACTGAGAACGATGGAAAATAGCCCAATGGCCTTGAGAGAAAGCCGGGTATCCCGGAGATGGTGGATGCTCATGACGGTAAAATCCTTATCCTTCGTTGCCCGAATCACCGGCAATTGGAAATCCCTCCTTGTGGCAAAGGGAGTCGCGTTTCACGGCACCCTTGGGCGAGGGGGAATATGCATGGAGTGGAATGTGGCGGTATGGGTTGGAGGGGGGCGGAGTCTGGTGCGGAGAAGAAAAAATGATTGCCTTAAGTGAAAATATAAGAAATATGCACATTGGATATCAATAGCACATTGGATTTTCTGAGGAGTTATCTTCAGAAAATAACGTATATGTGCTTTGAACTCCATGAGAAAAGAACAAGCGAATATTCTCATCTTTGTCTGAGAGTAATTTGTTGAAAAATTTCAGAATTTATGCTATAATAAGATAAAATTGTGGTTGTTTTGCGTACCGAAATCGTCCGTGTGTTCTACGACTGGCTAATTGTATCTGAAAGACTTTCACAAAGTAATTCATGTAAACAATGAGTGGGCGTATGGACGGGGTGATTCGTCTGCTTTGCCATAGGGGGAACGACGATGGATAACATTCAAATTTCGGGTATGCCCAAGCTCATTCCTTTCCGCTCTTGCTTTTGATGGCACGGTGAAGGCGTGGTCAGCTGACCAAGGAGCTGCCATGGGTGGCAATATGGCGTTCAAGGTGAACAAGTATTATCACACCGAATGGAAGCCGGAGCATGCGCTGAATCTCAAGATTGAAAGTTTGAATATGGATGCCGTATGGGGGGGAATCTCATCATTCAAGTCGGCGGGGTTGAAGTCGGGCAAGGAAAATCCTTGGATGAGCGGATACAAATTGATGACCAAAAGGCAAAACAGCAAAAGGAAATCGAGAAGCTGGAAAAGCAGGCTCGGAATGAAAAGCAGCCGAACAAAAAGTCTCAGCTTGCACAGCAGGTTAAAGAGTTGAAAAGGCAAGTGGAAAACTTACAATAACAAAGAGAGTGATATATTTTGAGCAAGTTTGAATCTATCGAATTACCATCTGAAAGTATTAAAAGGAGTATTGAAGTCAGCAGCAAACTTGCCGATAGTATTCGCCCAATCTTAGAGCAGCAGGAACGGTTGAAAGAAATTGCTCAACCGCTCAAAAGAGCATCTGAGCAATACCAAGGTATATCTGCACAGCTAAAGGCTTCTTATCCTATGTATGAGAGCTTAGATAATCTCCCAAAATCGTTCACTGAGATACGGACTATTACACCCTCTATTACTGCTTGTACAATTAATTCCCTGAAATTAATGCCATCAAACATGGGAATGTCAATATCGCAACGTATTGTACCTGCTAACTGCACGTTTGCATCGTCTATAGCGGTGTCAATAAAAAATATTATACCCAATTTTTCATTTATGCTTTTAGAAGCTAAGCGGTCGTCTTTCCTAGAGTGGCTTAAATCGTTTGATTTTTCGCCATGGACCCATATTCTAGAAAACTTGAAGCTTCCAGACTGGAAGGACAATGAAGCTAAGCTCGACGAAATATATCTTCGCGCAATGTATGATGCAAGATGGTTTCCTTATGCTGGGTGGATGGCAAGCAGGGAACTATTTATGGAGATAAATGGCATATTAAACAGCAGCCGAGGAATGAGCAAGCGATGTAAAAAAAGAATAGATAAGGCGATATTGTCTTATTATACAAAAACCGAAATAAAGCGTATTAAAAAGGAATGGAATAGTTCCAACCTTGAACATCATGTAAAAAAGGCCCTTGGACAAACGCTTGAAGCCTATCTTCGGGGGGAGTACGCATTAGTCATACCGTTTCTTGCGACAATGTGGGACGGAATTATTAAATCAAAGACTGCGGAAAATACAAAAAGGCCAAAAGAAGATTTCAAAAACCTGGTGGATGAAAATGGCTTCGATGATATTTTTAGTGATTTCTATAACGAACTGATAATAGGGACTTGTTATAGCAAAGATGATGTTATTGAGGGCGTGCCGAATCGGCATGGTGTGGCTCATAGTTGGTATATAAAATATCCTACAAAGAAAGCAGCGCTTAATGCGATTTTGCTTACAGATTTTGTGATTAAACTCAAACCGTCTGACAAAAATGAAATAAAAAAAGCCGATATGGGGGAAGTATGTGATGGATAAACTGAAAATGCAAACGGCGAACAAAGCCGATGAAAATTACAGAAAGCTGGCGGAGCTGTTCCCGAACGCTGTGACGGAGACGATTGACGAAAACGGCGAGGTGGTTCGTGCCATTGATAAGGATGTGCTGATGCAGGAGATCGCCGTCAAGGTGGTGGACGGTCGGGAGGAACGGTATCAGTTTACATGGCCGGACAAGAAGAAGTCTGTCCTGCTTGCAAATGCCCCCATTTCCAAAACCCTGCGCCCCCGCCGTGAGGAAAGCGTGGATTTTGACAATACCGAAAACCTCTATATCGAGGGCGATAATCTGGAAGTGCTGAAGCTCTTGCAAGAGACATATCTCGGCAAAATCAAGATGATCTACATAGACCCGCCCTATAATACGGGCAATGACTTCGTGTATAATGATGAGTTTGGAATTAGGAGTGAGGAATGGAACGGAATCAGTGGGGATTTTGATGAAACCGGAAATCAAATAGTAGGGAAATTCGAAAAGAACACTGAAAGCAACGGCCGTTTCCATACCGACTGGTTGAATATGATTTATCCGAGACTGAAACTGGCTAAAGATTTGCTGTCGGATGATGGTGTTATTTTTATTTCGATAGATGAAAATGAAATTGAGAATCTAAAAAAATCCTGTGATGAAATATTTGGAGAACAAAATTTTATTGCTCAGATAGTTTGGAAAAACAAATTTGGTTCAGGAGCTTTAACGGCTGGATTTATAGGAGTACATGAATATATTTTAGTTTATTCTAAGCAACCTATTGAAAACATTACTCGTACACTTACAGCGGAAGAACGTGCAAATTATAACAAAACAAAAGATAGTAAATTTGAAACCCGCGGTGGATATGTGACACAGCCTCTTGCTGTTACAACTTTTGGTGATAGACCAAATCTAAGATACCCAATTTGCTACAAGGGACAAGAGATTTGGCCAAAAAAGCAATGGGTATGGGAAAAGTCCAGAATGTTAAAAGCTATAGAAAACGATGATGTAGTTTTTAATTTGCAAAAAGATGGTACATATAATTTACGTTCCAAAAAGTATCTTATTGATGAAAATGGAAAAGAGAGACGAGGGAAACCAACAACATTTTATTCAGACGTTTATACTCAGAATGGAACTGAAGATATTCGTAAATTGTTTGGCACCTTGATTTTTGACTATACAAAACCTGTAGAATTAATAAAATATTTACTTGGATTACAAATTAATAATAAAGACAGTGAGAATGATATTATCCTTGACTTCTTTTCCGGCTCTGCCACTACTGCCCACGCTGTTATGCAGCTCAACGCTGAAGATGGCGGCCACCGCAAGTTTATTATGGTTCAGCTCCCCGAAGCGACGGATGAAAAAAGCGAAGCTTATAAAGCCGGGTATAAAAACATCTGCGAAATCGGCAAGGAGCGCATCCGCCGCGCAGGCGAAAAAATTAGAAATGAGAAGTTACAAGTTAGTAGTAAAGATACGGAGAACTCCTCATGCCTAACTCCTAATTCCAAACTCGACATAGGTTTCCGTGTGCTGAAGTGCGATACCTCCAATATGAAAGATGTCTACTACCGTCCCGATGAAGTGACACAGATGACCATTGGCGATTATGCCAGCAATATCAAAGACGACCGGACGCCGGAAGATCTGCTGTTCCAGGTGATGCTTGACCTCGGGATTCTGCTGTCCTCCAAAATCGAAGAAACAACGATTGCGGGCTGCAAGGTGTTCAATGTCGCTGACGGTTTCCTGTATGCCTGTTTTGACAACAAAGTGTCTGATGAGGTCGTGACCGCTATCGCCAAGGAGCAGCCGTACTACGCCGTGTTCCGTGACAGCGGCATGGCAAGTGATTCCGTGCTGACGAACTTTGACCAGATTTTCGCCGCTATCAGTCCGAGTACGGTGAGGAAGGTGCTGTGAGCATGGAGAAGTTGACAAACATTGAAATAGGAACTTTCTTGAAGCTATTTAACCGTGGCGGCTATGTTCTCAATTTTTCCACAAACGATTTCGATGTATTCACAATGGAAAGCATCGGCGTTGCACTATGCAGCGAGTATAAGATGTCAAAGGGAAAATCTCTAGCAGCGTATGTGCAGAATGCTCCAATAGAAAATGTCGAAAAGTTACTAAAAGATTTGTTGAGCTATTACGAGGAAAACTATGAGTATGAATATACCGAGACGGAAGGCGAGGAAGAATTTGGCTATTCTCGGTATGATACAGAATATGCTCGTACATATAAGAAATGTCGAGCATATATGGATCGTATTTTGAACATTACGACCCCACTAGCTGTCAATGCAGCAGAGCTGAAAGAAAAATTTTCAAGCGAGTACCTTTCCAAACAAATCGAGTTAATGCTTAAAATGCAAAACGAAAATCCAACAGATGCGATTGGAAAAGCCAAAGAACTAATCGAAAGCTGTTGCAAAACAATTCTGGACAACAAAGGCGTAAAATGGGATAAAAATTGGGATATGGGCAGGTTAACTGGCGAAACCTTGAATCTGCTAAATCTTACGCCAAAATCAATATCTGGAACTGATCCTGTATCGGAAAACATCAAGGCTGTTCTTGGTAATTTAAGAGGCATATCCACAAAACTTGCAGAGATACGGAATCCATACGGTAGTGGACATGGAAAAAGTGCTTCATTTACCGGTTTGGAAACACGCCACGCCAAGTTAGCGGTTGGATGTAGTATTACCTTTGTCACTTTCCTGTGGGACACATACGAAGGAGGTGCATCCTAATTGAAATTTAACTTCAAGATACAACAATACCAGACCGATGCTGTAGATGCGGTTGTTCGTGTATTCAACGGGCAGCCGCACTATGACAGGGTTTCCTATATCCGTGACCTGGGCAGGCAAAAGGCAACGCAGCAGACCCGGTTTGCCGTGGACGAAGATGACGCAGACCTTTTGAGTGAGACCGGCTACAAGAACGAAGCGATTGCATTGACAGACGGGCAGCTTCTCGACAACATTAAGGCGATTCAGAATGAGAACAACATCAAGGTTTCGGACAAGCTGATCGGTGATGTGGGGCGCTGCTCTCTGGATATTGAAATGGAGACCGGTACGGGCAAGACCTATGTCTACATAAAGACCATGTTCGAGCTGAACAAACGCTATGGATGGAGCAAGTTTATTGTTGTCGTGCCGAGTATTGCGATACGTGAGGGCGTGAACAAGAGCTTCCAGATCACCGAAGATCACTTCATGGAGCAGTACGGAAAGAAGGCTCGCTTCTTCATCTACAACAGCTCCAACTTGAACGAACTGGACAACTTCTCCTCCAGCTCCGGCATCAATGTTATGATTATCAATACGCAGGCGTTCGCTTCGTCTTTGAAAGAGGACGGCAAAAGCAAAGAAGCTCGTATCATCTATTCCAAGCGAGACGAGTTCGGTTCCCGCCGCCCGATTGATGTCATTAAGGCGAACAGACCGATCATCATTCTGGACGAGCCGCAGAAAATGGGCGGAGAGGTAACGCAGAAAGCACTCAAGAACTTTAATCCGCTGTTCAGCTTGAACTATTCTGCCACCCATGCCAAGCAGCACAACCTTGTGTATGTTCTGGATGCGCTGGATGCGTTCAACAAGAAATTGGTCAAAAAGATCGAGGTCAAGGGCTTTGAGGTCAAGAATCTTACCGGCACGAGCCAGTACCTCTATCTCGAAAATATCGTCCTGTCTCCGAATAAGCCGCCTATGGCAAAAATGGAAATCGAAGTCGCACAAAACGCAGGCAGTAAGCGGAAGATGTTTACGCTTGCCGTAGGAGACAACCTCTACTACAAGTCGGGTGAGATGGAGCAGTACAAAGACGGTTATACCATCTCCGACATTGAGCCGCTGCGTGGTACGGTCACATTTACAAACGGTCTGGTAATCCACCAGGGCGAGGTCGTTGGTGATGTGGTCGAGGAAGATATGCGGCGCATCCAGATACGGGAAACCATCGAGTCGCACTTTGAAAAAGAAGAACGGCTCTTTGATATGGGCATCAAAACGCTGTCCTTATTCTTCATCGACGAGGTCGCAAAGTACCGTCAGTATGACGAGGACGGAAACGAAGTCTTGGGCGAATACGGGCGTATCTTTGAGGAGGAATATCTCAACATTCTGAACGAGCATCTGACGATGTTTGATACGCCGTATCAGAAATATCTCCGCAGCATTGAAACTGCCGACACGCACAAGGGCTATTTCAGCATCGACAAAAAGACCGGTCGCAGCATCAACTCTGCGCTCAAGCGTGGTGCTGAGTCCTCGGATGATATTTCCGCCTACGACCTCATTTTGAAAAACAAGGAACGGCTGTTGTCCTTTGACGAGCCGACAAGATTTATCTTCTCCCATTCCGCTCTGCGTGAAGGTTGGGATAACCCGAATGTATTCCAGATTTGTACGCTGAAGCACAGCGACAGCTCTACGCAGAAGCGGCAGGAAGTTGGGCGTGGCCTGCGGCTTTGCGTCAACCAAGCCGGCAACAGAATGGATGCGGAAGTCCTCGGCGATGACATTCACAATATCAACAAGCTGACGGTTATTGCAAGCGAGAGTTATAAGGGCTTTGTCGCTGATCTGCAATCCGATATTAAGAAAGTTCTGTACGACAGGCCGACCGCAGCGACCAGCGAATACTTCAAGGGTAAGTTCGTCAAGGTGGACGGCAAGCCTACAGCGATTGATGATAAGACTGCCAACGCAATCGAGTTCTATCTGATCGCAAATCAGTATGTTGATATGGACCGAAAAGTCACGGACAAGTACCGCATGGACATGGAGATGGGAACGTTTGTACCCATGCCGCCACAGCTTGCTCCGATGGCAGAGGGTATCCATACGCTTGTGCAGGCTGTCTTTGACGAATCCGCTCTGGAGCGTATGGTGGAAAATGGCAAACAGGCGAAGGTGGAAAGCAACGGGCTGAACCAAAACTTCTACAAGAAAGAGTTCCAGGGGCTTTGGAAACGGATCAATCACAAGTATGCCTATGCAGTCTCCTTTGACAGCGCTGAGCTGATTGAGAAAGCAATTCGCCATATTGACAGCGAACTGTTTGTTTCCGAGTTGACCTATACCGTTTCCAGAGGCGAACAGACCGACGAAATGGATGCCAATGCGCTTGACCGTGGAGAAGCATTTAAGTCAGCCAAAACCCGCACGACCACGCTGAAGCGGAGCGATGTCAGCCATATTACCTATGACCTCGTTGGAAAAATTGCCGAAGGTACGGTATTGACTCGCAGAACAGTTGTTGAGATTATTAAGGGGATTTCTCCTCTGAAGTTTGCCATGTATAAAGCAAACCCGGAAGAATTTATCTCCAAGGTCATTCGCCTTATCAACGAGCAGAAAGCAACAATGATCGTGGAGCATATCACCTACGATCAAATTGAGGGTGAATATGATAGCACGATCTTCACAGCAGAGAAAAACTCGACAAGCATTGACAAGGCGTTCAAGGCGACAAAGCACATTCAGGACTATGTGTTTACCGATGGCTATGCGGAAAAGAGCGTTGAACGCCGGTTTGCAGAGGACTTGGATGCAGCCGATGAGGTTTGCGTCTATGCCAAGCTACCGAGAGGATTTCACATTCCTACCCCTGTTGGCAATTACTCTCCAGACTGGGCGATTGCTTTCTATGAAGGCACCGTCAAGCACATCTACTTTATCGCCGAGACCAAGGGTACAATGGAAAGCCTGAGCTTGAAGCCGATTGAGAAGGCGAAAATCTCCTGTGCGAGAAAACTCTTTAATGAGATTTCTACAGAGAACGTCAAATACCACGATGTGGACAGCTATCAAAAACTGCTTAATGTGATGAATTCCCTGTAATCATGGAAAACCAAAAAATGCGCAGCGAGGTGTGAAAATGGATTGGCAGACATTTTATGAACGGTTCTTTGATTGGGCTTCCAGTACGCAGATTCAAAGAGTACGCCAGCTGACATCTTTCGGTCCGTCTGACCAGGTGACAGAGGTTGCGCAGGAGCTTATGGACGAAAAAAGCGCCTCCCGGTTCATTCGAAAGGCGTTGGAGGCAGGCGTGTCCTTTACGGCAGAGAATATTGAGGACCTGTGGAGCGTCTGTGATAAAAAGACCATCAACGCCATATTGGAAAAATCCAGGGAGCATTTCACTCAGGAGCAGTTGGAAAATCTCTGGGGAATGGCTGATGATGATGTAATAAACAGAGTAGCAAAGAAGAACCATGTTCGCCTGTTTGACGAGCCGGAAGAGGAGGATATCGATATTCCGCAGGAGGAGTACCCGAAAAAGCCAAGCTTCTGGCAGTCCCTAGGCATTGCAAGTCCATTTTTTGGCGGCAAAAAGCGCAATCCCTCCGGAAAGTGCAGCGGCGACTGCGCCCATTGCCCGCCCCACTATGGCTACCGGTACGGTCGGTGGTATTATGGGCATGGTCACACCCACGGCTGTGAATTTGGTGGAAACCATGGAGATGGCAGAGACTGAATTGCAACATGATTTTCAAGCGGCAAGCAGTGTCCGGGTGCTACCCGGACGCAATTTGCTTGTTGGGGCAAAATCCCCAATCCCCAAGATCAGAACTTTGTTCTGGCTGCGCATTTGAAAAATGCTTCTCTGTCGGCCATAAATAAAATTAGTTTCGACGCCGACCGAATTTGCTATGTTTGAAAAATCCATTGCATACGAATGCTGCTATATGATATGATGTAGCTGATTAGAAAAACGATTTTGGACAGAGCGCAGATTCCTGTGGAAGACCAAAGGGGGAGAACTATGATTGACTTTTCCAAATTAGAGCAGTACCGGGAGAACAACCGTATTGAGGCGAAGAAAGCACTGGGAGGTCTACCCAGGAGCATTTGGGAGACATATTCTGCCTTTGCAAATACCTACGGTGGAATCATTTTGCTGGGCGTGGAAGAAATGCCGGATAAATCCTTTCATGCAATCGACTTGCCTGACCCGGACAAGCTCATAAAAGAATTCTGGAACATTGCCAACAACCCAAACAAGACCAGCGTAAATGTGCTTTCTTCCAAAGATGTTTTTGTTCAAGATGTGGATGGTAACCATATCGTAGTCATTAACGTCCCTCGTGCTGAGCGTTCATACCGACCTGTCTATGTAGACGGAAATCCGTTATGCACCTATCGCCGGAACGGCGAGGGAGATTACCGCTGCACCAAGGAAGAATACCAGGCTATGGTGCGGGATGCTTCCGTGAAGACCCAGGATATGCTGGTGCTGAACGAAATGGATATGACCGTTTTCAACAGTGAAAGCATCCGCAGCTACCGGCAAAGAATGCGCCTGTCCCGCCCTGGCCACGTCTGGGAAGCCTTGGAGGATGAGGATTTCCTGATGAAATTGGGTGCGGTTGGGATTGGCGCTGACGGTAAAAAGCATCCCACCTCTGCGGGGCTTCTGATGTTCGGAAACGAGTACGATATTGTGCGGGAGTTTAATACGTATTTCCTGGATTATCAGGAACAATACGATTCCGATACTCGGTGGACAGACCGAATTATTTCCTCTTCCGGAGATTGGAGCGGCAATGTGTACGATTTCTATTTCCGGGTGTATAACAAACTGACGCAAGACATCAAGGTGCCGTTCAAAATGGAGGGCGGCGTTCGGGTGGACGATACGGCTGTTCATCAGGCACTCCGGGAGGCACTGGCGAATTGCCTGGTCAATGCGGATTATTATGGACGGCAGGGACTTGTGATTATCAAGCGAAAGAATCAAATTACCATGTCCAATCCGGGCAGCTTCCGTATTGAAATTGACGCGGCGAAAAGCGGCGGCGTGTCTGATCCCAGAAACGGAACCATGCTGAAAATGTTTAACCTGATCGATATTGGTGAACGGGCCGGAAGCGGCATCCCCAATATTTTCCGGGTTTGGCGAGAGCAGGGGTGGGAAGAACCCGTCATTGCGGAATCCGCGGAGCCGGATCGAACGGTGCTTTGTTTATCACTGCAAAAAAGAGACGATAAAAAAGAGGCGATAAAAAGAGGCGATAAAAAAGAGACGATAAAAACTGTCAAGCAGAAAAATGAAATTATTCTGTACCTAACGGACCATGCCTCGGCAAAAAGTGCGGATATTGCGGAGCTTCTCGATGTAAAAAGCACGCGTGTGAAGAAGCTGCTGTCTGAGCTGATTTCGGAAGGCGTGGTCGTGGCGGAGGGCGGAAATCGGAACCGGACGTATAAGCTGAAATCGTAAAGTGACGAAGAAAGCACCTCGCGTGGATTCATTAGAATGCAGGAGGAAAAAGTTTTGGCAAAAAAAGAACGGCATCTTCTAACTGACAAAATCAAGAATATGTGTGTACAATGCAAAAGGTATCCCCATTATCGCATGATCCTTTATATTTCTATTATTACGATTGTGTCTGGAGTTTTATCGATTTGCCTGTTCTGCTCGTTACCTGCAGTATCTGCCTTGCTGACAAGCATCTGTGCAGGGTGCATTACGGGGATTGTATTTTATATACTGGCAAATGTGCGCAATAATGAAATGAATGCAAGCCGTGAAGAATGGGAATCTCTCAATGAACATTATCAGATTTGTCAGCAGACCCAAAAGCTGTGCTTAACTGTAGTGACCAACTCGGATGTTTCCAAAGAAAATATCGCTCAAATATGCGCGGACACGCGGAAGCTCTTTCGGTTTATGGCCTGCCTGTGTGTTGATCTTCCAAGGGCGGCCCGAATCATAAAAGACTATCCGCTGGATTACCTGGAACATTTGAAGAGGGCGGATGCAGCTATTACAGATTTGGAAACAATGCAGGAACTAAGCGAAAGAAAGCCGAAGGACATGATGGACATTCTTCCATTCATTTCGCAGACAGAAGAAATCATAATAACTCCATGGCTAAAGCTAATGGAAAATGTCGTATACTTAGAATCCTCTGGAATTTGAGTATCCAATAAGCATGGATGAAATCCTGTGTGTACGATAATATTAAAAAGATACAGCCCACCAATCCTTGCAGACTGGTGGGCTGTGCCATATTTATTTGCCTTAGTCCCTCAACCGATGCTCCGGCGTGCCGTTCACATATTCCTCCTAAATCGTCACCGAAGCTATGTACCGCACATTGACCTCATGCCCGATTGCGGTACGAGCCGGACGGGGATAATTCGCACTTCGTACGGGACACATCTTCTTGACCATCTGGCCGCCGACGGAGCCGGCTTCGCGGGAAGTCAGGTCGCCGTTATAGCCCTGCTTCAGGTTGACACCCATTTCCTGGGCAGCCTGCATCTTGAACTTGTCCATGGCCTCCCGTGCCTGGGGAACGTTCAGCTCATTGCTGTTCTTCATAATGTTTCTCTCCTTTTCCTTTTTCTTCGCGGTTTCGTCCGCAGTCATAGTATCACCGGAATTTGAGGGGAAATGTCAGTTATTTTGCGGAAAAGGTGGGGAAAAATGGAAAACAGTTGAAAGCAGAAAGATGCAGCTACCGGACTTCTTGCAGATAGATGCAGAGACATTGATACGCACAGAAATCCATACGATATATTTCTGCTTGTGGATGCACCAGACAAATCCAGCGGCAAACGGGTGCAGCACATCCACATCAAATACAACGGGCTGGGCTTTATTCCTCTGAATGAGCTGATGAAAAAGGAAACGGCGTAACCGAAGTTACGCCGCCCCTCGAAAACACAAGGGTTTCACCATTTTTTGATTTTAGGCAGCACCGCGCAATTCTGCAAGAAGTCTCAGACAGGATTTTTGCCCCGATTCAAAGTTTGGAAAACGAAGGAATACTGTATGTATTTCTCGTTTTTCAAACTGAAGAAGTGGGGCAAAAAGACGGCGGAGACTCGCAGACGCAATTGTGCGGTGTTGCCTTTACTGTTTTACGACCACCCGGCTATCCCGTATCCGTATATTTACGGAAGCCCGGTGCATCTGCGTCAGATCTTCCCGAATATTTACGGGAACTGTATGTGGATCTGTTCACCCGGAGTCCTGCCGGTACCTTTGACGCCATTCTGATAGATGTGATGATGCCGGTCATGGGTGGCCTGACTGCGGACAGAACCATCCGCACATTGAGCCGCCCGGATGCCGGAACCATTCCGATCATTGCCATGACCGCAAATGCCTTTGTGGCGGACGCACAGAAATGCCTGGATGCCGGAATGAATGCGCATCCGGCAAAGCCGCTGAATATCCCCAAAGTGATTGCAACAATTGCCCGGCTCTGCGAAAAACCGCAGAATCCATCCAGAGAATAACCGGTTATTGCAAATCCAAAAACCGGAAAATCGGGACTGCCGAAAAATTCCTTTCCGGCAGTCCTGATTCTGTTTCAGATGCGCTGGAGGGCGTGAATTTTTCCGGCCAATTCCCGGTAGTGCGAGAATCCCGGGTGACGGGAAAGATTTTCGGGTACGGTATACCAGAGAGCGGGCATGCCTGCCCGTTCCGCTCCCAGAATGTCCAGATCCAGATTGTCTCCGACCATCAGGCATTCTTCCGGGCGGAAGCCGGATTCCCGGATGCAAAAATCAAAAAATGCCCTTTCCGGTTTTTCCGTTCCTACTTCTTCACTGACTACAATTCTGTGAAAGCAGGGGAGAAGGCCAATCTTCTCCAGCTTCCGCAGCTGCCAGTCCAGCGTCATGTTGCTGGCGATGCCCAGATAATAGCCCTGCTCACGAAGACTGCGGACACAGGTTCGGGCTTCCGGTTCTGCCTGTCCGGCGGACAGAACCGTGTTCCAGTACAGCTCGTTCAGAACCGGGGCAAAGGAGACGGGCTTCCCGTAAGACAGAAGGATCCGCAGAAACCGGATCATCCGGTTGTGGGCCGCCGCCTGAGCGCCTACCTGACGTTCCATGTTTTGTAGCTCCCGGTCGTAGGCAGGCCCGAATTCCTCCTCAGGGATCCCAAGCTCCCGCCAGGCAAAGCCGCACACCGCACGCATGGCGGCGGCATGTCCGGCGCGAAATGTAAACAGGGTATCGTCTATGTCAAAAAAGACTGCCTTTATCATGCTTTCAGCCTCCCGATACGCGGATGATTACCAATCCCTTTTCTCCATTATAGACTTCAGAAGCGGAAAATACAAGAAAAACCAATAAAAATCAGAATTGGAACATTTCACAAACTGATTTTTAAAATGTGTATTATTCAAATTTTTTAGATTCCAAACAAGGGATTATTCCGAAAAGTTGAATTTCTATCCGGATAAATTATTGCACAAATAATTATTGGTGAACCGGTTTTTCCTTTGCGTATTTCTTGCGTACTTTCGTCAAATCGTCCGATATGAGAAGGATTTTCAGACATTTCCTATTGCACTTTCCAGCCTTTTCCGCTATAATATAGGCTGTTCAGAAGAAACCCGGAATTCCGGGAAACGCATCGTTTTGTTGATAAAGGTTTTTCAGCCATTCATCAAATATATTTCACTTTCTATCGGAGGAACCAACATGAAAAGCTTCACTTTTACCGTAAAAGATCCCATGGGTATCCATGCCCGCCCCGCCGGTCTGCTGGCCAAGATGGCAAAGACCTATCCCGACACTGTCATCACCCTGACCAAGGGTGAGAAGACCGTGAAGATGACCCAGCTGATGATGCTGATGGGTCTGGCTGTGAAGAGTGGCGACACCGTCTCCGTCAGTGCCGAGGGTGCGTCCGAGGATGCCGCCATTGCCGCACTGGAGCAGTTCTTCCAGGAGAATCTGTAATTCTTTCAAAATTCGTCAGGTACACAATTGCCGGGCATCCCGCTTCATGCCGGATGCCCGCTTTTGAACAGGAGGGTTATGATGATTGTTATTCAGGGTAACGGCGTTTCCAAGGGTGTTCTGAAGGGAACAATCTACTTCTATCACCGCACCGAGAAGCATATCGAGAAGGTTTCTGCGGATCTGGAAACCGAAAAGGCCCGGTTTGCCGAAGCCCAGCAGAAGTCCATCGAGCAGCTGAACGCGTTGGCAGAAAACTGCCGGAAGGAAGCCGGTGACGAGACCGCCATTCTCTTTGAGACTCACGCCATGTTCGTTGAGGATGAAGATTATGTGGGCGCCATTATGGACACCATGAAGTCTGAGCACTGCAACGCCGAGTACGCGGTTATGACCGCGGGCGCCCAGTTTGCCGAAATGTTTGCCGCCATGGATGATGCCTATATGCGGGCCCGGGCTGCCGACATCAAGGACGTGACCCAGCGGCTGCTGAACAACCTGATGGGCATTGTGGAGGGCGGCATTGATTCCGCGGAGCCTGTGATTCTGGCGGCGGACGATCTGGCTCCCTCTGAGACTTTGCAGATGGACAAGAGCAAGATCCTGGGCTTTATCACCCAGGGCGGCTCCGGCAACAGCCACACTGCGATCCTTGCCCGGACCATGGGCATTCCCGCCATTTGCGGTCTGGGCGATGCACTGAAGCCCGAGTACCACGGCAGAGTGGCTTACATTGACGGCGAGACCGGTCGGGTGGTTCTGGATCCGGATCCCATGACCCTTGCGTCCATGCAGGAAAAGTTCAAAAAGCAGCAGAAGATGAAGGAACTGTATCAGCAGCTGAAGGGGCAGGAGGACGTGACGCTGGACGGCCGGAAGATCAAGCTGTACTGTAACATCGGCTCTCCCGAGGATGTGGCCTCTGTGCTGGCAAATGACGGACAGGGTATTGGTCTGTTCCGTTCCGAGTTCCTGTATCTTGCCTCCGAGGACTACCCCACGGAGGATGCCCAGTTTGAGGCTTACAAGTCCGTTGCCATGGCCATGAAGGGCAAACGGGTCATTATCCGTACGCTGGACATCGGTGCGGACAAACAGGTGGACTATTTCCATCTGAACAAGGAAGAGAACCCCGCCATGGGTCTGCGGGCCGTGCGGATCTGCCTGAACCGGCCGGAAGTTTTCCGTACCCAGCTGCGGGCTCTGTATCGGGCTTCCGCTTACGGCAAGGTTGCGATCATGTTCCCCATGATCGCCTCCGTGTGGGAGGTCAAGGAGTGCCGCCGTGCCTGCCAGAGCGTAATGAATGAGCTGACTAAGGAGGGTATCCCCTTCAATCCGGACACGGAGATCGGCATCATGATCGAGACGCCTTCCTCCGTCTTTATGGCAGAGGAGCTGGCCCAGCTGGTGGACTTTTTCTCCGTGGGTACCAATGATCTGACCCAGTACACCCTTGCCTGTGACCGGCAGTGCAACGATCTGGGCAAGTTCTTTGACCCCCATCATCCCGCTGTGCTCCGGGCGCTGAAAATGGCTGCCGACGCCGCCCACAAGGCAGGCATCTGGATCGGCATCTGCGGCGAGCTGGGTGCAGACATCAGCCTGCTGCCTACGTTCCTTGCCATTGGCATTGACGAACTGAGCGTAACGCCTTCCGCCATTCTCCCTCTGCGGGCAGAGATCCGGAAAACCATCGCCCAGACCTGCACGCTGGACATGCTGAAGGGCTGATTCAGCTGAAATTTGAACTCTGCGCCCGAAAAGCAAATCGCTTTTCGGGCGCTCTGCCGTTTTGAGGGAGAAAACAGAAATTTGGCGGAGCGAGAAGCCACTTTGGCTCCCCCAAAGGGAAAGTCAAGGGGGCTTCGCCCCGCTAAATTCCAATTTATTTTCCCGTCGGTGCAACCATTTTCCACTCCCAATCGTTTGGTTATTGAAAGATCTTTCAGAACAGGAGTTTTCTTATGAGGCTGAGCGCTGAGGACGCATTTGTCCGGTATGGCGACCGGGTGTTCTCCGCTGCTTTCAGTGTATGCGGAAACCGGGAGGATGCAGACGACGCCGTGCAGGATGCCTTCCTCAAGTACATGACCCGAAACGACGACTTTACCGATGAAAACCATTTGAAGGCATGGCTCCTTCGGGTGGGGATCAACCGGGCAAAGGACCTGACCGGTGCCTTCTGGCACAGGAACCGGGTCAGTTGGGAGGACTACATGGAGGAGCTGGAATTTGTCCAGCCTGAGGACAAAACCCTTTTTGACGCGGTCATGCGGCTGCCCTCCAAATATCGGGTGGTGCTGCACCTGCATTACTACGAGGACTGGGATGTTGCCCAGATCGCCCGTACGCTTCACCGCAGCGAAGGGACCGTGAAAAGCCAGCTGAGCCGGGGAAGAAAGCTTCTGAAAACCATGCTGACGGAGGAAATGGAACCATGATCGACAAAGAACAGTATCGCAGAACCTTTGGGGTTCTTCATGCCTCCGGCGATTTTCTCAAGGAGGCTTCTGCCATGAAAAACCAAAAACACTTTTCACCCCGCCGTGCTGTGCTGCTGTGCGCTGCGGTTATTCTGATCGTTGCCATGGCTTCGGTCTGCTACGCCGCCGATGTGGGCGGGATCCGAAGAACCATTCAGATTTACGTCCATGGAGATCAGACAAACGCGGTATTTGAGTACGGCGACGGAAATTACACCATGACCTACACCACGCCGGACGGCGAGAGTCACGAGCAGGGCGGCGGAGGCGTTGCCTATGACGTATTCGGCAACGAGCGTCCCCTGACGGAAGAGGAACTGCTGGAAACCGTGGACAATCCGGAGGTTTCCCACAACGAGGACGGTACCATATGGGTCTACTACAAGTCCCAGGCCAAAGAGGTCACCAATCTCTTTAATGAGGACGGCGTCTGTTTCCTCCAACTGAAGGACGGAAAAGATACCCTGTACCTGACCATCAAGCGCGACAGTGGCTTCGCATGGAGCAGCATCGCCTACGTTCAGCTGGATGAGTTCACATAATCGATCCTATGGCGCACGCAAATTGCCCCCGCCGGTCTGACCGGCGGGGGATTTGCAGACTGTCAACCGCACCATTGCACGGAGCAGCGGACACTGCCGTGGGACCGAAGGAAATGCCTCTGGTGCAATCTCCCGTATCTTCCATTCTTTTTCGTTTCTGAATCGGAAGATTTTACGTCTATCCGGGAGATTCCCACACCAGCCTGAGGACAGGTCCGGAATGACAGCTGCCTTTGGGACTTTTTTGATACGCTGAAATCCCGCACCCGCGGCTATGCATCTTTTGATTATGAAATGAAAGGCTATGTGCGCTCAGAGCTTGTAAAACTTGACATACTTATCAATAAAGAAATGGTTGATGCACTGTCATTTATCGTATTTAAGGAGAGTGCATATGACAGAGGAAGAAAGATGTGTGAGAAATTAAAGGATGAGATTCCGAGACACCTCTTCGAGATTCCCATTCAGGCAGCTATCGGCGGCAAGGTGATCGCCAGAGAGACCGTAAAGGCTATGCGTAAGGA
>ERZ857629.1510-NODE-1510-length-25197-cov-17.014279_pt1 | contig 25197 bp, 18 predicted proteins | sample MGYA00519700_ERZ857629 | MGnify/ENA primary metagenome ERZ857629 (study PRJEB31778, sample SAMEA3449351) | human gut metagenome | biome: human gut; feature: human-associated habitat; material: faeces | place: United Kingdom | collected 2010/2012 ...
TATAATAACTTATCTTCTTTCTTCCTATAAGTATAAAGATAAGTCCTAATATTAAAATACATCCTAATCCAATAAAGATATATTTCTTATACTTGTCAAAATTAAACTTTTTTTCCTTATTAAATTCCTTATCAATATTAGTACCGTTAACATTTGTATTAAAATACATAATACCACTTCCATATCTTGTTAAGATTATACTATAAAATGGGATTTTTTTCAATTATTTAAACATTAATTAAGAGAAAAAAAAATTCCAGAATTTACTAGGTGATTTTATCTGTAAAATAAGTGTCAAATCTATTGATATCTAGATAAAATTGATTAAAATATTAACACAAGAAAAGGAAGTGACTGTTATTATATTTATCTTTTATTTATAATAACAGTTTTCTTTATGAAGGGTAGGTATACTATATGGTTGAAACTAATTTACCAATATTATTTTTAAGAAATGTAGTGCTTTTACCTTATAATGAACTTCGTATTGAGATTGATAAAGAGAATGAGAAGAGGGTTTTAGAACTTAGTGAGCGGAGATATGATAATCATATTTTATTTGTTAATTTGAGAGATTCTTTGGAGGAGAGACCTAATATTAGGAAGCTTCCTAAGATGGGGGTTTTAGGAAAGATTAAGACGAAATTAGAACTTCCTAATGGAAATTATCGTTTGGTTATTGCGGGAATAGATCGGGTAGAGGTTATTAATTATACGGAATGTGAGGATTTTACGTATGAGGCTTTTGTTATTCCAACGAAAGAGTATGATTATAGTGAATTAGAGGCTAATGCTTTAAAGAGGGTATTAATAAAGGATTTGAATGAGTATATTGAGTTATCTTCAGCTATTTCTAATAATGTTTTAGGAAGAATAACGGGGATTAATACGATTTCGAGGTTATCTGATATTATAGTTTTTGAGTTACCTTTTAGTTATGATACTAAATTAAAGTATATTGAAGTATCTAATCCGATGATTAGAATTAAGTTAGTAATTGAAGATTTAAATAAGGAAATAGAGACTGTTAAGTTAGAGAATGCTATTGAGGAAGATTTGAAGTATCGACTTGATGAGGAACAGAAAAATTATATTTTAAAAGAGAAGATTAAACTTATTAAAGAGGAAATTAATGAAACGGATATTAAGGAGACAGATATTCTTAGGTTAAGGGGGAAGATTGCTACTAAGGATTTTCCGGTAAGTGTTGGTAAGAGGATTGAGGAAGAGATTAATCGTTATGAGTTAACTTCTCCGACTAGTCCAGAGATGTCTATTATTAGAAATTATCTTGATTGGTTAGTAGCAATGCCTTGGAATGTGTCAACGGTAGATAATTATGATATTGATGATATTCGTAAGAAGTTAGATGATACGCATAATGGGTTAAATAATGTTAAGGAGAGAATTATTGAATATATTGCTGTTACTAAAGTAAAGCGCCTTGAAAAGAGCCCAATTCTTTGTTTAATAGGCCCTCCAGGGGTTGGTAAGAGTACCTTGGCAAAGTCTATTGCAAATGCGATAGGAAGAAAATTTGTGAAGATAAGTGTTGGGGGAATTCATGATGAGGGAGAGATTATAGGTCATCGAAGAACTTATATTGGAGCTAGTCCAGGAAAGATAATTCAGGGATTAAAAAGAGTTGGAGTTAATAATCCGGTGTTTTTAATAGATGAGGTTGATAAATTAACAAAGGATTATAAGGGAGATCCTTCTTCAGCACTACTTGATGTTTTAGATAGTGAACTTAATAAGATGTTTTGTGATAACTATTTGGAAGAGGAGTTTGATTTATCACAGGTGATGTTTATTCTTACAGGTAATGATGAAGAAAATATTCCGGTAGCTTTAAGAGATCGATTAGAGATTATTAATTTATCTAGTTATACGATTGAAGAAAAAGAGAGAATTGCAATGACACATATTATTCCTAGATTGGAAAAGGAATACTCAAGAAAGGTTAAGTTACCGCCTTCAAAAATAAAGAATATTATTTTGAATTATACGAAGGAATCTGGAGTAAGACAGTTATCTAGATGTTTAGATACTATTTTTAGAAAAGTTTTAATAGATAATAATGATGGAAATAATATTAATATTGTAGATTATTTAGGTAATTATAAGTATCGGGAATTATCTAATGAAAAGGATAGTTATATTGGGGTTATTAATGCTTTAGGATATACTCCTTATGGGGGATGTCTTTTAAAGGTATCAGCTATTAGTTATATGGGTAGTGGAAAGATTATTTTAACAGGGATGTTAGGTGATATGCTGAAGGAGTCTGTTAGTGTGGCTATTAGTTATATTAAGGCTAATCATTTAATAATGGAGATAGATCCAAGTATTTTTGATAAGTTAGATTTTCATATTCATTTTGAAGAGTCAATGACACAAAAAGATGGACCATCAGCGGGAGTAGTTATTATAAGTACACTTATTAGTTTAATTAAGAAGGTAGCAATTGATAGTACGATTTCAATGACTGGGGAGATTACTTTAAGAGGAAAGGTATTACCTGTTGGGGGAGTTAAGGAGAAAGTTTTAGCAGCAATAAATAATAATATTAAGACAATTTATATTCCTATTGATAATAAGGAGGATGTTAAGTTGTTATCAAGAGATATTTTAAAGGGGATTACAATTAAATATATTAATAATTATTTAGAGATATATAATGATTTATTTTAATTGTGTAAAGGATAGTTTAGACTATCTTTTTTTTGAGTTTTATTATATAATTTATTTGAGGTGATGTAGATGAGGGATAAGATAACAAGAAATGGGATTTTGATTTTATTAAGTCTTTTCTTGGCATTTTATTTAATAACAAATACATATTTAAGTAAGCATAATCCACGTAATGAAGTAGTAAAACCAGAGGATACGGTTATTAAGAAAGAAGATAATTATGAGGAAGAGATAAAGATTGTTAATGGGCTATATAATAATGTTAGGATGTTATATGATGTGGTTAATAATAAGTTTAAGGTTAGTCAGAGTGATACGATTTTAGTAGGAGATGTTACTTATAAGAGAATAACTAATTTTTCTTCGGTAGTATCTAGTTATTTTACTGATAATGGAACAAAGAAGTATTTACAGGATTTGAAGACTTATTTTATTAGTTATAAAGATAATTATTATTTAGCAGGTAATTTAGTTAGTTATCAGACTTATTATTTTAGAGGAGATACGACTAATATTTATATAATTTCTTCGGGGGATACTGAGATAGAGGCGATTATTTATGAGAAGTGGTCTAGTAATAATAAGAATACATTGGCAACAATTAGGGTTTTAAAAGATAATGGGGTATGGTTAATAGATGATATTACTATTTTATCAGCATCTTAATTTTATCTTGAGTTAATGTAAATAATATATTATAATGATTGTAGGTGAAGTATATGGAAGTTAAAGAAATAATTTATTTGATAGTGATACCATTTTTATTTGTATTGGCAATAACTCCTTTTATTAAGAAGGTGGCGTTACATATTAATGCAATGGATATTCCGAATGCGAGAAAGGTTCACAAGAAGCCTATTCCTAGATTAGGGGGATTAGGTATTTATATGGGATTTCTTTTGGGATATATGTTAATGGGAAGTATGTCTTTAAGAATGAATGCGGTTTTGATAGGAAGTTTTATTATTGTGGTAACGGGAATTATCGATGATATTAATCCAATACCAGCAAAGATTAAGTTTTTATTTCAGTTAATAGCCGCTTCAGTAGTAGCATTTTATGGAAAGATTTTACTTACTGATTTATCAGCTTTCGGTTTTTATATTGAATTTGGAAAGTTTAGTTATTTAATTACAATAATTTTTATTGTGGCTATTATTAATTGTATTAATTTAATAGATGGATTAGATGGTTTGGCAGCTGGTCTTTCTTCGATTTATTTTATTACTATTGGAATAGTTATTGTTGGATGGCATCATAGTTTTGGGTTGGATGCATATATTGCTTTTATTATGTTAGGAGCTACTTTAGGATTTTTATATCATAATTTTAATCCAGCAAAGATTTTTATGGGGGATTCTGGAAGTATGTTTTTGGGTTATATAATAGCAGTAATTGCTTTATTAGGGTTTAAGAATGTGACGTTGACTACTTTATTGGTACCTATTTGTTTATTGGCAGTACCAGTTATGGATACATTATTTGCTATTATTAGAAGGATAGTTAATAAGAAACCAATAGATGAACCAGATAAGGAACATTTACATCATCAGTTATTAAATCTTAATTTATCACATCGTAATACGGTTTTAGTAATTTATTTTATAGATATTTTATTTGCTACGGCAATGTTAACTTATATTTTGTATGATAGAACTTTAGGTATTGTTATATATGCGATTCTTTTTATAATTGTATTTATCTTTGTTTTAAAGACAAATATTATTATTAATCATAATAAGAAGAAGAATCAGGATGGAGATAAAAACTAATATAGGATATTGGTTTTTTTCTTAGGTGGAGGTAGAAGATGTCAAAAATTAGAGTAATGAGTGAGAATTTAGCTAATCAGATAGCTGCTGGGGAAGTGGTTGAGAGGGTTGTTTCTATTGTTAAGGAACTTGTGGAGAATGCGATAGATGCTGGAAGTACAGAGGTTTCAGTTTATTTAAAGGAATCGGGGTTAAGAGAGATAGTAATTACTGATAATGGTATAGGAATGGATAGAGACGATGCAGTAATTGCTTTTAAGAGGCATGCAACAAGTAAACTATATTCGGTAGATGATTTATTTAGTATTACTTCTTTAGGATTTAGAGGAGAGGCTTTACCTTCGATTGCTTCAATATCGGAAGTGGAGTTGAAGACCTGCTACAAGGGGGAAGATGTAGGGACTTATCTTCATTTAAAAGGGGGAGAATTACTTCTTTTAGATAGTATAGCTTCAAGAGTAGGGACTTCAATTAAGATTACGAATATGTTTTATAATACTCCGGCAAGATTAAAACATTTATCTAGTTCTTATGCAGAACTTTCACAGGTTATTGAATATTTAAATAAGATGGCTTTATCAAGACCAGATATTAGGTTTAAACTTGTAAATGATGAGAAAGAGTTAATAGTGACACTTGGTAGTGGGAATATGCTGAAGGTTATTAATAGTATTTATGGGATAGAGATTACTAAGAAGATGATCTTTGTTAAGGGAGAGAATAATGATTATAGTGTTAGTGGATATATTTCTTTACCTGAGGTAACTAGATCTAATAAGAATCATATGACTACTTTAGTAAATGGAAGAGTTATTAAGAATACATATCTTTATAGAACAATAAATGAGGCTTATTCAAATTATAAAGAGGATTCTAGATATCCTTTGTGTGTTTTAAAGATTGAGTGTGATCCTAGTTTATTGGATGTAAATATTCATCCTTCAAAGTTAGATATTAAGTTTAGTAATTTTGATGATTTAAATAGTTTAATTAAAGAAGTTATTATTAAGGGATTAAATGATAAGTTATTGATTCCTAATATTAAACCGGTTACTTTAGAGGGACCTAAATATACGGAAATGACTTTAAATATTGATAGAGCAAATGTTATTCAGGAAGAGGAGGGGGATTATAAGAGGAGACTGGAGGATTTAGTTAATTATCAGGATAATAATGAGGAAATAGAGGAACTTGGGGAGGAAGAGTTAGCTAATATTAGTGAGGTTAAGGAGATGCCTTTAGAAAAGTTACCAGAGTTATATCCGGTAGCACTTCTTTTAGGGACTTATATTGTTTGTGAGAATGAGAAGGGAATATATTTAATAGATCAACATGCTGCTAAAGAGAGAGTTAATTATGAGAAGGTTAGTGAGATGTTGGCTCATCCGAATAATTTAATAATTAAACCATTAGTTCCAATTGTTTTGGAACTTCCGCAGAATGAGTTTTTAATAATTAAGGAAAATATAGATATTTTAAATGATTTAAATATTTCTGTAGAAGAGTTTGGATTATCTTCTTTTAGGGTTATTTCTCATCCGGTATGGTTTCCAAATGGAATGGAAGAAGAGACTTTTAAAAGAATTATTGAAATGATTTTAGCTAAGGGAAAGGAATTTTCTTTAGCGAAGTTTAGAGATAATTTAGCAAAGATGGTTAGTTGTAAGATGAGTATTAAGGCTAATACGTATATTGATAAGCCATCAATGGAGTCTTTAATAAATGATTTGAGAAAGTGTAAGAATCCCTTTAATTGTCCACACGGACGTCCAGCAATTATTCATTTTTCTATTTATGATATTGAAAAGATGTTTAAAAGGAGTATGTAATGAGAAGAGTTATTGTTATTACTGGTCCTACGGGAGTAGGAAAAACGAAATTGTCTATTGCAATAGCTAAAAAGTATAATGGGGAAATTATTAATGGAGATGCGATTCAGGTATATAAAGGAATGGATATTGGATCTTCTAAAGTTATGGAAGAAGAGATGGAAGGGGTAAGACATCATTTATTTAGTATTAAAACTGTTTTTGAAGATTATACGATATATGATTATCAGAAGGATTGTCGAGAAAAGATAGATGAAATATTATCTCGAGGGCATTTACCAATAATTGTAGGAGGTACGGGATTATATATTAAGAGTGCTTTATATGATTATACTTTAAGTGATGAAGAGATTAGTAATGAAATGTATGAGGAACTTTCTACGGAAGAGGTTTATAAGAAGTTAATTAGTCTTGATAAGGGGATAGTTATTGATCCTTTTAATAGGAAGAGGATTGTTAGAGCATTAAATTATTATCTTTCTACGAGGAGATCTATTAGAGAGAATAAAGATGGGAATAAGTTATTATATGAGGCAATATTTATTGGGTTAACTTGTGAGAGAGAGGTTCTTTATAAGAGAATAAATGAGAGAGTATGTGAGATGTTAGATAAAGGTTTACTGGAAGAAGTAGAGGGCTTTTATAGGGATAATGTTAGGACTAAACCTTTATTAATAGGAATAGGGTATAAAGAATTATATGCTTATTTAGATGGAGAAATTTCTTATGATGAGGCTGTTAATTTGATAAAGAGAAATTCTAGAAGATATGCGAAGAGGCAATATACTTTCTTTAATAATCAATTTGATATTGCTTGGTTTAATGTATCTTTTTCAAATTTTTTGGCAACAATCTCAATAGTAAGTGAATATTTAAAGAAAAGGCTGTGATAAAAAAATAATAGTCTTTTTAAATTTCCTTGATAAATTCCTTGCCAATCAAGTGATTTTATGTTATATTTGTATAGAGGGTAGAAAAGTATGAAGAAGAGAATAATGTTTAGTGTGATATTGCTGCTGATGCCTCTTTTTGTAAATGCACAAGCAGTAAATATTAGTTGTCCCAAAGAGATTAGTTTAAATGAGACTTTTGTTTGTACAATTACAGGAACATCTGATAAATTAATAACTTCTATTTCAGCAGATTTACAGTATGGAGATAAGTTAATATTTCAGTCTTTTACAAGTGATTGGAATGGGGCTTGTATTGATAATAAAATTGGATTATATACGGCACTTGATAAGATAGGGACATTTAATATAGGGGTAGTTAAGTTTAAAAATAATGGAATTGGAAATAATTCAGTTACATTAAATAATATTAAGTTTTATGATGAAGAAGATAAGGGGATTTCTTTAGAACCAGTTACAAAGATAATAAATATAAAGAGTTTACCAGCAAGTAGTAGTAGTTCTAGTAGTGGTAGTAGTAAACCAAGCAGTTCTAGTAGTATACCTAAAGAAGAAGGTATTACTGGTAGTAGTAACTTGTTAGATATAGAAATAACTAATTATAATATTGATTTTGATAAGAGTATATATGAATATGATTTGAAGATTCAGGATGAAGATAGTTTAGAAGTCTTACCATTATTAGAAGATAATACGAGTGAATATACGATTACAGGAAATAGTGGATTAAAAGATGGAAGTGTTATTAAGATAAATGTTGTTTCAGTAGATAAGAAGACTAGTGTATATAAGATAAATATTCATAAAGATAATAAGCAAAATCATACTATTAAGATGATATTTATAGCAATTATTGGGGGATTATTATTAATAAATGTATTAAGGATTATACTGAAGAAAAGAAAGAAATAAATTGATATGTGATTATTAGGAGTTGAAATTATGGAGAAGAAAAAAAGCCAATCTAATTTTGTTATGTATCTTGGAGTAATAATTGTATGTTTATTTATTGGAATGATTTTCTTTTGGATAAATAAAAGTACGTATAGTGTTAGTGATAATAGTTTAAATATTTCTTGTAAGGCAGTAGTAGTTCCTTCGGAAGAATTTAGTTGTGATATAATGGCTAATTTGAATATAATAACTGCTAAGACAATTAATTTCAATTATGAGTTACCAGAAGGAATTACTTATGTAAATTTTGGACTTAGTGATAATGGGTTTGAAATTTATGCGAATACTCCTTTAGGGGTGGCTATTGTTAATGAGAATGGATTGACAGGTTCTTTTAAGATAGGAACACTTACTTTAAAAGCGGAAGAAGATATAACTAATGAAGGAGATTTGACATTTAAATTAAAGAATATTGAAGTAGTTGATAGTTTAGTTAAATTACATACTTTAGATGAGGCAGTTACTAGTTTTAGATTAGCTAATAATGTTAATACACTTAAAGAAATTGTTTTAAGTAATAATCTTAAATTAAATCCAGAGTTTGATCCTTTAGTATTAGAATATAATGTAGATGTTTCAAGTAAGGTAGATAAAGTTACAATTATAGCTAATCCTACTTTTGAAGGAGCAATGGTATCGGGTAATATTAATAAAGAGATGGATTTAAATTATGGGATTAATACATTTACAATTAAGGTTATACCTGAAAGTAATAATCTTCAATTAGAGAATACTTATACGATAAAGATCAATAGAGCTTATGAGTTTAATAGTAGTAAATATATTTATAATAAAGAATTGAATTATTTATATACGAGAAATGATACGACTAAGGAACAGATAATTTCTTCTTTAGAGACTTTACCTGAAGGCATGAGGTATGATATTAGAGATAATAAATTAATTATAGAGAATGATAATGGGGTAATGAATGAGATTGAGATTATTAATTTTAAGTTAGATAATCATATTGAAGATAAGAAGGTTTATATAGAGAGTGGAACTACGTATGATGATTTAATTGATAGTATTACTTTAAATGGAGTTAAGGTTGTTATTACAAATAGTGATGATACGGTAATTGATAGTTCAGAGATAAAGAATACCTATAAATTTAAAGTATATGATATGAAGAGTAATCTATTAGAAACTTATGGATTTGATATGAACTATTTAAATTTTGATGATGATTTAATTATTGATAAAGATAAAGGAATTATTAAGAGAATTTTAGTGGGTACTAAATATAGTGAGTTAGTTTCTAAGATTAAAACTTCAGGAAAGATTAGTATTATTTCCCAAGATGGTGAAACTTTAACAATGGATGATATTGTTAAGACAAATGATAAGATAAAGATAGAGGTAGGGGGAACGGAACACATTTATAGTATTTCTGTTTTAGGAGATTTAACTGGAGATGGAAAGATAGAGATTAATGATGTTTCTAGATTATTTAGATACTATATGGGAAGGATTAATTTAGACGATGTATCAGCTTCGGCTGGAGAAATAATTAATGATGGAGTATTAGAGATTAATGATATTTCTAGATTATTTAGATACTATATGGGAAGAATTACATCGTTATAAGGAAAGGGTGCATAGAATGAGAAAATATAAAAAAATAATATTAGTAATAATGTTAACTTTGGCGTTACCAGTTAGAGCTTATGCGGATGAGTTAAAAACAGCAACGAATAGTTTTTCAATGACTTGTACTCCTTCGAAAGTTAATCCTGGGGGAAATGTTAGTTGTACCTTGAAAATGAATACAGATACAAAACAGTTTACTAGTGCTTCTATAAAAGTAGCAATAAGTGATGAGATTGATAGTATATCTTTTACAAAAGATGCTGGCTTTGGAAATGGGGCAGACTATAATAATGGAGTACTTGCAGTTTATGCTGCTGGATTAGATAATACAGGAGAATTTACGCTTGGAGTTATATCTGTTAAGATTAAAGATACGGCAAAAGCAGGTACTGGAAGTATTACTTTAAGTGGAATTAAAGTATATCATGATGATGTTAATGAGTCTGGGGCAGAAGATGTTAAAACAACAATTACTATTGAAGAGAAGAGTTTAGAGCCTGTTAAAAAAGGATTAAGTAATATAAAGATTACAGGAGGAGCACTTACTTGGAATTTTAGTACAGATCGTCTTGATTATACTGCTGATATAGAATCAACAACATTTAGTATTGAAGCTACACCTAATAATCCTGAAGAGACTATTAAATACTACTATAGTTTACCATCAGGAGAAGAAAAAGAATTAAATCCTAGCAATATTACTTTTGATGGTGGAGAACAAGGAATAATGAATATCATTATTAAAGTTGGTGATGTAGTTTATGAAATAAATGCTAAAAGAAAACAAAGTGAAGATGATCCAAAATTAGATAATTCTTTATCAACTTTAGTGGTAGATGGAAAAACAATTGATTTAATACCAGGAAAAACAGATTATGAGGTAACAGTTAGAAATATAAATAAATATGAATTTAAAGCTACTTTAAAAGATCCGGATAATTTTAAATTTGATGAAATGGCTCCGGGAGAAGGAATAGTTAATGGATCTAGTTTTGAGATAAAAATAATTCCAAAAGATACGAGTAGTGGAGGAGAAACAATAACTTATATTATAAAAGTAATGGGTAGTGGATCAGAAGGTAGTTCTTCAAAACCAAGTAGTAATACAGGAAATAATCCACAAACTTCAGGTATTTCAACATTCTTTATTACATTAATTATAATTGCATCTTTAGTAGTTAGCTTAACTTTATATAAGAAAAATGTAGATACTTATGAATAATAATATAAAAAGAGGACAAATTTAGATCCTCTTTTCATATTATTTATTGGTGGGAGAATGTTAAAATTATTTTTAAAGGGTTTTATAATAGGAATAGGAAAGATAATTCCCGGTTTATCAGGATCATTATTAGCAATTAATTTTAATGTTTATGAAAGAGCAATAAAAGCAATTAGTAATTTCTTTTCTGATTGGAAAGAAAATTTAAGGTTCTTAGTCATTTTAGGAACTGGAATATTTTTAGCAATAGTTATGGGAAGTAAAATAATTATTTATCTTTTAAATAATTATAAATTTATTACTTTAATGTTTTTTATTGGACTTATACTAGGGGGGACTAAAAATTTTTCTAAAACAGTTAATTATAATAAAAAGAGTATAATTATTATAATAATTACTTTTATATTATTTTCTTTACTTAGTTTGGGTAATATCTCCAACAAATATATATTACATAATAATTATTTAGATATTCTTATTTTTATATTAGGGGGATTTATAGAAATAATTGCCTCAATTGTACCAGGAATTAGTGGAACAGCTTTATTAATGATTTGTGGAATATATGAAAAAATATTAGAAATGACTTCATTAATACTTAATTATCAATATGTTATAAATAATATAAGACTTTATTTAAGTTATGGATTTGGAATGTTTATTTCTTTTATTATTACAATATCACTTATTAATTACTTATTGAATAATAAAAAAGAGATTATTTATCCGGTTATTTTAGGATTAGCACTTTCTAGTATTGTATTTTTAATTATTTATACTTATATGGTAAAGTTATCGATTATATCACTTATTATAGGGTTACTTTTATTAATTATAGGGTTAAAATTATCAGTATATTTAGAAAAGTGAGATTATAGTGTCAAATAATAATAATAATATTTACTAACAGATGTTCTCGTGTTATAATTATTAAGGATAGGTGAATTAAATGGTAAGAAGAGGAAGATTAATCGTAGTAGAAGGAACAGACTGTTCTGGTAAAGAAACACAGACTAATTTATTATTAGAAAAATTAAGAGAAGACAACTTTAAAGTAAAAAAATATAGTTTTCCTAATTATAATAGTGCTACGGGGAAGATAGTTGGGGGACCTTATCTTGGTAAAGACTATATATGTGATGGATGGTTTAAGGAAGGTGCTAGTAATGTAGATCCTAAAGTATCTTCGTTATACTATGCGGCAGATAGAAAATATAATATATGGGTTATTGAAGAAGACTTAAAGAATGGAATTGATGTTATTTTAGATCGTTATGTGTATTCGAATATGGCTCATCAAGGGGGAAAATTAACAACTAGAGAAGAACGTCTTAAAATGTTTGATTGGTTAGAAAAGTTGGAGTTTGATTTACTTGAATTACCTAAAGCTTCAGTTAAAGTATTTCTTCATATGCCATTTGAGGCTTCACAAAAGTTAAAGGCTAAAAGACAGACTTGTGAGAAGATGGATCAACTAGAAAGTTCTAAAGAACATTTATTAATGGCAGAAACAGCATATCTTGAGTTATCTGAGAAGTATAATTTTTATAAGATAGAATGTGCTAAAGAAAATGATCCTAAAACAATTGAAGAAATTAATCAAGAGTTATTTGATTATGTTAGGAAACAATTAGAAAAATAGAGGACTGTAAAGTCCTTTTTATGTGGTTTTAATTAAAGTCGGAGGTATAAACGAATGAAGAATAGAAAGATAGTAGCAATATTTTTGATCTTAACAATTATATTTACTTTGTCGGGAGGAACACTGGCATATTTAAACTGGAGGAGTGCTAGTAATACGGCAGTTACTTTTACGGTAGAGGCAGGTTTTTCTTGCGTAGCAGATGGTGGGGGGAATATTATCAGTAGTCAAGTGATGTTAGCACCAAGTAGTTGCGCTAATAGTACATATGCGATAAAGAGAACAGTAAAAGTAATGCCTACGGTTAAGAGTGGAAAAATGTATATGTACTTATGGCTTAATATAAATAAACTAGATACAGGACTTAAAAATAGTGATAATTTTAAGTATGTTTTATCAACCAGTAGTACAAGTTGTACAACAGGTGTAGTAGCTAGTGGTAACTTTAAGGGGAAAACAGCTGGGTCAACGGTAATGTTATTAGAGGAAAAGGAATATACGCAAACAGCAACGGAGACATATTATTTGTATGTTTGGTTAGATAGTGCAGAAGAGAGTACAGAGACGATGAATCAGACATTTAATTTATCACTTGGGGGAGAATGTAGTAATCATATATCTACTGGGGCTGAAATGCTAATGGAAAAGGCTAATTCAGAATCATTATTATATGCAGATGCGACAGACGAACAAAAGAAAGAGATGTGGACATTTAGTCACGAGGCAACTGAACAAGTCGGAGCAATGACAGACTACAGGTATATAGGAAGTAGCCCCAATAACTATATAACGTTTAATGATGAGGTTTGGCGAATAATTGGGGGTTTTGATGGAAGAATTAAAATAATGAAACAGGACTCACTTGGAAATATGTCACGTGATTATAATCATAGTGGAGCATCGTTTTATACCTTTGAAAGAGGGACAACGGTATATACGAATAGACCAACAAATTGGAGTGGGTATGTAGGACTGGCTTATCCATCGGATTATATCTATACATTTGCGAATGGGGTAGATGAGACGTGCTTTAATAATGGATACAGTTGTAAATCGTCATCTGGAGCAGTACCAACGTCATCGTGGATGAAGGTGATGTATGGATCAAACACTCAATGGTTAATTTCCTCTAATTCTGTGTATGCTGATGGTGGTTTCAATGTATATCATGCAGGGTATGTCAGCAGCAGCCACTCTAACGTCGGCGGCTCGTTTGGGGTTCGTCCAACGGTGTATCTTTCATCGGGAATCAAATTAGAGGGTGAGGGGACAAGTAGTAATCCTTATCAGATACAGTAGATGGGATAATTAAAATGATAAAAATTGGATGTTTTTATCATTTTTTTGTTTTATTCTTCAATAAGGATATGATAGTTTATGTGGTAGGTGATGTTATTGTTTTTGATGGTTTCAAGGAAGGATTCTTTGATATCGAGGTTATATTTTATTTGAAGATCGAAGTCTTTGGTATTTATTTTGATGTCTTTTAGGAGATAGTCTATTTCTTTTATTCTGTTATAGTTAAAGGTAATATCGATGTTAAATCCTTGTAAGAGGGTAACAATGGTATTTTGATCTAGGGCGATGGTGAGGCTTTTGGTGTATGCTCTAACTAAACCGTTAGCGCCTAGTTTAATTCCTCCGAAATATCTGATGACAATTACTAGAATGTTGGTTAGATCATTTTGTTCTAAGACTTTCATTAGGGGAACTCCGGCGGTTCCTCCGGGCTCTCCATCATCAGAAGATTTCTTTTTGTTGTTAACGATGTAAGCATAACAATAATGGTTAGCGTCTGGATAATTAAGCTTTGCTTTGGTTAGATTTTCTTTGACTTCTTGTTCTTTGTTAATTTTATATAGAAGAGTAATGAATTTGGAGTTTTTAATAGTTAATTCATATATTCCAAAGTTTTTGATTGTTTTCATTTAATCACCAATTACATTATAAAATAGTTTTTATTTAAAAACAAGTATAGGATGTAATTGAAATTAACTTTTAAATATTATATAATTATAAAAAGAGAGAAGGTGAATGATGAATAAGATTGATGAATTATTAATGACAACACCACATAAGCCGGGGTGTTATCTTATGAAAGATAAACAGGGATGTATTATTTATGTAGGAAAGAGTAAGAATTTAAAGAATAGACTTAGTTCTTATTTTAAACAGAGTCATACGGGAAAGACGATGATGTTAGTTAGGGATATAGATACTTTTGAGTATATTATTACTAATTCTGAAGTGGAGTCTTTGTTACTTGAACTTAATCTTATTAAGAAGTATACACCTAAATATAATATTTTATATAAGGATGATAAGTCTTATCCTTATATTGAACTTACTAATGATAAGATACCGAGATTATTGATTGTTAGGAATCCTAATATGAAAAGAGGGGGAAATAGGAAGTTATTTGGACCTTATCCGAATATTACAGCGGCTAAGAAGACGGTAGAGTTATTAAATAGATTGTATCCTTTAAGGAAATGTAGGAATCTTCTTAAGAAAGAGTGTTTATATTATCATATTGGAGAGTGTTTGGGTTACTGTATACAAGATGTGGATGTAGAGGTAATTGATAAGATGAAGGAAGAGATTATATCTTTTTTAGGTGGTAATAGTGAACATATAATATCTAAATTGACTAGTAAGATGTATGAATGTTCTTCTAAACTTCAATTTGAGAAGGCTAAGGAGTATAAGGAACTTTTAGATTATATTAATATTACTTTAGAGAAACAGAAGGTTATTTTAGATGATAATTATGATAGGGATATTATTGGATATTATGCGGAGGATAATTATTTATCAATGAATATTTTGTTTATTAGAGGGGGAAAATTATTAGATAAGAAGAGTAATTTGTTTCCAATGATTGGGGAAGTGAATGAAGAAGTAAGTAATTATATATCTAATTTTTATGATAAACATACGACTAAGGTGAAGGAGATATTAGTATCTGATATTGTTGATACTTCGTTGTTTTCTTCTATTTTTGGACTTAATTTTGTGGTACCAGTTAAAGGGACTAGAAAGAAGTTATTGGATTTGGCGATTGATAATGCTAAAAATTATTATAATGAACAGATATCTATTTTAAAGAGGGATGATGATCTTTTAAATAATACTTTAAAGGAACTTGCTAATTTACTTGGAATAGAGAAGTGTAATCATATTGAGATATTTGATAATTCCAATATTTTTGGAACTTTTAATGTTTCGGGGATGGTGGTATTTATAGATGGGAAAAAGGCTCCACAGTTTTATCGAAAGTTTAAGATAACTTCTTCGAAGAGTGATGATTATAATACGATGAGAGAGGTTATTTATCGAAGATATTTTAGGGTTTTAAAGGATAATTTAGAGCGTCCTGATCTTATTATTGTAGATGGGGGTGCAGGGCAAGTTAATGTGGCACGTGAGGTTTTGGAGACTCTTAATATGGATATTCCAGTAGCGGGACTTAAAAAGGATGATAAGCATAGTACCAATATGCTTATTGGTAAATATCCGTTAGAAGAGATTTTGATTCGTAAGGATAGTTATTTGTTTAATCTTCTTACAAGGATGCAGGATGAGGTACATCGCTATACGATTACTTATCATAAAGATATTCGTAGTAAGGGGGCTTTAGCTAGTATCTTAGATAATATTTCAGGGATTGGGGACGTAAGAAAGAGGAAGATTTTAAAGAGGTATAAGACGATTGATAAAATGAAGATGGCAACATTGGAGGAACTTAGTGAGATAATGCCAATGGATATTGCAAAGAATTTTTTGGAATATTTAAATAGTTTGGATGAATAGTAGGGTTAGTCTTGTTAATATTTTTAAGTTATAGTATAATCATAATAGATAATGAATAAAAGGGTGAATGTTATGTTTGGAAAAATATTAAGGATATCTTCTTCAGATCTGTATGGAAATGTTGATGAACGTCAAGTAGTTGTTTTTGCTTGTTTTATTTATAAGAAGTATATGAATAGATATATTATTTTTACTTTTAAGGATGAGTATAATAAAAAGAAGTTATATTATGGATCAATTCACTTGAAAGAGAATTCTTTGGTAGTTTTTGGAATTAGGGATGAAGAGTATAAATATGTGGATAATTTTATTAATAGTTATTTGTCTTCTTCAGTTTCGACACTTGAATATGAATTAATTGATTTGAGTAAGATGGAGAAGATAGAGTTAGTTTCATATAAAGAGATGGATTTTGAAAGATTAGAAGATCTTGATAGGTTGTCTATTCCTTTAACAAAGGTTAGTGATGATAGTGAAGAGAAGAAACCAGTATTTTTATATTTACTTTTGGTAATATTGTTTCTACTGTTAGGGGGAATTACTTATTTGTATTTAAATCCGAATGTTTTTATAGTTCAGTATAAGAAATTATCTTGTGAGATGAATGATTATAATGAGAAGTTAGAGATGAAGTATGTTATAAAGAGGGATTTGACTTTTACAAAGAAGGATAAGATTAAGAGTTATAAGGGAATAGATATATATACTTTTTTAGATAGAGATAGTTATAATGAGTTTAAAGAGGGGAATATGCAGGATGAATATTTTAATATTAAAGGAACTTATAAGTATAATGATGAGGATTTAACTTTGAGAATTTTATATGATGAGAAAACGATTATTGAAGATTATCAAGAGATATTAGAATATTTGAGAAAAGAAGGTTATACTTGTGAAGAAGGAAGTTATTACGAATAATTTATATTTAATAGTTGGAGAGGATTCCTTGTTAGTTAATTTTTATTTAACGGATATATTAAATAAGTTAGATTGTAAGGAAGATGAGAAGATTTGTTATGATATGGATGTGGATTCTTTTGAGATGGTATTGGATGAAGCATCAATGATTAATATGTTTTCTTCGAGAAAGATAATTGTGGTTAGTTCTTTTAATGTGGGTAATTTAAAAGAGGGGGAAGTGGATTATTTAAAGAGATATTTAGATAATGAGAATAAGAGTGTTTATCTTATATTACTTGCTAAGAAGGTTGATGCGAGGGTTAAGGAATATAAGATATTTAAAGAGAAGTTTTTAATTATTGATACTGGTAAGGTAGCAATAAGTGATGATTTGGTAAATTATGTTCGGGAATATGTTAAAAAGGTTAATTATAAGATGGATGATGGGAATATAGAATATTTTCTATCTAAGACGGGAAATGATGTTGGAAATATTAATATGGAATTAGAGAAGTTATTTAATTATAGTGATAATATGATTATAACTAGGGAAGATATTGATAAGTTAGTGATGGATTCGGTAGATAATATTATATATGAGTTTACTAATGCTTTTTTTGATAATGATGTTGATGCGATTACAGGGATGTATGAGGGGTTTAAAATTAATAATATGGGGGATGATTATTTAATTTCAGCACTTAGTAATAGTTTACATCAGGCATTAATTATTAAGATTCTTTATAATGAGGGATCTAGTAATTATAAGATAGCATCTTTTATTGGAAAAAAAGAATTTTATGTTAAGAAGATGTTAGAGAGATTAAGCAGGTATACGATAAGGGATATTGAAGAGATGATTAATAAATTGGGGGATATTGATAGGGAATATAAAACTGGTAAGAATAATAGTTTGGCATTATCATTATTTTTACTGGGAAAAAGATAATATTCTCTTTTTTTTTCTATTAAAATATGATATTATTATTGTAGAGTAGGTGATAGGATGAAGAATATTAAATTAAATAGGAAGGGTTTTACACTTGTAGAGTTATTAGCAGTTATTACAGTTTTATCTTTAGTAGTAACAATGGCTATTTATATTGTTACGAATGTAATTGTTTCTTCGAAAGAGAATACTTATCAGGTAACGATTAATAATATTGAAAGAGAGTCTGCTAATTATTTGTTGGAGAATAGTAATGAGATATTTTTTGTTAATAATGGGATAGTAGAGTATCAATGTATTATGGTAAAGAATTTAGTGGATGCGGGATATTTTAAGAATGATATAGTAAATTCTAAAGTGGCTGAGGATAGGAATGTATCAATGGATGATTATATTTATATAGAAAGAGATATTGATACGAAGAGTGTTATTAGGAAGACGTTATTATTAGAACTTAATGAAGATAGTAAGAGGTTATGTGATAATGCGGTTAAGGCAAAGATTAGTGTTGCTTTTGGAGTATTACCTAATACGTGGAGTAAGACTAAGGATGTGTCTATTACTTATAAGTTAGATAAACCTAATAGGTTAAGTGAATATAAGTATAGGTATGATGTTGGAGATACTGCTAAGGATATTGAGGGAAATAATACGTATAAGGACTTTAATAATTTTGCAGTAGTAGAGAAATATACGGCTACGGATACGGGAATGGTTATGGCAGAGGTTTTGTATAATGAAAAAGATGCGACTAGTTATACGAGAGAGATAACGGGTATTGATAAGACGCCTCCGGAGATTAATTTAATTAGTGAGGGAGATAATTTATATACGAAGAGTAAGAGTGTATTAGTTACTTTAACGGATATAGAAAGTGGACTTGATGAGGGGATAAAGATTAGATATGGATGGAGTGTTAGTAGTAGTACAGAACCAAGTAGTTATATAGATGTTAGTTTAAAATATACGGATAATGATCGAAAGGCTAGTTTTAATGCTTTAGGTAGTGAGATAACGGGATTATATTATTTATGGATCAAGTTAGATAATTTTAAAGATAAGGCTGGAAATATAGCAAATTTATCAATAAGAACTTCTAAGGGAACATTTGCTTTTGATAATGTAGTACCGGTAGTTAGTATATCTAAGAGTAATTATAATACGTTTAATTATATTGGAGTGGATGATGATAGTGGAATTGATGGCTACTATATATCTAATAGTAGTGAGAAGCCAACGTTAGATAGTGGATGGATAAATACTACTTCAAAGGTAATTAGTGATAAGGGAACTTATTATGTATATGTTAAAGATAAGGCTGGAAATATTTCTGAAGCAAAAACGATTAGTGCTTATAAGATTAGTATAAATTTGGGTGAAGGAACTACGATTTCTTCTAGATATGATAGTACTGGTAATGATAATGGTAATAGTTTTAGTAATAGTATAGTAGTTTTAGCGGAGACAAATATTTGGGTATCAGCTACGGCTAATACAGGGTATAGTAATGCAATAATAAAGAATAATGGAAGTAGTATTCAGAATCCTGCGGTTATAAAAGTTCTTGGAGATGTAAATATTTCTAGTAGTGCTAGTGCAAATACTTATAAGATAAGTTATAATGCGAATGGTGGAAGTAATGCTCCGGGAGATACGACTTATACATATGCAAGTACAGGAACAATTAATTTATCTTCATCAAAGCCTACGAGAACAGGATATAATTTCTTAGGATGGAGTAAAGATTCGGGAGCAGGAAGTGCAACATATAGTGCTGGGGGAACGTGGAATAGAAATGTGGCTGAGAATACGACATTATATGCAGTATGGAAGAAAAGAGCTTCATCATCTTCGACAAAAACTCCGGGATCGGTAGGACGTTGTGGACAATGTAGTAGTAGTATCGATTGTCAAAGCGGATTTAGTTGCGTACAAAGATATTGTTCTAGATGTAGGATTTATAAGAATAATCAATGTGTTTTATGGGAAAGTTGTCAATAAGAATATAAAGAAATATGATGTTTGTTATCATATTTCTTTAATTTTTTGGGGATATTTGATATAATTATCAAGAAGGAATGATGTTATGATTAATAAGAATATTAGAAATTTTTGTATAATTGCTCATATAGATCACGGTAAGAGTACTTTGGCTGATCGTATTTTAGAATATACGGGAGCTATTTCTAAGAGAGAAATGAAGGATCAAGTATTAGATTCGATGGATTTGGAACGTGAAAGAGGAATTACGATAAAGTTAAATGCAGTAAGACTTAATTATAGAGGGTATATTCTTAATTTAATAGATACTCCAGGACATGTGGATTTTACTTACGAAGTATCAAGATCAATGGCAGCTTGTGAAGGAGCTATTTTAATAGTAGATGCAGCCCAAGGAATTGAGGCTCAGACTTTATCAAATGTTTATTTAGCAATGGAAAATAATTTAGAGATTATTCCTGTAATAAATAAGATAGATTTACCTAGTGCAGATGTTGATAGGAGAATTAGTGAATTAAATAAGACTTTTGGATTTAAAAAGGAAGAGATAATTTTGACTTCTGCGAAAACGGGAGTGGGAATACCGGAATTAGTTGAAGCAATTATTGAGAGAATTCCTAGTCCAGAATGTGTATATAACGATGATTTACTTAGATGTTTAATATTTGATAGTTATTTTGATTCTTATCGCGGAGTTGTTTGTCTTGTTAGAGTAGTTAGTGGTAGTGTTAAAGATACGGATGTAATTAAGATGGTTACGACGGGGGCTAGTTATGAATTAACAGAGATTGGTTATCATACGCCAAAGGAAGTAAAGGTATCTAAATTAGAGACGGGAGAAGTGGGATTTTTATGTGGTTCGATTAAATCGATTGATAATGTTAGAGTGGGAGATACGATTACTTTAAATAATAATCCTTGTAGTGAGAGATTACCTGGATATAAAGCTTTAAAACCAATGGTTTTTTGTGGAATATATCCGATTGATAGTAAAAAATATCCAGCTCTTCGTGAAGCCCTAGAAAAGTTAAAATTGAACGATGCTTCTTTGTCTTTTGAACCAGAAACTTCTCAGACTTTAGGCTTTGGTTTTAGAGTAGGTTTTTTAGGACTTTTACATTTAGATATTATTACTGAGAGAATTGAAAGGGAATTTAATATTTCAATTATTGCTACGGCACCATCAGTTGTATATGAGATTACGACGACGGGAGGAGGGGTTATTTATGTAGATAATCCTTCAGAATTTCCACCCAAAGTAAATATTTCTTTAATTAAAGAACCATATATATATACGAATATATATGTTCCAAATGAATATATTGGATCTATTATGGAACTTTGTCAGGAAAAAAGAGGAACTTATGTTTCAACTGATTATATAGATACTTCAAGAGTAAATATTCATTATGAGATTCCTTTATCAGAGATTGTATATGATTTTTTTGATAAACTTAAGAGTTATACGAAGGGTTATGCTTCCTTTGATTATGAATTGATTGGATATAAGGCAAGTGATCTTATAAAGATGGATGTTATGTTAAATGGGGAGATTGTTGATGCTTTATCAGTAATAGTTCATAAAGATTTTGCTTATAAGAGAGGAAGAATAATTGTAGATAATTTAAAAGAAATTATTCCCAGACAGTTATTTGAAGTTCCTGTTCAGGCAGTTATTGGAAGTAAAGTTATTGCAAGATCAGATATTAAAGCAATGAGAAAAGATGTTTTGGCTAAGTGTTATGGAGGTGATATTACTAGAAAAAGGAAACTTTTGGAAAAACAAAAAGAAGGTAAGAAGAAGATGAAGACAATAGGAAGAGTAGATATTCCAAAAGAAGCTTTCTTATCAGTTTTAAGAGCTACCGAAATTAAAAAAGATTAGAATAAATTTAAAAAACTGTATTAGGAATTATTTACTAATACAGTTTTTTCTGATATAATTTATATGATAGGTAGGTGCGTTTATAGCTATGAATATAACTAAGAAAAAAGTAGAAGATATATTAAAAAATAATATGAGAATGATTTTTCTAGTAGTAGGGGTAGTTTTATTATTAATAATTGTATTTAATATGTTTGGTAAAAAGATTAGTATTAAATATAGTGATAGGAAAATAGTACTTACAAATAAAGATATTTTAAATGATTCAGATGTAGATAAAATATATAATATTAAGATAGGGAATAAGAAGGATAAGAATATTGTATATAAACTAGAAATAGATAGTAAGAAATATAAAGATCTTGATTTGAGTAAAGTTAAATATATGATTAAAACAGATGATAATTCTTGGAGTAGAGTTATGAATTTAGCAGATAGTAATGTTATTTATAGCGGGATGCTTAATGCTAAAGATAAGGATATAATTCAAGTAAAAGTATGGTTAGAATATGGACTTAAATTTGAAGAGAAAGATTTTAAATATAAGGGAGTATTTAAAATTAAGAATGTTTTAGAAGATGAGACTGGGGATATTAATAGAGGGGTTATTGAGATAAAATTAAAGGGTGAAGAAAAGGTTAATTTAATTAAAGGGGAACCATATTCAGAGATGGGAATAGATAGGGCTACTGATAGTATATTAGGGGAGTTATCTATAGGGAAGATTAGTATTGATTATGATTATTATGATGGTATAGAAATAAAGAAGGTAAGTCATATAGATACTTCTTTAAAAGGGGTATACTTTGTTAATTATAAGATTAGTAATAAGTATGGAGATATTGGTAAGAAGACAAGGATTGTTACAGTTAATGAAACTTTAGAAGATAGACCAGTTATTAGTCTTTTAGGAGATAAAGTTAATTATTTAGATAAGGGAAGTATATTTACTGATTCTTCAGTAACAGTTAATAAGATTGATAAATTATCAATATCACCAGTAGAGAATATAGGATATGTTAATGAATTTGTTTCTGGTAATTATGTGATTAAGTATTATACGAAAAGTAGTAATGGAAATTTTGATGGAGAAGTTAGAGAAGTAATAGTTAATAATGCTAGTAATGTTTATAGATACAATGGGAGTTATCAGAAGTTTAAGGCACCAGTAACGGGATACTACCGAATATTAGCAAGTGGAGCACAAGGTGGCAGTTATAAAGAGGTAACTGGAGGACTTGGTGGTTATTCGAAGGGAGTTATAAAATTAAAAAAGGGAGAAGAATTATATATTTATGTAGGTAGTCAACCGGTAGTTAGTGATGAGGCAAGATATTCATCTGGAGGATATAATGGGGGAGGAAGTAGTACAAATACTGATAGTGGATATACTAGAGGTGGTGGTGGTGCTACAGATATTAGATACTTTGGAAAACAAAAAGTTAATGAGAATGATCTTGGATGGAATTCTACTAACGGATTAATGGCAAGAATAATGGTAGCTGGTGGTGGCGGTGGAGCGTATTACGTTTCTTCAAAAAGACAATTTAAAGGTGGATCAGCTGGAGGATTGGTTGGAGAGAGTAATAGTATAGTTTCTACTGGAGGATCACAAGTTACTTATGGTACTACAAAAGATCAAAATAATAATTTAATTGCCGGTTTTGGAATAGGTGGCGGAGTTAAAAATACAGAAATAAATAATGAAAATCCAGGCGGAGCTGGTGGTAGTGGTTACTATGGCGGTAGTATGGGATCACAGGAGTCAGGTACTGGAGGAAGCTCTTATATATCAGGAATGGCTGGAGTTAACTCAGTAAGTGAAAGTAAGAAATTAGCTATTACAAATAAAATAATGCATTATAGTAGTAAATATTTTATAGATACAGAAATGATAGCAGGAGTTAATAAAGGTGATGGAAAAGTAATTATTACTTTTATGGGAAAGAGTTATGAGAAAAATAATACATATTTAAAGAATGTTAGATATATTATGAATTGTGTTAATGGTAATAATAAAACTAACAAGAATGCTTGGGTAGAAATACAAGCAATAAAAGATGGCGTAAATGTAGCATTAAATAAAAAGATTAGTGGTATTGAAGAAGGAGAAATAAAGAAGTTATCTATAATAACTGATGGTGATATCTTAGCTAATAACTATACTTGGGGATTAACGGATACTGGAGAACAGTGTGTAGTAGTTGATTTGGAAGATGTATATTATTTAGATGAAATATCAGTATGGCACGATTGGTATGATGGAAAAACATACAAAGATAATATACTTAAAGTTTCTTATGATAATAAATCTTGGAATGAATTAAAGATAGATAATTATAAAGAAGATAGTATTGGATATAGGATTAGTGCTTGGAGTAAGTAAGTGGAAATGGAGGAATGAATAGATGGAAAAGATTAAAAAGAAAAAAACTATTTTGATAATAATTTTTTCAGTTCTTTTAATAACTATTGCAGGGACATTCGCTTATCTTACTTGGACAAAAAAAATAGGAAGATTAGTTCTTAAGATAGGGGATTTAAATACGACAGAGGTAAGAGTTTCTCCGTATATAATAGAAGGTAGTTTTAGTCCTACGTTAACTTATACGGGGAATACTTATACTAGTGTTAGGGCAACGAATAATAAGAGTGAAGCTAGTGAGATAATTTTATACTACGACATAAAGAATATAGATAGTGCTTTAGTTAGTCAATATATGAAATATATGATTACTAAGAGTGAATCTTTAAATGGTACTTATACGGAATATACTTCAGGTAATTTCTCTTCAGTAGCTACTGGCGAAATGATGGAGATACTAAGAGAGAGTGTACCTGCTAATACAATATACTATTACCGAGTATATTTATGGATAGACGGAACAACAGGAAATCAAAATGATATGATAGGAAAGAATATTTCTTTGGATTTTTATGCGGAGATACTAGAGACGATTGTAGAAGAACCTGAACCTGGTTCTGATATGTTGGTGTCTAAATCTAATGTTGAGTCATTAACTTATGCGAAT